>ENA-OQRA01001756-OQRA01001756.1-human-gut-metagenome-genome-assembly--contig:-NODE-1756-length-11204-cov-3.645439_pt1 | contig 11204 bp, 7 predicted proteins | sample MGYA00243238_ERZ505106 | MGnify/ENA primary metagenome ERZ505106 (study PRJEB26097, sample SAMN02711298) | human gut metagenome | biome: Gut microbiome | host: Homo sapiens | place: Denmark: Copenhagen...
AGGAGAAAGTATACATGGGTAGAAAAAGAAAACCAAAGATGGAATACCGTTATTATGAAATTCCGGCAGGAAGTCCGGTGCTTGCTTTGCTGGGGGATAAATGGGTGCAGAATTACGGAAGGGAGATTGATTATCTGCATTTTCATAATCATCTGGAAGTTGGGTTTTGCTATTATGGGGAAGGCACAGTTACTTTCAAAGAAGAAGACCTACCCTTTGACGGAAATATGTTTACGGTGGTACCGAAGAACTTTCCACATACTACAACCTCTACGGGAGACAGTATCAGTTACTGGGAGTGGCTGTTTATTGATGCGGACAAATTCCTGAGGGAAGTTTATAAAGATAACCCCAGGATGGCACAGAAAGTGATCGATCGCGTGAATAAGAGAGCCCATTTTGTGAGGGTTCAGGATAAACCGCAGATTGGGGCACTGGTGCAGCAGATCATTGTATGTATGCGGGAAAGAAAGGAATTCTATCTGGAAGAAGTGAAAGGACTGACCCTGGCTTTTCTTTTACAGGTGGCAAGGTGGAATCGGGAAGAAGCGGAAAAGGCAGAATTCGAGGCGGGAAATACCAGTCTGATCACACCGGCGATTGACTATATCAGCGAATGCTGTGACCGTCCGATCAAGGTGGAGGAACTGGCTGCGATGTGCCATATCAGTGAAACGCATCTGAGAAGGGTATTTCATGAATGTATGCAGATGTCGCCTGTTGAATATATCAATTGGGTTCGAATTCGCACAGCATGTGGGGAACTGAAGCGTACAAACGATACGGTGGGAGATATTGCCGTACGATGTGGATTCTCCACATTATCCACGTTCAACAGGAATTTTCACAGGATTATGGGCATTTCGCCACAACAGTGGAGAAAGGATCCGGAACATTTTGAACAGAAATTGTTAAAATATGATATAAAAGCCGAAAAAGGATGGTGAAAATCGGTCAAAACACCTTAAATGGATGAAAATGCACAAAATCCAGTTGAATATGAGTACACAGGAGGAAAAAGTATGGTATAATGTGTACATAATGATTCACGGAAAGTTCAAAAACTGTACACATTCACTAATGGGAAAAGCGAGTGAGAGATGCCGGTTTTTGGCAGAGTGAACAAATACATATCAGGAGGATATACATTTATGAAAAGAAAAATTGTAGCAGTTGTATTAGCTTCCACAATGGTATTCGGAATGACAGCTTGTGGCTCTTCAGGAGCAAGCGATTCCTCAAGCACAGGAAGCGATGCGGCAACAGACGACACAGCAACAGATGACGGTTCAGAAGATGCAAACGTTACAGAAGGAAGTTCTGATGATGAAAACACACTGACTGTTTGGACATGGGATCCGAACTTCAACATCTATGCAATTGAAAAAGCAGCAGAGATCTATGCAAAAGATCATCCTGGATTCAAAGTAGATGTAAGCGAGATCAAATCCGACGATATCGAAACAAGACTGACAACAGCTGTTTCTGCAGGAGATCTGAGCACACTGCCTGACATTTTCCTGATGCAGGATAACTCCTTCCAGAAATATGCTACCAACTATCCGGACGTCTTCACAGACCTGACAGATTCAGGTATCGACTTCAGCCAGTTCTCATCCGCAAAAGTTGCTTACTCCACACTGGACGGAAAGAACTACGGTATCCCGTTTGATAACGGTGCTGTTATCGAATGCCTGCGTACCGATATGCTGGAAGAAGCTGGATACACAGTAGATGACTTCACAGACATTACGTGGTCTGATTTCATGGAAAAAGCAAAAGTTGTTAAAGAAAAAACCGGTCAGCCAATCCTGACATCTCAGGCTGGTTCACCTGACCTGGTAATGGAAATGCTGCAGTCCTGTGGAGAGTCTCTGTTCAACGAAGACGGATCTGTTAACATCAAAGACAACAAAGCTCTGAAACCAATCCTGGAGATCTATCAGCAGATGGTTGCAGACGGAACATTAGTAGAAGTTACTGACTGGGATCAGTACATCGCATCTATCAACAACGGCACAACAGCTGGTGTTATCAACGGATGCTGGATCATGGCTTCTATCGTAGCTAACGATGATCAGTCTGGAAAATGGGCAATCACAAATATGCCGAAACTGGATGACGTTGACGGAGCTACTAACTACTCCAATAACGGTGGTTCTTCATGGGCAATCAGCTCTAACTGCCAGAAACAGGATCTTGCAATTGACTTTATGAAATCCACATTTGCCGGAAGTACAGATCTGTACGATGACATCATCTCCAAAGGAGCTCTGGCAACATGGGCACCAGCTGGCGATACAGATGCATATGCTCAGCCTGTAGAATTCTTCAGCAATGAAGCAGTTTATGCTAAGATCGTAGATTTTGCTACAAAGACTCCTTCCAATATCACTGGTGCATTCTACTATGATGCTCGTGATGCTGTAGGTGTTGCACTGTCCAATATCATCCAGAGTGGTGCAGATCTGGACGATGAAATCGCAACCGCACAGGATACTGTAGAATTTAATATGGGTGGCTGATTCAGCTGAACAGTTAAAAACCAAGAAGTGAAAAATAAATAAGAAGAGGGTCTGCTTCGAAAAAAGCGGAGCAGACCCTCTTTTTCTAAGAAATCTCCAAAAGAAAGGAAGGATGGATTTCATGAGCAATCAGAAGAAAAAAGGATTGACACTGGCAAAGAAACACAACCTGACCGGTTGGGCGTTCTTACTTCCTGCAACCCTGTTGATTGGCTGGATGAGTTTTTATCCGATGATTCGGGCGTTCATCCTGTCATTACAGACGGGCATGGGTGTAAACCTGAGCTTTAATGGCTTTGCAAACTATGCACGTATTTTAAAAGACCCAACGTTTAAACAGACATTATTTAACACATTCTTCTACCTGATCGTTCAGGTGCCGATTATGCTGGTGCTGGCGCTGATGTTTGCATCTATGCTGAACAACAAGGATCTGAGGTTTAAGGGCCTGTTCCGTACATGTATTTTCTTACCATGTGCGACATCTCTGGTTTCTTACGCTATGATCTTCCGTTCTCTGTTTGCAAATGATGGTTTCATTAACATGGTTCTGCGTAGTTTGGGTATGTCACCGATCATGTGGTTTGGTAATGCATGGACAGCCCGTGCCGTTATCATCATCGCGCTGGTATGGAGATGGACAGGATACAACATGGTATTCTATCTGTCCGGTCTGCAGAATATTGAATATTCTGTATACGAAGCGGCAAAGATCGATGGGGCAAGCCCGATGCAGTCATTCTTCAAGATTACTGTACCACTTCTGAAACCGACCATCCTGCTGACAGCCATTACATCTACGAATGGTACCCTGCAGCTGTTTGATGAGTCCCTGAACCTGACAAACGGTGGTCCTGGTAAATCTACTATGACAATGTCTCATTATATTTACAACATCTCCTTTAAGCAGAGCCCGAACTTCGGTTATGCTGCGGCGATGTCTATCCTGATCCTGATTATGGTTGCTATTCTGGCAATACTTCAGATGAAAGTAGGTGACGAGCGATAATGGGTAAAGGTAAAAAATTCTTCATGTATCTTATACTGTCAATCGCGTCAATTGTTTCTGTATTTCCACTGTACTATATGTTCTGTGCATCTACAAACAAGAGCGTTGACGTTATTGCAGGTAAACTGATTCCGGGAACGTATCTGATTGAAAACTACAAAGCACTGATCGCGAACCAGAATCTGGGACTGGCCCTGTGGAATTCCTTCCGAAATGCAACAGTACTGACTGTCCTGTGTCTGCTGATTTGTTCCATCGCCGGTTATGGCTTTGAGATCTATCACGACAAAGGAAAAGACGTTGTATTTACCATCCTGCTGACTGCTATGATGATTCCTTTTGCAGCCATCATGATTCCGATGTTCCGTATGTTCTCTACTTTGAAAATGGTAAATACCATGACAGCGTTCATGCTTCCATCCATTGCAACTCCGTTTATGATCATGATGTTCCGTCAGGCATCCAGATCCTTCCCTCATGATATCATTGAGGCAGCAAGAATCGATGGTCTGAGTGAAGTTGGTATCTTCTTCCGTATGTTCATTCCTACCATGAAATCCACATACGCGGCAGCTATCATCATCACATTCATGGGTGCATGGAATAACTATCTGTGGCCAAAGGTAATTCTGCAGAATAAAGATGCGATCACCATGCCGATGCTGGTTTCTAACCTGTTAAGTGGCTACACCGTAGATTATGGTATGCTGATGTTAGGTGTATTTATCTGTACAATCCCGACAGCAATTATCTTCTTTGCTTTCCAGAAGAGCTTTACAGAAGGTATCACAGGTGCTGTTAAATAATAAAAAAGTAGCTGTGCATATGCTGAATGGTTATGTATAAGTAAATTAAGGCGGATATTTATAGTATATGAATATCCGCCTGTTTTTTAGCAAAGATTGAAAAATAGGAGGAAAAAACAGAATGGGTACTTTCAATTACGATTTAGTAAAAGATCCTACGTATTTTAACGACAACCGTGTGGCTGCTCATTCAGACCACAAATATTACGCTTCTGTGGAAGCGATGGAACAGGATGTGGATAACTTCCGTCACAGCCTGAATGGACTGTGGAAATTCCATTACGCAAAAAATTACAACTCTACGATCCCGGGATTTGAGAAAACAGAATATTGTTGCAAATCATGGGATGATATCCGTGTACCGGCTCATATTCAGATGGAGGGATATGATGTACCGCAGTATGCAAATGTACAGTACCCGTGGGAAGGAAGAGAAGAAGTAGAACTGGGTCAGATTCCGGAGAGATTCAATCCGGTTGCTTCTTATGTGAAATATTTTGAAGTTCCGGAAGAGATGGAAGGCAAAAAAGTATTTATCTCTTTCCAGGGTGCAGAAAGTGGTATCGCTGTATGGCTGAACGGTAACTTTGTAGGATACAGTGAAGATACCTTTACACCGTCCGAATTCGAACTGACTCCTTATCTGAAAGAAGGAGAAAACAAACTGGCAGCTCAGGTCTTCAAATGGACCAGCAGCAGCTGGTGTGAGGATCAGGACTTCTTCCGTTTCTCGGGTATCTACCGTGATGTCTATCTGTATGCGATCCCGGAAGTCCATGTATCTGATGTGAAGATCCAGACACTTCTGGACGATACCTTCACCAAAGCGGATCTGGTGATCGATACCAAAGCAACAAAAGCCGGAAAAGTAAAAATTACATTATCCAAAGCCGGAAAAGAACTGCAGAGTGTGGAAGAAACACTGGCAGAGGAGTCTCAGTATGTGATGAAAGTGGAGAATCCTGAACTGTGGTCTGCAGAATCTCCTGTATTATATGATCTGTTACTGGAAGTGATGGATGAGAACGGACAGGTGACAGAAGTGATCCCTCAGAGAGTGGGCTTCCGTCGTTTTGAGATGAAAGATTCTATCATGATGCTGAACGGTAAGAGAATTGTCTTCAAAGGTGTTAACCGTCACGAATTCAGTTCTGTATCCGGCCGTGTGGTATCCAGAGAAGAACTGATCAAAGACCTGGTGACCATGAAACAGAACAATATCAATGCGATCCGTACCTGTCATTATCCGGATGCAGTCGGAATCTATGAACTGTGTGACGAATATGGTATCTACATGATCGCAGAATGTAACATGGAGAGCCACGGAAGCTGGGACATCAGCGCAGAACAGACCGGTGACTTCAGCAAAGTCGTACCATGTGACCGTCCGGAATGGATGGATATGATGCTGGATCGTGTTAACTCTATGTATCAGAGAGATAAGAACCATCCTGCGATCCTGATCTGGTCCTGTGGTAATGAATCTTTTGGCGGAAAAGTAATCTATGAGATGTCACAGCTGTACCGTAAGATGGATCCGAACCGCCTGGTACATTATGAAGGTGTCTGCCACGACAGAAGATACAACAATACCAGTGATATGGAAAGCCAGATGTATCCGTCTGTAGAGGATATCAAGGCATTTCTGGAAAAAGACAGAAGCAAACCGTTTATCTGCTGCGAGTACACTCATGCAATGGGTAACTCCTGCGGAGGTATGCACAAATATACAGATCTGACCGATACCGAGCCGTCCTACCAGGGTGGATTTATCTGGGATTATATCGATCAGTCCATCTACAAAAAAGACCGTTACGGAAAAGAATTCCAGGCATACGGCGGTGACTTCAATGATCGTCCATGCGACTACAACTTCAGCGGAAACGGTATCGCATACGGCGGAGAAAGAGACGCATCTCCGAAGATGCAGGATGTGAAATTCAACTACCAGAACATCTCTGCCAAAGTGGAAAAAGACCAGGTAACCATCGTCAACAAGAACCTGTTTATCAACACTGATACCTTTGACTGCTTCGTAGTACTTGCAAAAGATGGAAAAGAAGTAAAAGAAGTTCCGATGGAAACTCATGTAGCTCCTTTGAGTGAAGAGACCGTAAGTCTGCCGATTCCGGTACAGAATCTGCCGGGTGAATATGCAGTTACTGTATCCTTCCGGCTGAAAGAAGATACCGTATGGGCAAAACGTGGTCATGAAGTGGCATTCGGACAGGGTGTCTACAAAGTAGAAGCACCTGCGAAAGCTGTAAAACCTGCAAGATTTGAAGTGATCAGATCCGGTCATGACTTTGGCGTTCGCGGGGAGAACTTCGATGTGCTCTTCTCTTACCTGAATGGCGGTCTTGCTTCTTACCGTTACGGTGGAGTGGAGATGATCCAGATGATCCCAAGACCAAACTTCTGGCGTGCACCGGTTGACAACGATAACGGAAGCCTGATGCAGATGCGCTGCGGACAGTGGAAACTGGCCTCCATGTATCTGTCTCACAAATATCCAACCGGAGGACATTATCCGGGAATGCATATCCCTGAGATCGAAGTTCTGGATGACAGTGCAAAGATTACATTTACTTATGCAATGCCAACGACTCCGGCAACCGAGTGCAAACTGAGTTATCAGGTATATGGAGACGGAAGCATCCGCACCACACTGACTTATGATCCGGTAGAAGGTCTGGGCGATATGCCGGAATTCGGTGTTATGTTCAAGTTCGATGCAGATTACGACAATGTAACCTGGTACGGCATGGGACCGGAAGAAACCTATGTGGACAGATGCGAAGGCGCAAAACTGGGTATCTACAGGAACAAAGTGGAAGATAATATGGCAAAATACATGGTTCCGCAGGAATGCGGAAACAAGGTTGGCGTACGTTGGGCATCTGTAACAGACCGTAAGGGCAGAGGAATGCTGTTTACCGGTGATGCTATGGAATTCTCCGCACTGCCATATACACCACACGAGATGGAAAATGCGATGCATCCATTTGAGTTGCCACAGGTACACTACACGGTAGTACGTGTATCCAAACAACAAATGGGTATTGCCGGAGATGACAGCTGGGGTGCAAAACCACTTCCGGAATATCTGATCAAAACCGATGAAAAGATGGAATTTACATTCACATTCAAAGGAATCTGATGAAACCTATAAATAAATAATTAAACGAAAGGAAAAGCCTTTCTCCTTGATGTGAAAGGAGAAAGGCTTTTTTGATAAGACAGGAGAAGAACTTATGGCAAGAGAAGTAAATTTTGGAAAAATGCTCCATGGTGGAGATTACAATCCGGAACAGTGGCTTCACAGCCCGGAGATTCTGGAAAAAGACATCGAATATTTTAAAAAAGCGAAAATCAATGAAGTATCCCTGGGTATATTTTCCTGGGCAGTACTCGAACCGGTAGAGGGAGAGTTCCATTTTGAATGGATGGAAAAGATTATAGATCGTCTGTATGAAAATGGTATTTCTACAATTCTTGCCACCCCGACCGGAGCAAGACCAAGATGGATGGCACAGAAGTATCCGGAGGTGCTTCGTGTAGATGCCAGCCGTCACAGAAATCTGTATGGAGAAAGACATAACCACTGTTATACATCTCCGGTATACAGAGAAAAGACAAGAATTATGAATACAAAACTGGCGGAAAAATTCAAAGACCATCCGGGTGTGATCGCCTGGCATATTTCCAATGAATATGGAGGAGAGTGTCATTGTCCGTTATGTCAGGCAGCCTTTAAAAACTGGCTGAAAGACAAATATCAGACAGCAGATAAGATGAACCGGGCATGGGCAACCACATTCTGGAGTCACCGCTATAACGATTTTGATCAGGTAGACAGTCCGTCCCCAAGAGGAGACAGCTCTCTTCACGGTCTGAACCTGGACTGGAAAAGGTTTGTAACAGATCAGACTGTAGACTTTGTGAAATGGGAGATCCAGGCTCTTAGGGATGCAGGATCCGACAAACCAACCACCATCAATATGATGTACGATTTCCAGGGATTAAATTATCACAAATTTGCTGATGTAGTGGATTTTGTATCCTGGGATAACTATCCACAGTGGCACAAGAAAGAAGAATACCTGACAGCCATGGATAATGGCATGCAGCATGATATCATGCGAAGTATTCAGAAAAAACCATTTTTACTGATGGAGAACTGTCCGTCGGCAACCAACTGGCAGTCCGTAAGCAAATTAAAGAAACCGGGAATGCTTCATGCAGCTTCCATGCAGGCTGTTGCCCACGGATCCGACAGTATTTTGTATTTCCAGCTTCGACAGAGCCAGGGTTCCTCTGAAAAGTTCCATGGTGCAGTGATCGATCATTATGGCAAGGATGATACCAGAGTATTTAAGGAGGTAACGGAAGTAGGAGAAAGTCTGGAAAAACTTCAGGAAGTTACCGGAGCGAAGAACCCGGCACAGGTGGCTGTGGTATATGACTGGGAGAACCGCTGGGCAATGGAAGACGCCCAGGGACCGAGAAATAAAGGACTGTTCTATAAGGAAACAGTGGAAAAATCCTATTACGCATTCCGCAAACAGGGACTGAATGTGGATATGATCGATATGGAGCAGGATCTGGATGGTTATAAAGTAGTAGCAGCGCCTATGCTTTATATGTTCAGGGAAGGATTTGAAGAGAAGATTCGTAAATACGTAGAAAATGGTGGAACCTTTATCCTGACTTACTGGTCCGGTATCGTAGACAGTACCGATCTGTGTTTCCTGGAGGGAACTCCCCATGGACTGATGGATGTGATGGGACTTCGCAGTACAGAGATTGACGGTTTGTACGATGGGGAATATAATAGAGGAGTACCGGTGAGGGGAAATGAGTTGTGTCTGACGAAAACCTATACCTGTAATCATCTTTGTGAACTGGTTAAGACTTCTACTGCACAGCCTCTGATGACCTACGAAACCGACTTTTATGCCGGTATGCCGGCACTTACCGTGAACCTTTTTGGCAAAGGAAAAGCATACCATGTCTGTGCAGACTTTGAACAGGGATTTTATGATGAAGTGTATCGTAAGATTGCAAAAGAAGCAGGCGTAAAACGTGTAGTTGCCCACATCCCGGAAGGCGTGGAAGTAAGTGTGCGCCGGAATCAGGATACAGATTATGTATTTGTACAAAACTTCAACCGTCAGCCGGTAGAAGTTAAGTTGCCTGTAGAACAGTATCCAGTATGGCTTGGAAAATATGATGGCACTATAGATCGGTTCGGCACCGTGGTATTAAAAGGAAAGGCAGGAAAAAAGGAATGATTCAAGAGAGCGTTGTAAAACTGGTACAATATGGACTGGCAACCGGTCTGGTAGAAAAGGAAGACAAGCGTTATACTACGAATAAAATTCTGGAATTACTGCAGATGGATGCAATCGAAGAAGAATATGTAAAACAGATTCTGGAGTCTGACGGAGCAGATCAGAGCGTAGTAGGTGAACTGGAAGGAATTCTGGGAGATATCTGTGACTATGCATATGAACATGGTCTGATGGAAGAAAACAGTGTAGGTTACCGTGACCTGTTTGACACAAAAGTTATGAGCCTTCTGGTAGACCGTCCAAGCAATGTGATCCGTCGCTTCTGGGAATTGTATAAAGAAGATCCGGTAAAGGCTACCGATGCACATTACAAATTCAGCCAGGACACCGATTATATCCGTCGTTACCGTATCGCAAAAGATATGAAATGGGTAGCACCGACAGAATACGGTGATCTGGATATTACCATCAACCTGTCCAAACCGGAAAAAGATCCGAAAGCCATCGCAGCAGCAAAGCTGGCAAAACAGACATCCTATCCAAAATGTCTGCTTTGCATGGAAAACGAAGGCTACGCAGGAAGACTGAACCATCCGGCAAGACAGAACCACAGAATCATACCGGTAACCATCAACAACAGTGAGTGGGGATTCCAGTATTCTCCATATGTATATTATAACGAGCATTGTATCGTATTCAACGGACAGCACGTTCCAATGAAGATCGACCGCCATGCATTTGCAAAGCTGTTCGACTTCATCAAATTATTCCCACATTATTTCCTGGGATCTAATGCTGATCTCCCGATCGTAGGCGGATCAATCTTAAGCCACGACCACTTCCAGGGAGGTAACTATACTTTTGCTATGGCAAAGGCACCGGTGATCGAGAACTTTACAGTAGCAGGATACGAAGATGTTACAGCCGGCATTGTAAAATGGCCACTTTCTGTGATCCGTCTTCAGGGAAAAGATACAGAGCGTATCATCGACCTCGCTGAACATATCCTGAATAAATGGCGTGGTTATACAGATGAAGAAGCTTTCATCTTTGCAGAAACTGACGGAACACCACACAGCACGATCACTCCGATTGCAAGAAAACGTGGTGACCTGTATGAACTGGATCTCACACTGAGAAATAATATCACTACTGAAGAGCATCCGCTGGGTGTATATCATCCACACGCAAAGCTTCATCATATCAAAAAGGAAAATATCGGTCTGATCGAAGTAATGGGACTTGCAGTTCTTCCGGCACGTCTGAAAGGCGAAATGGAATTACTGAAAGAATATATCCTTGAAAAGAAAGATATCCGCAGCAATGAGCAGATTGCAAAGCATGCTGACTGGGTTGACGAATTTCTTCCATCCTACCCGGATGTCAATGAAAGCAATGTAGAAGAAATTCTTCAGCAGGAAGTAGGAAAAGTCTTCTGCCAGGTACTGGAAGATGCAGGCGTATACAAATGCACACCGGAAGGACTTGAGGCATTTAGAAGATTTATCAGTGTACTGTAAATTTGTAGTTGTTGGGGTGAAAATATCTCGGCAGTAGAAAGTATCTGATG
>ENA-OQRA01001769-OQRA01001769.1-human-gut-metagenome-genome-assembly--contig:-NODE-1769-length-11108-cov-5.369131_pt1 | contig 11108 bp, 11 predicted proteins | sample MGYA00243238_ERZ505106 | MGnify/ENA primary metagenome ERZ505106 (study PRJEB26097, sample SAMN02711298) | human gut metagenome | biome: Gut microbiome | host: Homo sapiens | place: Denmark...
TGACGGACGCAGACGGCAACAAGTATCCTGTATTGCCCATCCCTTATGATGCTGCCACCGCCATTGTGGAGCGGCTCAACACGGACTATATTGACAAAAAAATCACCGTCCTGCAGCGCTCCGGTACGACTTTTACCGGGAGTGTAAAGCATGCCTATATTTCATCCGGCGGTGTTATCAATTTGCGGCTTACCAACGGCTATGGCTATGCTCTCTGCGATAGTGCCAATACCATCTACCAAGTGGACGCCTCCACCAACTACGGCAGCCGGGCCAACGAGACCTTGACCGGCGTTTCCTCCCGCCTGGATGCTATCATTGCCCTTATGCAGGCCACAGGAGGGGAGTACACCTGTCAGCATACTTACTCCCAGGAGATGGAGCAGGAGCCTACCTGCATCCTCCCGGGCCTGATGGTCTCCACCTGCTCCAAGTGTGGTAACAGCTATTCCGAGATCGTCGGCGCTCTGGATCATGATTGGGTCCTCTCCGAGCATGTGGACGCTGTCACGGATCCGGAGACGGAGGAGGTCACCCAGGCCGCCTATGATGTTTATACCTGCTCCCGCTGTGGCCAGAGCTATGAGGATCACACCGGAGACGGCGCCCCCACGGACTACGGGGAGACCAGCATAGCTAAGATCATCGTCAAGCTATTTGCCAAGCTGGGCACCCTGGCCGGTAAGATCATCGGTTGGATCGTGGATCTGTTTACCAAAACCCTGGGCGGTATCAACGATCTTTTTACCCGGTTTACTGAGCTCACGGCGCAGATCACCAGCTTTGGCGGTGATTATCCCACATGGCTTACCGGCTTTTGGGGCGTGCTCTCGTCTGACCTGCAGCTTGCTTTGAGCTTTGCTTTTTTGTGTACTTTCGTGGGGATCATCGGCAAAAAGCTGTTTTTTGCCTGAGTGTAACACGTATGCCGCTCCTGGGCGCCGGCTGCTGCAGCAAAATTGTGTGACGGAGGCTTGTATGATCGATATACTTTTAAAATTGTTGTCCGGGCTGGTGGATGTCATCCTAAGCACCATTAACGGCCTGATCGTGGGCGCGGTGACATTTGTTGTTAACCTCCTGGACGGCCTGGATAACATAGACGGGCTGCTTACCAGTATCACGTCTGTGGTCCAAAATTTCTTTGCTTCGCTGCGTAACCTGGGCAGCCTGTTTTTCCCGTTTCTCCCGGCCGAGTGGATCGCTATCGTGGAAACCTCGCTTGTGGTCCTGGTGGTCGGTCTAATCATCAAGAGGAGGTTAACAAAATGAGTGAGATCGGCGAAGTCCTGGCCGCTGTGCTGGGCATCCTGCAGATGCAGTTTACTATCTATGACCTGACCTTTTCCTTTTGGCAGATCATTTTGTTTCTCATCGGCGCCGGCGCCGTTGTATTTATGATTTTGGAGTGGGTGAGTGATTGATGAATGAGTTCCTTACAAAGTCTTTCGTGGACTATTCTGTGACAGAGGGCTTTCTGCTCCTGTTCCTGATCCTGGCTTTCTGTTGGGCCTTGTGGAAGATCATTAAGGAGGTGTTTTAATGGGTGCTGCAGTTGCACAATTTTTTCAAATTATTGGGCCGTCTATTACCCCGCCCACCAACATGCAGGAGCTCATCCCGTACCTGCTGACTGTGTTTGTGTCTATCGTTCTGGTTGTGTGTGCATTCCGGCTCATTGCTGCCGTGGCCTCGGCCCTGGTTAACTGGAGGAAATTCTGATGTTTTGGCTTGTATTGCTGATTGTCGTTGTCCTCCTGGTGAGCTTCCCGACGTTTCGCTGTGCCGTTTGCCACCCTATCAAGACGGTCTATAACGGTGTGGTGGATCTGTATAACTACATCAAGTACCAGGGTTGGAATAACTGCTCATCCGGTGAGCTCATCGCTTATACCGGGCTATTTGGCAAGGGTAAGACCTTGTCAGCCGTGCATAAGGTCGTGGGCATGTATAACCGCTATAATGACAAGCTTGTTTATGACCGGGATCGTAAGGCATGGGTCACCCAGCGGATCAAAGTACTGTCCAATGTGGCCCTGCAGATACCTTATGACGATTTTGTCAGCCTGCAGCAGGTGGTGCACTGTGCGGAGAAAAATGGGGAGTACGACAAGGAGCATGACACGCTTACCGTCACCATCGTTCTGGGCGATGAATTCAGCGTGCAGATGAACAGCCGGAACTTTAAGAGCAACATTGATCCGCTGTTTCTCAATACACTGCTCACGTGCCGGCATTATCATATCAGCCTGTATTATACGGCCCAGCGCTTTGGCCATGTAGATGCGCTGCTGCGTCAGGTCACCAGCTCCGTGGTGGAGTGTGACAAGCTGTGGCGCTTCCAGCGCCAGGCAATCTATGATGCCTGGGAGATGGAAAACGCCGTTTCCCCCCGGCTTCTTACACCGGTAGCTCGCCGGTGCTGGTTTGTCACCAATAAGGACTATGGGGCATATAACACCCTGGCCTGTGTGGGTAACCTGCAAAAATCCTTTGCGGCAGGGGATATGATGTCTGAGGAGGAAATTTTGTCCTTGCGCCGGAATGAGCAGCAGCCCAATATGGACGGCGTCCTGAAGCCCTCCAGGAAGTGGCGCAAGAGCCAAAAGCGCATGTACAAGTAACACACTTGCGGCCGGCTGCCGGCTGGATGCAGCTCTGCAGCTCGTGGCGATTGTGTTACACTGGGGCCCCGCGCCAAGGGCTTGCCCGCGCGGGGCCCCTGCCCCTATCCAGCTGCTTCCGTTGGAGTCAGCCAGTTTAGGGATTTTCTTGGGTATGCGTTCATCCAGTCCTGAATCTTCCGGATCTCCTGACTGCTGATCTCGTCAAAATTTGTCCCCTTCGGGAAAAACCTCCGGATCATGCGGTTGTGATTTTCAACTGTACCTTTTTCCCAAGCGCTGTAGCTATGGCAATAGTAGATGTCAAATCGGTTCCCCTTCCTTCTGCAGCTCTTGCGCAGAAGGTCATACTGTAGGAATTCACTGCCGTTGTCTGTGGTGATGCTTTTGAACTTCTGTCGGAAGTTTGGTGTGTTCCGCTCCAGCCGGTCCATGGCTTTCCGGATGGTCCCTGCCTTCCGATTGGGCAGCTTCAGAATGATCTCCTCCCGGCTTAGCCGCTCTGTTAGGGTTAGTAGCACACTGCGGCCTCCTCTGGCACTGACGATGATATCCATTTCCCAGTGTCCGTATTCCAGCCGCTTATTGATCCATTCCGGTCTGATCTCGATGCTCGGCAGTGCCGGGTGTGTGATTCTGCGCTCCGGCTGTTTTGACCTGGGGCGTTTTTTCCATTTATCCCAAAGATGCTTGTTGCCTAATTGATAAAAAACGTGCTTGTCAATATAGCTGTAAAGGGTGTTTATGCTGATGCTGGTTTCAAATCCTTCCTTGCGGGCTGCTGCCAGAGCTGCCCCAGGGGAAAATCGGTCCCGGAGGATCTTCTGCTCCAGGTAGGTGGCATAGGCATGGTCATTCCCGATTTTGAGTGGTCTGCCCTTGGCCGTTTGTGCGTAGTCGGTGGCCTGCTGTGCTTTTTGGGCCGAGTAGCGCTGCTCGTCCCAGTAGTCCCGGGTGTGCATGTAGCTGCCGCGCTTGATCTCGTTGTAAATGGTCTGCCGGCTAAAGCCCAGCTTCCCGGCGATGTAGGCCACGGACCGCTTTTCCCTCAGCAGCGTCTCCAGGCGGATCCGCTCCTCGTAGGTCATGTAGTGCTGCGCCATGCTTTTCCCCCGCTTTCTCGTCAGATGTGTCCATTGTAACACGATTCCCCGATCGCGCACAAGTGCCTGGCGGCGCTTTTGTGTTACAGCCTTGGTGGGTCGCGTGGTCCTCCGGTGGTTCTTGCTTTGCTTTGTTTTGCGCTTTGCTTGACTTTTTTCTTTCTTGGCCAAGAATTCCTCCGAAGACCAGGAGAGGGCACCCGAACGGGTGTCCTCTCCGTGTGTCTCGGTGCACTTGGTAGGCCGTGCTGGCTGTCGCCGCGATCAGATTGCGGCCTGGTGGCCCCATGCCCGCAGGCATCCCACCCGGCGGGACCGGATCCCCGCCGCAGCGGATTTCCCTCGTGTGTAACACGTTTCTTTGGATCCTGGCGTCGTGTTGCAGCTGTCTTTGTGTTACTGTTTGTCAAAATTCTTCTTGACATTCACCCGCCATGCCTGTCTCACGCAGAGGATATCTGCCCTCTTTTTCCTGGGTCAGCTGCTAAAAATCATACCATTTTTTTATTATCTGCAGTGCGCTATTCTTCCTTTCTTCGTATGATGCTCATTTTTTGCAAGATTCATTTCACGCAGTTGCAAAATAATGAAAGATTTTTCGCAAAAAGCTTTTTTATATTTTAATATTATTCTTCGTCAATTTATGTTATTTAAGCGGAAGCATTTATTAATTCATAACAAATACGAAAATATTGTTCAAAAATACTCTTTTAATCCAAATCCGTCATAAGAAAAAATATAATAAAATCACAATTATAACTTGCAAATCGTCAGGAAGTGCGATACAATAACGGAAGTGTGATCCGCCTTGCGCGGAAAAAGAGGATAAAAAAACGTAAAGGGAGAATTACTATGAAAAAGCTTTTCGCACTGATTTTGGCCTTGGTTATGTCCTTAAGCCTGTTTGCCTGCGGCAGCTCCAAGACCAAGATGCGCTTCGTCACCGGTGGCGAGTCCGGCACCTATTACGCCTTTGGCAGCACCATCGCCCAGCACGCCACCAACAACGCCGGCATCGACGTCGTGGGTCTGGTGGGCAACGGCTCCAAGTCCAACGTTGAAGAACTGGACGCCGGCAATGCCGAGCTGGCCTTCTGCCAGTCCGATGTGATGGCCTACGCCTACAACGGCACCAACATCTTTGACAAGAAGATTGATTGCTTCTCCACCGTGGCCGCCCTCTATGCCGAGCAGGTGCAGATCGTCACCGTGGATCCCAGCATCAAGACCGTGGCTGACCTGGAAGGTAAAAATGTCTCCGTGGGTCAGGCCGGCTCCGGCGTGTACTTCAACGCCGTGGACATTCTGAGCGCTTATGGCATCGGTGATTTGGATGCCGACGGCAAGTTCACCAAGATCAACGCCACCTATCAGTCCTTCGGCGACAGCGCTGACGCTCTGAAGGACGGCAAGATCGACGCCGCCTTCATCGTGGCCGGCGCCCCCACCACTGCTATCGTGGATCTATCCACCACAAAGCCCGTGTCCCTGGTTTCCCTGGATGACGAGCATATCGACGCTCTGCTCAAGTCCTCCCCCTACTACTCCAAGTGCACCATCAAGGCTGACGTGTACGGCCTGGATTCCGACACCACCACCGTGGCCGTGGGCGCTGTGATCCTGGCCCGTGACGATGTGCCCGCCGATGCCATCAAGGCTCTGTGCGCCGACATCTTCGATAACGCCTCCAGCCTGGTCAGCAGCCATGCCAAGTACGGCGAGCTGAACCTGGAGTATGCCTCCTCCATCACCTCCGTGCCCTATCACGCCGGTGCTGTGGAGTACTTTGCTGAGCACAACATCACCGTGGCCGGCAAGTAATTCTGTTCGACTTCTTAACGAAAATGTCAAGTGAGATGACTACGGCGGAGGCTATCCGCCGTAGTCCTCACTGTCTATAACAAAATAAGCCTAAAGGAGGACGCTCCCGTTGAGCATCTTTAAAAAGAAAAGCCAGACGGCACCTGCGGTAGATACTGCACCCGCTGCCGAAAGCAGCAGTGACATGGAGACCGATTTGGACGAAGTCATGCGTAAGTATGACCGCGAATCTGCCACCCGCATTTGGGAAGGCACCCCCAAGATCATCATTACGGTGATCATGACCTTTTTCTCCCTGTACTGCCTGTATATGACCCTGTTCTCCACTGCCCTGCCCGAGGTGCGCCTGACCCTGTTTGTGGGCTGCATCATTATCCTGGGCTTTTTGACCTACCCGGCCAAGAAGGGCCATGTGAAGGTCAATTCCCTGCCCTGGTACGACATCGTGCTGATGCTGGTGGGCTCCGCGTGCTTTTTCTATTTTGCCATCAATGCCTTTACCCTGATTCAACTGGCCACCCGCATTGAGCCCATCCATGTAATCATCGGCGTCATCGGCATTTTGGTGCTGATAGAGCTGTGCCGCCGATGCGTGGGTATCCCTATCCTGTGTGTTGTGGCCGCGCTGCTGATCTATACCTTCTATAACCAGCTCAGCTATAACCCCAGCTTCTTCAACGCGCTGAAAAATGTGGTGTATAAGCTATTCTACACCACCTCCGGTGTCATAGGCACTCCCATTAACGTTTGCTTTACTTACATCGTTCTGTTCATTATCTTCGGCGCGTTTTTGGAGCGCACCGGCATCGCCAGCTTCTTCATTGACTTTGCAAACCGCGTGGCCGGTTGGTCCAGCGGCGGCCCCGCTAAGGTGGCTGTTATCTCCTCCGCCCTGTGCGGCATGGTGTCCGGCTCCTCCGTGGGCAACACTGTGACTACCGGTTCCGTGACCATACCCATGATGAAGAAAACTGGCTATAAGCCCGAGTTCGCCGGCGCGGTGGAAGCTGCCGCCTCTACCGGCGGTCAGATTATGCCGCCCATTATGGGTGCCGCCGCCTTCCTTATGGCAGAATATATGGATCTGCCCTACGCTGAGGTCGCCGTAAAGGCTATTCTCCCCGCTATTCTGTACTTTTCCGGCATCTTCATTGCTGTGCATCTGGAAGCAAAGAAGCTGGGTCTGCAGGGTATTCCCCGCACAGAGCTGCCAAAGTGGGGCTATTTGCTCAGAAATCTCTATCTGATACTGCCCCTGGTGCTGCTGGTATGGCTGGTGTCCTCCGGTGCAAAGACCATGGCCTCCTCTGCTGCCATCTCCATCTTGGCCTCCTTTATCATCGGCTTTATCCACCTGCTGGCCACCAATATCCGTCAGATGAACGGCCAGGGCTTTGGAAAGATCCTGTGGTTGACTGTGAAGGCCAGCCTTCTCTCCGCCGTCGATGCTCTCGCAGCCGGCGCTAAGGGTGCCATCACCGTGGCTGTGGCCTGCGCCATGGCCGGTATGATTGCCGGGTGCATTACCGTTACGGGCCTGGCCTCCATCCTCATCAACGCCATCGTGCAGCTGGCCGGCAATGCAACCATCATCGGCCTGGTGCTGACTATGTTGTGCTGCATCGTGCTGGGCATGGGCGTACCTACCACCGCCAACTACTGCATCATGGCCTCTACCTGCGCCCCCATACTGATCCAGCTGGGCTTCTCCCCTGTGGCGGCACACTTCTTCGTGTTCTACTTCGGCATCGTGGCGGACATCACGCCGCCTGTGGCCTTGGCCGCCTATGCCGGCTCCGCCATCGCCAAGTCTAACCCCATGAAGACCGGTATTAACGCTACAAAGCTGGCTATAGCAGCCTTCATCGTGCCGTATATATTCGCCTATAATCCGAGTATGCTCTTTGTCGGCAATGTAGAGTGGTACGATGTGCTGCTTATCTCCGTTACCGCCCTGTTGGGCCTGTTTGGCATCGCCGCAGCCCTTAACGGCCACCTATATCGTAAGATTCCCATGGTGCTGCGCCTTGCCCTTGTGGCAGGTGGTCTCGGCATGATGATCCCTGGCCTGACCTCCGATCTGATCGGTTTGGCCGTTGTTGCCGCTGTTGTCGTATTCCAGTATATCTCCGGCAAAAAGCAAGCCGCATCCGCTGCGTAAACTCTTTTTCTCTCATTCTTTATGATCCACCGATCCCCCAGGGGGTCGGTGGATTCTCTATATTGTTATGCCTTTTATCAGCATATTCAATGACTCCCATGCCAAAAACACTTGCAACCTGCACGCAAAAGTTTTATAATGCAGACATATGCACAAAAACATAATCAAGAAGGTGATAACTATGGAACTTCAAATTCAGGACCTCGTTTCATCCATCAAGCAAGATGGCATTGACAGCGCCAACAGGGAGGCCGCCGCCATTGTGGCGCAAGCCAAGGCACAGGCGGATTCCATTATTTCCCAGGCAAAGGCCGACGCCGACAAGCTGCTTCAGGATGCAAACGCCGAGATCGAAGTGTTCAAAAACAGCGCCCGTCTCAGTGCGGAGCAGGCCAAGCGTGACGCCGTACTGGCTTTCCATCAGGAGATTCAAAAGGAATTTGAAAAGATCCTGGCTGCCGATGTGTGCAAGGCACTGGATCAGCAGACCCTGGCTACCCTCATTCGTGCCGCTTTGCAGGGTGAGGATGTGTCCGCCTACACGGTGGAGGTAAGTCAGGTGACAGATGCCATCCGTCAGGAGCTTGCCCAGGAGCTGAAAAATGGCCTGGAAATCCGCCCCTCCAAAAAGGTAGGCGCCGGCTTCCGCTTGGCCGCTAAGGACGGCTCGGGTTATTTCGATTGCTCCGATGAGGAGATCGCTGAAATGCTCATGCCCTTCTTCCGGGATACTCGCCTATAAGGAGGTGCCTCATGGCTTCCTACTATTATCTCATCTCAAGTCTGCCCATGCTCCGCACCCAGGGTGAGCCGCCCATGGACTATGCCACGTTCTTATCTCAATGCAGATCTGCGGTGAGTGAGGGGACGTATAAGACTCTGGAGGAGCTGACGGTACGCTCCGGTAAGGGGCCGCTTCTGTCCGAATGGGGCGAATTCTACCAATCTCTCTCACGGGAGCTGACCTATCAGCGCAGTGTGAAGCTGGGCCGGGTCTGCCCTGTCCCCTCTGATCGGGACTCAGGCATTGTCCAGGCGGTAACAGCGGCAGTAAATGCGGAAAATCCCCTGGAGGGTGAACGCCTATTACTGGACCTGGAATTTCGCCGTTTGGATGACATGATCGGCCTGCACAATTTTGACGAATATGCCCTTTATGGCTACGCCATGAAGCTGCAGCTTCTGGAGCGCCAGCGCACCTTCCGGTATGACCGGGGCAAGCAGGCCTTTGACGGGCTGATGGATAACATCCGGCAGCAGATTTCCAGCCTATAACAAAACAGGAGAATCAATATGGACAAAGTAACAGGATTTGTGACCGGAGTAAACGGGAACCTGGTATCGGCCAGCTTCTTCGGCTCCGTGCGAAAAAATGAAGTGGGCTATGTCCTGGTGGGTGACGAACGACTTAAGGGTGAGGTCATCCGCATAAACGGCGACACAGCCAGCATGCAGATCTATGAAATGACAAACGGCATCCAGGTGGGCGACAAGGTAGAGCTCTCCGGCCAGCTTATGAGCGTAGAGCTGGGGCCGGGCCTGCTGACCCAGGTGTTCGATGGCCTGCAGAATCCCCTGCCCAAGCTGGCGGAAAAATGCGGCTTTTTCCTGGAGCGTGGTGTGTATCTGGATCCCATCCCCGACCGGGATTGGGAGTTCACCCCCAGGGTCGCCCCCGGTGATGTGGTCACCGCAGGCGATGCCATCGGCAGCGTGCCGGAGGGTCTGTTCACCCATTTGATCATGGTCCCCTTTGACCTAACAGACGAGTGGACGGTCAAATCCGTCCGGGAAAAGGGCGTATACAATGTACGCGACACCATGGCGGTGCTGGAAAACGAAAAGGGCGAGCAGCGGGAGCTGACCATGGTCTTTTCCTGGCCTGTAAAGCAGCCCATCCGCTGCTATGAGGAGCGTCTGCGGCCCGATGAAACGCTTGTGACTCAGATCCGCTGTATCGACACCTTCCTGCCCGTAGCCAAAGGCGGCACCTTCTGTGTGCCCGGCCCCTTCGGCGCCGGAAAAACTGTTCTGCAGCACATGGAGGCCAAGAATGCCGATGTGGACATCGTCATCGTGGCCGCCTGCGGCGAGCGTGCCGGCGAGGTGGTGGAGGTGCTGACGGAGTTTCCAGAGCTTACAGACCCCCGCACCGGCCGTTCCCTTATGGAGCGTACCATTATTATCTGCAACACATCCTCCATGCCCGTGGCCGCCCGTGAAGCATCGGTGTACACCGCTGTGACCATGGCGGAATACTACCGGCAGATGGGGCTGGATGTGCTGCTGCTGGCAGACTCCACCAGCCGCTGGGCTCAGGCTATGCGTGAAATGAGTGGCCGTCTGGAGGAGATCCCCGGCGAGGAAGCCTTCCCCGCCTATTTGGAATCCGTCATCGCCTCTTTCTATGAGCGGGCTGGCAAGGTCCGCCTCAAGAGCGGTGAGATTGCCTCCGTAACCATCGGCGGCACCGTCTCCCCTGCCGGCGGTAACTTTGAAGAGCCTGTGACCCAGGCCACACTGAAGGTGGTAGGCGCGTTCCACGGCCTGTCCCGTGAGCGGTCCGATGCCCGCAAATACCCCGCCATCCATCCTATCGATTCCTGGTCCAAGTACAAGGGCGTGGTGGATATGGAGCGAGTAGAACATGCTCGGTCCATCCTCAAGCGCAGTAACGAGATCAATCAGATGATGAAGGTCATCGGTGAGGAGGGTACCTCCGCCGAGGACTACATCATTTACCAAAAGGGCGAGCTGCTGGATGCGGTCTATCTGCAGCAGAACTCCTTTGATCCCATCGATGCCGCCTGTGCCCCCGAGCGCCAGGTGTACGAGTTCGATGTACTTTACGATGTGCTGACCCGGGATTTCGACCTGGAGGACAAGAAAGAGATTCGCGCCTTCTTCAATCAGGTTCGGCAGGAGTTTTTGGATTGGCACAACACCCATTTCCGCTCGCCGGAATTCGAGGCCCAGGAAAAGAAGCTGAAGGACTTTTACCTGAGCAAGGTCCAGGGCTGAGGAGGGAAGCAATATGCAGAAAGTTTACACAAAAATCGAATCCATTGTGGGAAACGTGGTCACCGTCCGGGCCTCCGGCGTCCGTTTGGGTGACCTGGCCCTGGTGGGCAAAAGCTATGCCAATGTGATCAAGCTGAATAAGGATCTGGTTACACTCCAGGTCTTCAGTGGCACCCAGGGTGTCAGCACCACGGATCCGGTCCGCTTTTTGGGCCGGCCTATGATGGTATCCTTCTCGGATCATCTTCTGGGCCGCATTTTTGACGGCGCCGGTGTGCCCCGTGATAGCGGACCCGCCCTGACTGAGAATATGATCCCCATCGGCGGCCCATCCGTGAACCCATCCAAGCGTACCGTTCCCAATAAAATGATCCGCAC
>ENA-OQRA01001798-OQRA01001798.1-human-gut-metagenome-genome-assembly--contig:-NODE-1798-length-10984-cov-3.976027_pt1 | contig 10984 bp, 8 predicted proteins | sample MGYA00243238_ERZ505106 | MGnify/ENA primary metagenome ERZ505106 (study PRJEB26097, sample SAMN02711298) | human gut metagenome | biome: Gut microbiome | host: Homo sapiens | place: Denmark: Copenhagen...
TTTCCCTACACGACGCTCTTCCGATCTGTCGGTGATGATCGTGTCCACCAGCTCCAAGCCATTGAAGCGGATATTGGCGCTTTCATCAAATTTGGTATGGTCCATAATGAGAAAGCGCCGCCGCGCGTGCTTGAGCATGGATTCCCGCACGCGGGCTTCGTTGAGATAGTTGTCTGACAGACCCTCGCTCAACGTGGCCTTCGGGCTGCTGATAAAGGCGCAGTCCGCGTAATAGGTGCTGAGAATATCCGTGGTGTGGTATCCCACAAAGGACAGCGTCCGGGCACGGAGACTGCCGCCCAGACAGATCAGATTGATGTGGCTGTTGGGTTCTGTGCAGAGACTGCAGATCATCATAGAGTTGGTTACGATGGTCAGGCTCAGCTTGCTGTTCAGCAGAAGTCCTGCCAACGTAAGGCAGGTGGTGCTGGAGTCCAGAAAGAGTACGTCCCGGTCATGGATAAATTCCATGGCCTTCTGGGACATCTGGCTTTTTTCCTGCTGGTAAAGCGTTTTCCGCAGAGGAGAGGCGTAGGTCTTGTCATACTTGTCGGACAGATATGCGCCGCCGCGGATACGGTTGAGCTTTCCGACGGATTCCAGTTCCCGCAGATCCCGCCGCACCGTTTCCTCGCTGCACCCCAGCATTTGACTGAGGGAGGGAATCTCCAGACTGCCTTTTTTCTTGAGTTCTTCTTCAATGCGGGCAAAGCGTTCAATTTTCAGCATCGTATATCACCCTTACCAAATTTGATGTTATGTGACTACTTATTATAGTATACGGTGCGTTTCAACAAAATTCAACAGAAATGTTCAACCAACCAATTCACAGAAGGAGAGGACCTTATGTCAGATTACAGCGCCTTTTTCTTAATGAAGCCGGAGGATGTGAAGCGGTACGCCGTGGATGTGCTCCATTTTTTCCAGCCGGATGAGGAAACCGATTGCGTTGAGATCGGCGACGGCAACATCAACTATGTGTTTCAGGTGCGCTCCCGGCGGGACGGCCGCTCCGTCATCGTGAAGCAGGCGGACAAGCTGCTGCGGTCCTCCGGTCGTCCGCTGGATCTCTACCGCAACAAGATCGAGGCGGAGACCCTGATGCTGGAGGCCCGGCTGGCTCCTAAATTCATTCCGGAGGTCTATCATTACGATGAGACCATGGCCGCCCTCTCTATGGAGGACATTTCCGCCTACAAAAATCTCCGCAAGGAGCTGGCGGCGGGCCGGGTCTACGGCCATCTCAGCGAAAATCTCTCCGATTTTCTGGCCCAGTCCCTGCTGCCCACCACGGATCTGGTGATGGACCGGCAGGAAAAGAAGAAGCAGGTCAAATTCTTCACCAACCCGGAGCTGTGCGACATCACGGAGGACCTGGTGCTCACGGAGCCGTATCTGGCCCAGCCCATGAACCCCCGGAACAAGAATATCGTCACCCCCGGCAACGAGGACTTCGTGCGGGAGCATCTCTATGAGGACGAGGCCCTCCACGGGGAAGTCGCCGCCCTGCGGAACGGCTTTATGAACAACGCGCAGGCGCTGATCCACGGTGATCTCCATTCCGGCTCTATTTTTGCCAACGAGCAGGGCATCAAGGTCATCGACCCGGAGTTCGCCTTCTACGGCCCCATGGGCTACGACATCGGCAATGTCATCGGCAACCTGTTTTTCGCGTGGGCCAACAAGGCCTATACCGGCGGCAGCGCCGAAACGCAGACCGCTCTGGAGCAAACCATCCGGGAGACCTGTGACAAAACGGCGGACAAGCTGGCGGCGGAATATGACAAGCTGGTGACCTTCCCGCTGTACCGCGCCCCCGCCTTCCGCAAGGCCTATCTGGACGGCGTGATGGCGGACTCCTACGGCTACGCCGGTACGGAGATCATCCGCCGGGTAGTGGGCGATTCCAAGGTGATGGAGGTCACCTCCGTCACGGACTCGGCCCAGCGGCTTCCTATGGAGCGCGCCCTCATTGATTTGGGCATCTATCTTATCAAAAACCGTGCCGGCGGCCTCAACGGGGCGGCTGTGGCGGAGGAATTCCGTAAGATCTTGGCAGAGGGGAGGGGAACACATGGTCAGAATGGATGAAAATATGCCGTTTCTGCTGCAATATGAAAATGTTGCGTGGTACGAAAACGGCAAGGTCCGCATTTTAGACCGGCGGATCTACCCCACGGAGGTCCGGTTCGTGGAGTGCGCTACCTATCAGGAGGTGGTGCAGGCCATCGCGGACATGGTGACCCAGAGCGCCGGCCCCTACACCGCCGTTGGCATGGGCATGGCCTTGGCTGCGTGGCAGGTCCGGGACAAGGGCGCTGCGGAGCAGGACGCCTTCTTGCAGCAGGCGGCCTATGATCTGGCCCACGCCCGCCCCACCACCGCCAATCGCTACGGCCAGATCACCTACCGCTGCGCCGAGGTAGCCAAGGAGGCGCTGGCGGCAGGGAAGGACCCCATTCAGGCCATCGTGGAGAACACGGTGGAGTCCCTGAACCGCCGGTATTCCACCATGCAGATCGTGGGCGACCATCTGGCGGAGCTGATCCCGCAGGGGGGCACGATTTTGACCCAGTGCTTCGGGGAGACCATCATCGGCACCGTGATCCGGGCCGCCCGCCGTCAGAACAAGGACTTCAAGGTGTTCTGCGCCGAGACCCGGCCCTATCTGCAAGGAGCGCGGCTCACCTCCGGCTGCTTCGCCCAGATGGGCTTTGATACCACGGTCATCACCGACAACATGGTGGCCTACGCCATGGAGCGGGAGGGCATCGACCTGTTCACCTCCGCGGCGGACACCATCGCCCGGGACGGCCACATCGCCAACAAGATCGGCACCTTCCAGATCGCGATTCTGGCCAAGTATTTTGGTATTCCGTATTACGTCACCGGCATCCCCGATCAGGACAAGCACAGTAAGGATGACATCGTCATCGAGATGCGGGACCCCCAGCAGGTCCTCAGCTATCGGGGCATTCCCAACACCGTGCCGGAGGTCAAGGCCATCTATCCCTCCTTCGACGTGGTGCCGCCCCACCTCATTTCCGGCGTGGTCACGGATAAAGGTGTCTATGTGCCCTATCTGCTGGATCACTATTTTGATTCTGATGTAAAGACATTCTATTAAGACCGGAAGGAGAGACTTACTATGCTGATGCAGGAAGAGAGAGAACTGGTCGTTGAATACGGCAAAAAGATGAGCGCCGCCCGGCTGAGCACCGGAACCAGCGGCAATATCAGTATTTACAACGCTGAAAAAGGCCTGGTGGCTTTGAGCCCCTCCGGCATGGATTATTTTTCCACCACCCCGGAGGATGTTGTGATCCTGGATCTGGACGGCAAGGTGGTGGACGGTAAGCGGAAGCCCTCCAGCGAGTGGGCTCTGCACACAACGTTCTATAAGCATAAGCCCCACGCAAGAGCCGTTGTCCACACCCACTCCGTCTACTGCACGACGCTGGCTGTACTGGGTGAGCCCATCCGGGCGGTACACTATGTGATCGGTGACGCAGGCGCGGCGGAGGTTCCCTGTGCCCCCTATCAGCTGTTTGGCACGGAGGCTCTGGCGGAGGCAGCTATGGAGGTCTGCGGCAAGAGCGATGGTGTTCTGCTGGGCAACCACGGCCTCGTATGCTGCGGCAAGGATATCAAGGGTGCTTACGGCCTCGCCTGCAATCTGGAATACATCGCGGAAATCCAGTGCCGCGCCATGAGCATTGGCAAGCCTAATGTTTTGACGGAGGAGCAGATGGCTGAGGTCATGGTGAAGTTCCAGTCCTACGGTCAGCCCGGTGCGAAAAAGACCGGATATTGAGAGGAGCGTTACGATGCGGAACTTTGATTTTTACAGCCCTACCTACTTCGTGTTCGGAAAGGACCGGGAGGCGGAAACCGGCAGGTATGTCAAGCGCTTCGGCGGCAACCGGGTGCTGGTGGTCTACGGCGGACAATCTGCCAAACGCTCCGGCCTGCTGGACCGGATCATGGCCTGCCTGAAGGAAGAAAACCTGTACGCCGTGGAGCTGGGGGGCGTGAAGCCCAATCCCCGCAGCGGCCTTGTCTATGAGGGCATCGACCTCTGCCGCCGGGAGAAGATCGACTTCATTCTGGCCGTGGGCGGCGGCAGCGTCATCGACACCGCTAAGGCCATTGCCATCGGCGTACCCTATGACGGCGATTTCTGGGACTTTTTCTCCGGGAAGGTGCCGGAGCAGGCTCTGCCCGTGGGCACCGTCCTGACCATTGCCGCCTCCGGCAGCGAAGGCTCCCCGGATTCCATCATCACCAACGAGAAAACTCTGGAGAAGAACGGCGCGGAAGCCGACTGTCTCCGTCCCTGCTTCTCCGTGCTGGACCCTGCCCTCACGGAAAGCCTGCCCGCTTATCAGACGGCCTGCGGCATCACGGACATCATGGCCCACACCTTTGAGCGCTATTTCACCAATACACCGGACGTGGAAGTCACGGACCGGATGCTGGAGGGCATTCTGCTGGCCATGCTCCATGAGGGCCGCCGGGTCATGGAGGACCCTCACAATTACGAGGCCCGTGCAAACATCATGTGGGCCGGTATGGTGTGCCACAATGACATTATGGGCGTGGGCCGTCAGCAGGACTGGAACAGCCATCATCTGGAGCACGTGCTCTCCGCCAAGTACGACTGCGCCCACGGCGCGGGTCTGGCGGTCATCATGCCGGCGTGGATGCACTACTGCGCGGAGCACGGCGGCGAAAAGCGCCTGGCCCAGATGGCTGTCCGAGTCTTTGGCTGCCAAATGGACTTCGACGATCCCAAGCGCACGGCGCTGGAGGGTATCGAGGCCTTCCGGGCATTCCTCCGGTCCATCGGGATGCCCCTGACCTTTGCCGAGATCGGCGCCGATCCGGCGGACATTCCGGAGCTGGTGGAGATGAACCACATCGGCGACGGCAAGACCGGCGGCTATATCGGCCTGGACAAGCAGGCCCATTTCGATATCTACAATCTTGCCGCCGGGAGCTGCATTCCCGAGACTTGAATGGATATGACATAAGTGCCGCGAGGGCGCTCCTGTCAGGAGCGCCCCCGCAGTGTTCTCTGCTCCTGCTGCTTTGTGACCGCTAAAGCTAATGTATAAGGTATACAAGGTACAGGTTACTTACCGTTTACAAGCTATTAGCGTATACACAAATCAGAAAAGTGTGTTCGTTGCGAAGCTGATGAACGGATCATCCTCGCAGCTTTGGCGTTCCCAATGAGCCTTGTTCCATAAAGAAGCGGAAGACCTTGCATCGTAAGGCTTTCCGCAAAAGCGCCGCCCGTGCTTTGGTAAAAAATCCGAAGCATGGGCGGTGTTAAATTTTGTCAAAATTTATCTTGACATCTAACCGTGATCAGAGTACCATAAAAACAACTTTTTTGAATTTAACTCTTTAATTCAAAAAAGCGTACGTCATGTAAGGAGAGACGAGAGGAGAAACACTATGTACAATTTTGCACTCGCGTTTGTGATCTGCGGCGTCGTGTATTTCATCGGCGAAGCAGTCTCAAACCTGACGAAGGCCTGGATCCCATCGGTTTTCGTCACCGCCGCCGTACTTCTGGTAGGCTTCTGGACTGTTATTCCCACCACCGTTGTAAGCGACTCCATGCTGATCCCCTTTGGTAGCACCATCGGCATTTACCTGCTTATCACCCACATGGGCACGGTCATTTCCATCAAGCAGCTGGTATCCCAGTGGAAGACCATCGTCGTGTGCCTGGCCGGCCTTGCCGGTATGTGCGCGCTGTGCCTGGTCATTCTGCCCGGCGTGATCGGCCGTGACCTGGTGGTTGCCGGTCTGCCCCCGCTGACCGGCGGCATCATCGCTGCCACCACCATGATGAAGGCTGCGGAGGCTAATGGCCTTGCTGAAGCCGCCATCTTCGCCATCGCTATGTACTGCGTGCAGGGCTTTGCCGGCTATCCCCTTACCGCTGTCTGCCTCCAGCTGGAGGGCAAGAAGCTGCTCAAGGGCTATCGCGCCGGTGAGTACAAGCTGGAGGGCGCCGTCAGCGATGTGGACGCCGTCAACGGCAAGCTCAACAACGGCACTGTTGAGGAGCACAAGAAGCTGATTCCTCCTCTGCCCGCCAACTGGAACGGCCCTGTGGTCATCCTGCTGAAGCTGGGTATCGTGGCTTGGCTCGCAACCCAGCTGGGCTCTATCGTGATCCCTGTTATCAACATGAAGATCAGCGGCGCCGTGTATGCTCTGATTCTGGGCGTCATCTTCACCAGCATCGGCTTCCTGGATGAAAACGCCATCAATAAGGCCAACTCCTATGGCATCATCATGTTCGCTCTGATGATGTATGTGTTCGACGGTCTGAAGGACTGCACCCCCGAGATGCTCAGCAGCATCATCGGCCCCATGATCCTCCTGATCGTGGTGGGCGTTATCGGTATGGTCATTCTGTGCTTCATCGCGTCCAAGATTCTGAAGGTCTCCTTCCTGATGGCCACCGCCACGGCGCTGACCGCACTTTACGGCTTCCCGCCCAATGCCATCATCACCGAGGCCACCTGCACCGCTCTGGCGCAGACCCCGGAGGAGAAGGAATTCCTGATGAGCAAGATGTTCCCGCCCATGATCGTGGGTGGCTTCACCACTGTGACCATCACCTCCGTGGTAATCGCCGGCATCTTTGCCGAAATGTTCTGATCCAGTCATCCGCAAAGCTGTCCGGCTCTTTCCGCCGGACAGCTTTGTTTACAAAATCACTCTTGCACATCCCAGAAAAACCGATACAATAAAGCTACCACAGATTATATGAAGAAAGGATCATGTGTATTATGGATATCAAAACTCTTGCGGAACAGTACAACGATTACATCATTGATCGCCGCCGGTATTATCACACCTGCCCGGAGCTCTCCGGCGAGGAGAAGAACACCCGCGCCCATCTGAAGGAGGATCTGGAGGCACTGGGCATCACCGACATTCACGAGATGGAGACCTGCTACGGCCTGACCGCCACCATTCACGGCGGCAAGCCCGGCAAGACCGTGGCGCTGCGCGCCGATATTGATGCTCTGCCCGTCAAGGAGGAGACCGGCCTGCCCTTCGCCTCCCACAACGAGGGCAAGATGCATGCCTGCGGCCATGATAACCACATGGCCATGCTGCTGGGCGCCGCCAAGATCCTCAACGAGGTGAAGGACGAGCTTTCCGGCGATGTGCGCCTGGTGTTCCAGCCTGCGGAGGAGACCGCCGTGGGCGCTCTGCGGATGATGGAGGAACACGCACTGGACGGCGTGGACGCCATTTACGGCGTGCATGTCTGGGGTACCTATGACGCCCCGGGTATCGCTTTCCCCGCCGGTAACCTCATGGCCTGCTGCCACGGCTTCACCATTGAGGTGGAGGGCAAGTCCGCCCACGCTTCCGCCCCTCACGAGGGTGTGGACGCCGTGATGGTGGCAAGCTCCATTCTCCAGTCCATCCAGCAGCTGGTCTCCCGGATGAACGATCCTCTCAACCCGCTGGTCATCACCGTGGGCAAGGTCACCGCCGGCAACCGCTGGAATGTGCTGGCCGGCCACGCCACGCTGGAGGGCACCGTGCGTACCTTCCTCACCGGCACGCAGGTGGAGGACGCGCTGCGTAAGGTGGCCGAGTGTACCGCTGCAGCCTTCGGCGCCAAGGCGACCCTGAGCTATCAGTACATGACGGAGCCTGTCATCAACGGCGATGAGCAGCTCAACCGCATCGCCCAGACCGCCGTTACCAAGCTTTACGGTAAGGAATCCCTCATTACCCCCGCACCTCTGATGGGCAGCGAGGACTTCTCCTGGTTCGGCAAGGACGGCATCCCCTATATCTACGGCTTTGTGGCCAGCCACAATAAGGACTGGGATTATATGTACGGCAACCATCACGAGAAGTACGACGTGGACGAGACGATCCTCCACCGCGGCGCCGCGGTGGCCGCACAGTTCGCCGCTGACTACCTCGCAGAGACCGCACAGCAGTAATTCAGCTGAGGAAGGAGCGGACGATGGACATCAAAGCATTGGCACAGGACGCTGCCCCTTATGTGGTGGAGCGTCGGCGCTACTATCATCAGCATCCGGAGCTGACCGGGGAGGAGAAGAACACCCGGGACTCCATCCATCGGGATCTGGAGGCACTGGGCATCACCGATATCCGGGATATGGTCAATTGCTATGGCCTGGTCGCCACTATCCACGGCGGCAAGCCCGGCAAGACCGTGGGCCTGCGGGCAGACACGGATGCGCTGTCCTTCCAGGAGGAGACGGGACTGCCCTTCGCCTCCTGCGAACCGGGGAAAATGCACGCCTGCGGCCACGATACCCACATTGCCATGCTGCTGGGCGCCGCCAAGCTCCTTCAGGAGCACCGGGAGGAGCTGCGGGGCGATGTGCGGCTCATCTTCCAGCCGGCGGAGGAGCACGTCATCGGCTCTAAGGCTATGATCGCAGAGGGCGCGCTGGACGGGGTGGACGCCATCTTCGGCCAGCATGTCTGGGGCACGCTGGATATTCCCTATATCGACGTTACCGCCGGTCCCCGCATGGCCTACTCTGGCCGCTTCACGGTGGATGTGATTGGTACCTCCTCCCATGCGGCCACGCCCCATCTGGGCGCGGATGCCATCACCGGCGCTGCGGCGATCATCAATAACCTCCAGCAGTATGTCTCCCGCATGAGCAACCCCCTGGACCCCGTGGTGCTCACCATCGGAACCATCTCCGGCGGCAATCGCTACAACGTGATCGCCAATCATGTCACCATGGAGGGCGTCACCCGTGCCTACTTCCTGGATAAGCACGAGGAGGCCATGCGGCAGATCGTGGAGAACACGGCGGAGGGTCTGGGCATGAAGGCTGTGCTCAAGTATGCCCATGTGGTGCATCCCGTGATCAACGATGACGATGACCTCACAGAGATCGCCCAGAAGGCCGTGGTCAAGCTCTTCGGCGAAGAGACGCTCTGCCATATGCCCGCCATGATGGGCAGCGAGGACTTCGCCAACTACGCTGCGGAAATTCCCGCCGTGTTCGGCTTCATCGGCTGCCGGGACGAGGCCAACGGCATGATCTACAACAACCACCACGAAAAGTTTACGGTCAACGAGTCCCTGCTTCCCAAGGGGACTGCGCTCATGGCGCAGTTTGCCGTGGATTATCTGGCCGGCAACGCGTAACACAGGGCAAACAGCAGGGGGGGAGGGACCCTTTCCGAATGGACCCGCTCCCCGCCAAAAGACGGCGAAAGAATATAAAAAACGGCCAGCAGCCAAAGCGCTGCTGGCCGTTTTTTATGCGGCACGGCGGGCCAAAAAGACTTTTTCGACACGATAAGAGAGGAGGCTGTCGATAAAGAGGTAGAATAATACCATAGCCAAAGGCATTTAGCAACAGGGGGTGAAAGCGTACGGCAAAGATAGTTTCAAGCTATTGCACGAAGGTCATTGGTGAAAACAGAATCTTCAAAGATACCATTCGGGTTTATCGCGATGCGCTTTCTCTTCTTATCCGCATCGTAGAGTCTGAATGGGATACCGGTCTTGGAGAGCTCTATGCGAAGTCTACGCTCAAAGCCCAGAGAACAGTTGAACTGCTTGTTCATGCAAGCCGTACGAGTGTTGCCAAGTATCCTGAATAAGCAACTTAAAAACTTGAGCTCTTCCGCTCAATCAATAAGGCAACAAAGTTGCCAACCCGCACCCGCGGTGCGGTCCCCGGCTCTTCGACGGGTTTTCGGCATTTGACCCGGCCGTCCGTGTAGCCTCGATCCCTCGTCGGAGGGATGGTCAAGACGTGCATATGCACAGGCGTTCTGAAAAAGATGTCAAGATTTTTTTGCAGTTCCCGGTCGATGTGCCGCTGCCGCACGGGACAGGCATACATACGCCGCATTTGCCCATAATGTGTCTTTCAGAATTGGGCTTTGCACTTGTATTAAACGGCAGGATGTGGTATAAACTAAAGTGTCACTTTGAATTTGCATAAATAGTTGCGGCGAAGGAGGGAGCTTCATGTATTACGAGAGATCAATTGCGCCGGTTATTCAAAAAATCAACGAGACTTTTCCGGTGCTGATCGTCACGGGCCCTCGACAGGTTGGCAAAACCACATTGCTGACTCATCTGGCGGGAAGGGAACGAAAAATCGTATCTCTGGATAATCCCACAATCCGTGCGTTTGCGAAGAGTGATCCGGAATTGTTCCTACAACGATATGCACCGCCGGTCCTGATTGATGAGGTGCAGTATGCGCCGGAACTGTTCGATTACATCAAGGTCTATGTGGATCGCGAGAAACAGTGTGGGGATTTCTGGCTGACCGGTTCACAGACCTTCCGCATGATGAAGCGGGTAACGGAATCTCTCGCCGGCCGTGCCGGCATTGTACGGATGGAGGGGCTGTCCAACAGTGAGATCAACGGCAACCACTTTCCTGCGTTCACAGTAGATATCCCTGCATTGATGGATCGGATGACTGCCGCTCCGCAAATGTCGATCTCTGAGATATTCACCCGCATTTATAAGGGCTCCATGCCCCGCCTCTATGAAAATGAGCAGGTGGATCGAGCGCAATACTACGAGTCCTATCTGGAGACATACATTAGCAGAGATATCAAGGATCTTTCACAGGTCGGAGACGAAACGACATTTTTGAATTTCATGGCGGTTGTAGCGGCACGGACGGCCACCAATGTGAACTACGAAGCGCTTGCGTCCGAGGTCGGCGTATCTGCGCCAACCGCAAAGCAGTGGCTTTCGATTTTGGTATCCTCAGGTATCGTGGCATTGATCCAGCCCTATTCCAACAATGCCTTGAAGCGGGTGATCAAGGCCCCGAGAATGCATTTTCTGGACACGGGACTTTGCGCACACCTCACCAGATGGACCAGCGCGGAGACATTGGAGCGGGGTGCCATGGACGGCGCGTTCTTTGAGACATGGGTTGTATCCGAGATTTATAAGAGTTACCTC
>ENA-OQRA01001810-OQRA01001810.1-human-gut-metagenome-genome-assembly--contig:-NODE-1810-length-10928-cov-4.601950_pt1 | contig 10928 bp, 9 predicted proteins | sample MGYA00243238_ERZ505106 | MGnify/ENA primary metagenome ERZ505106 (study PRJEB26097, sample SAMN02711298) | human gut metagenome | biome: Gut microbiome | host: Homo sapiens | place: Denmark: Copenhagen...
ATTACCTTCTTGGACAGCTTTTAAATATTTACCAAAGTTATTTTGAATATCAGTTGCTGTTGTTGTAATCATAGTATCACCTCCTATTTTAATAGTTAGTACCTAAAATTATTATATGTTATTTTAGGGATTTTATCAATGATATTAGAAAAATTGATTCATTTTATAAGTTATATAAAACAAGATTGTCTATATAACTGCAACATTTTCTCAAATAAATATCTTGAAATATACCCTAACAGGGTATATAATATCAAACGTAAAGGAGGAAATCACATGGAAGAAAAAAAAGAATGTTGTTGTCATCACAAGACAAAAGAACGTTCAGACAAAGAATATAAAGATCTTATTAATCGTCTAAGCCGTATTGAAGGACAAGTTCGTGGAATAAAAAAGATGGTAGAGAATGATACTTATTGTACCGATATTTTAGTTCAGGTATCTGCTGTCAATGCAGCTTTAAATAGTTTCAATAAAGTCCTTCTTGCCAATCATATCAGAACTTGTGTAGCAGAAGATATCCGAGAAGGAAAGGATGAGACGATTGATGAATTAGTAAAAGTTCTACAAAAACTAATGAAATAACAATTTGACAAGCAAAATGAAAGGAAGGGAAACCATGGAACAATATCAAGTGACTGGCATGAGCTGTGCTGCTTGCAGTGCACGCGTGGAGAAAGCGGTTTCCAGTGTAGAAGGAGTCACATCCTGCTCTGTAAGTCTGCTGACAAACTCAATGGGTGTCGAAGGAACTGCAGATTCATCTGTGATCATCAAAGCTGTGGAAGATGCTGGATACGGAGCAAAGAAGAAGGGCGTGCAAACGCAGAGTAATTCTTCAGATGCAGATTTATTAAAAGATAGAGAAACTCCTGTCTTGAAGAAACGACTGATCACATCGTTATGTTTTTTGATTCCTTTGATGTATCTGTCAATGGGACATATGATGTGGAATTGGCCAATTCCTAAGATTTTAGATGGAAACCATGTAGCAATGGGTCTGATCCAGTTGTTATTTACAACAATCATCATGGTGATCAACCAGAAATTCTTTATTAGTGGATTTAAGAGCTTATTCCATAAAGCACCGAATATGGATACTTTGGTTGCTTTAGGATCAGCAGCTTCTTATGGATACAGTGTTTATATCCTATTTGCAATGACAGATGCTCAGATGCATCAAAACATGGATGCTGTGATGAAATATATGCATGAATTCTACTTTGAATCTGCCGCTATGATCCTGACATTGATCACAGTTGGTAAGATGCTAGAAGCAAGATCCAAAGGAAAAACGACAGATGCTTTAAAGAGTCTTATGAAATTAGCACCAAAGACGGCAGTTGTGATCCATAATGAACAGGAAATAGAAGTTGGGATCGAACAGGTACATCAAGGAGATATCTTCGTTGTAAAACCTGGAGAAAATATACCGGTAGATGGTATCATCATAGAAGGAAACAGTGCTTTAAATGAATCTGCTTTAACAGGAGAAAGTATCCCTGTGGATAAGAAAGAAGGCGATGCTGTATCTGCTGCAACATTAAATACATCTGGTTATCTAAAATGTGAAGCTACAAGAGTTGGCGAAGACACAACACTTTCTCAGATCATTCAGATGGTCAGCGATGCGGCAGCAACTAAAGCACCGATTGCGAAAGTTGCAGATAAGGTATCAGGGATTTTTGTCCCAACTGTTATTTGTATTGCAATCGCAACAATGATCATCTGGCTGCTTGTCGGACAAAGTTTTGGATTTGCACTTGCCAGAGGCATTTCTGTATTAGTTATCAGCTGCCCTTGTGCTTTAGGACTTGCAACACCTGTAGCGATCATGGTTGGAAATGGAATGGGCGCAAAGCATGGAATCATGTTTAAGACAGCCGTATCCTTAGAAGAGACAGGAAAAACACAGATCATAGCTTTAGATAAAACAGGAACGATCACGAGTGGAAAACCTCAGGTTACAGATATGGTACCGGTAGAAGGTATCAGCGAAGAAGAATTACTTTCCATTGCATATGCATTAGAAAAGAAGAGTGAACATCCGCTTGCTCATGCAATTTTACAAAAAGCAGAAGAGGCGCAGATTCATGACAATCTTGAAATTAAAAACTTTTTGGCGGTTGCGGGAAATGGGCTTTCTGGAAAGATTGATAAAGAGACGGTCTATGGTGGAAACCAGAGATTTATTGAGAAATATGCAAAAATTCCATTATCTATGATCAAAAAATCAGAAGAACTTGCTAATCAGGGAAAAACACCATTATTCTTTGCGTGTGATGAACAGCTGATTGGTATCATTGCTGTTGCGGACGTTATCAAAGAAGACAGCCCTCAGGCAGTCAAAGAACTTCAGAACATGGGAATCCGCGTGGTTATGCTAACAGGAGATAATGAACGTACCGCAAAAGCAATCGGTAAACAAGCTGGTGTTGATCATGTGATCGCAGGTGTTCTTCCAGAAGGAAAAGAAAGTGTCATTCGTGACTTGAAAGAAAAAGGAAAAGTTGCAATGGTTGGTGACGGAATCAATGATGCACCAGCGCTTACAAGAGCTGATATGGGAATTGCGATCGGCGCAGGTACAGATATCGCAATTGATGCTGCGGACGTTGTTTTAATGAAAAGCCGTTTGAGTGATGTACCTGCAGCAATCCGTTTGAGTCGTGCGACACTGAAGAACATTCATGAAAATTTATTTTGGGCATTTATTTATAACATCATCGGAATTCCATTGGCTGCGGGAGCCTGGTATATGTTACTTGGGTGGAAACTAAATCCAATGTTTGGAGCTGCAGCAATGAGTTTATCAAGTTTCTGTGTTGTTACCAATGCATTACGATTAAATCTCTTTAAAATGCATGATGCTAGCAAAGACCAGAAGATCAAAAATAGTGTAGTACTTGAAGAAATTCAGGTTCAAAATATAACAAAACAGGAGGAAAAAACAATGAAGAAAACAATGAAGATTGAAGGAATGATGTGTGGACACTGCGAGGCTGCTGTGAAGAAAGCCTTAGAATCTTTAGAGGGTGTAGAAGAGGCAATTGTAAGTCATGAAGAAGGAACAGCAGTTGTTTCTATGACAAATGAAGTGTCAGATGATGTCTTAACACAGACGGTAGAAGATAAAGATTACAAAGTGACAGAAATTGAGTAAAAACAAAGATTGTTATAATATTTTGATATAATTCAAGAAAATACAACAACAAAAAATCAATATTGTTATATAAAATAATGATAAATTTGCAAGATAGATGTAGATTTATCATTATTTTTTTATATAAATCACCATCTTGTTGAGAAAAATTATCAAAAGTGTGGTACAATATGACTGGTTAGAATCATCTAATCAATTACAACAATAACGATAGATAAAGGATATAAAAAAATGACACTAAAAGAATTACAAATTGGTAAGAGTGCAGTGATCAAAAGTGTTGGCAGTCATGGTGCATTAAGACAACATTTTCTTGATATGGGAATGATCCCTGGTGTTGAAATCACAGTAGTAAAGCTTGCACCAATGGGTGACCCTATGGAAATACAGATTCATGGGTATGAACTGACTCTTCGATTAGAAGAAGCCGATCAGATTGAAATTGATCCAATTGTAGAAAGAAGCAGAAGTCATAAGGGTGCGGAATATATGAGAACTTTTGAGCATCCGGGATTAGGGGAAGAAGGTAAATATCATTCCAAAGAAGATGAACATCCACTTCCAGAGGGAACACAATTGACCTATGCATTAGTCGGTAATCAAAACTGTGGAAAAACAACATTATTCAATCAGTTGACTGGTGCCAATCAGCATGTTGGAAATTTTCCAGGTGTAACAGTCGATCGAAAAGATGGTGCGATCAAAGGACATCCTGAAACAAATGTAACGGACCTTCCAGGAATTTATTCGATGTCACCTTATAGTAGTGAGGAGATTGTTTCCAGAAACTTCGTACTAGAAGACAAACCAAAGGCGATCATTAATATTTTAGACGCGACAAATATCGAACGAAATCTTTACCTTACCATGCAGTTATTAGAGATGGACATTCCAATGGTGGTGGCCTTAAATATGATGGATGAAGTTGTTGGGAATCAAGGATCAATCAATGTCAATGAAATGGAATCATTGCTAGGTGTTCCAGTTGTTCCGATTTCAGCGGCAAAGAATGAAGGAGTCGATGAAGTTGTAAAACATGCACTTCATATTGCAAAATATCAGGAAAAACCATTGCGGCAGGATTTTTGTGATAAAGAAGATCATAATGGAGCAGTGCATCGTTGTATTCATGCAGTAATACATTTGATTGAAGATCACGCAGAAAAGGCGCAGATACCGGTTCGTTTTGCAGCGACAAAAGCTATTGAAGGAGATCATTTGATCTTAGAACAATTAAAGCTTGATCAAAATGAAATGGAAATGTTAGAGCATATTGTCAAGCAGATGGAAACAGAACGTAAGTTAGATCGAAGTGCAGCAATCGCAGACATGAGATTTGATTTTATTGAGGGTTTATGTGAACAGACCGTTGTTAAACCAAAAGAAAGTAAAGAACGGATTCGAAGTGAAAAGATCGATCGAGTTCTAACAGGAAAGTATACAGCAATTCCTTGTTTTGTAGGAATCATGGTTTTGGTATTCTATCTTACATTTAATGTGATCGGGGCCTGGCTTCAAGGAATCTTGCAATTAGGAATTGATAAAATCTCAGTACTTACAGATCAGGCATTAACTGCGGCTCACGTGAATCATGTGATCCATAGTCTGGTGATTGAAGGAATCTTTACTGGTGTAGGAAGTGTATTAAGCTTTTTACCGATCATTGTAACCTTATTTTTCTTCTTATCATTAATGGAGGACAGTGGATACATAGCAAGAGTGGCATTTGTTATGGATAAAGTGCTTCGAAAGATTGGATTGTCTGGACGAAGTATCGTTCCGATGCTGATCGGGTTTGGATGCACAGTTCCTGCGGTTATGGCAACAAGGACTTTAACGAGTGAGCGAGATCGTAAGATGACAATTCTTTTAACACCATTTATGAGCTGTACAGCCAAGCTGCCAATTTATTCTTTTTTCGTGAATGCCTTTTTTCCAAAACGTGGTGGTCTTATTATGGCAGGATTATATTTATCAGGAATCATGATAGGTATTTTGATTGCATTTTTATATAAGGGAACGTTATTTAAAGGAGAACCAGTGCCATTTGTTATGGAGTTACCAAATTACAGACTTCCAGGAATGAAGAATGTAGCACAATTATTATGGGAGAAAGCAAAAGATTTCTTACAGAAAGCATTTTCTGTGATTTTGGTCGCCACGATCGTTGTATGGTTTTTACAGAGATTTGATCTGCAGTTAAATATGGTAGAAGATTCTGCACATAGCATTTTAGCAATGGTAGCTGGTGTGTTAGTACCAGTTTTTTCACCATTAGGATTGGGAGATTGGAGAATCGTGACATCATTGATCAGTGGATTTATGGCAAAAGAAAGTGTAGTTTCAACATTAGGAGTTTTATTCAATGGAAACATCACAGCGGCGATCACACCATTAGCCGCAAGTTCTTTATTAGTATTTAGTTTGCTTTATTCTCCATGCGTTGCGGCCATCGCATCTGTAAAACGTGAACTAGGAACAAGATGGGCGGTTGGTCTGGCATTATGGCAATGTATGATTGCATGGATTGCAGCATTAATCGTAAGATTCATCGGATTAGTAATTTGAATTACATAAAATAAAAATATCGAGAGAGGCCAGTAAAATACTGGCTTCTCTGTCTTTTATCAGCAATCTATAATTTAAATCGGTATTTTGCGTATAGATTGATTCTTAAGCATATGGCACTTTCAAGGTATGTTCTCTCCATATTTTATATCATTATTGTCAAATGTAAAAAAATAAAGGAACATTGAAAATCTTATTCCAATTTCATGTTCCTTTATCATTCAGATGTTATTTAGAAACTTAAATGCTTCTTTTTCTTTAACAGATTCGCACCTGTGATGATCAGCATGATTCCAGATGCAAGTCCAATACAAATGGATAAGATTCCAAGCACGATGTTTCCAGCACCGGTACGTTTCATTGTTAAGTAGATTTTCTCCATGTCCATGATGTGACCTCCGTTTGAGAATTATAATTTGTAATGTCTATGATTTACTATATCATTAAAATTCATACTTCGTCAAATAACAACTTATAAAAGCAGATTTCTTACCATTGCACCATCAAATGTTACACTATTCATATGGTGGACTTCAATCTGATATAATGCATTGGCTGCAATATGTTCTGCGGCTTGTTCCAGATCTCTGATTCCTGTGGTTTCAGAATACATCTCAATGACAGCATCTAAGGCCTCATCTGTCATAATACATTCATCATCTTTTAATCCCATACGTTTTAATACCTTAGGGAGTGCAAATCTTTGGAAGATCGCTTTCTTCTCTTCTGGTGTGTAATCAGGGATGTCAATGACTGCAAAACGTGACATCAATGGTGCACTGATCTGGTCTTTTTCATTTGCAGTGGCAATTGGATATACTCCAACTGTTGGGATCATACATTCCATATAATTATCGGTAAATCCGAGATTATCAAGCAATGTTAGTAAAACATCTGCAGGATTTCCATTTCCCTTTCCTGAATTGGCTTTATCAAGCTCGTTAATGATAAATACAAGATTTGATTCTCCTGCCATGGAAAATGCATCCATGATGATCCCTGGTTTTGCATTTGCATAAATGCGGGAACTTCCCGTTAACTGCTCTGGATCGTTAATGGAACTCATATCAAGAGTTGTCCATGGAAGTTTTAAGATTCTTGCAACCGCATAAGCAATCTGAGATTTTCCTGTTCCAGCAGGTCCAACTAATAATAATCCATAAGCAGGCAGTGTGTGTGTACGATTGATCTGAATGATCGTTTCAATGATTCTTTGTTTCACACGTTCCATACCATAGAGTTCTTCATCAAGAATCCGTCTTGCTTCTTCAGGATCGATCGCTTTAAAATAATTACTCTTCCATTGGATGTTCATCATGATGGATAATGCACGCTGGGCATGACGTCTCTCTTCTTGTGAAACTTCATGAGATTTTGCAACAGCAAGATTTCTTCTTGCCCATAGACGAATATTATCAGGCAGCGTACTTCCGGCACATGTCATAAAATCTGTGATACTCTGGATGCTGGTAAGTTTCATATCATCACCCATCTCATCAAGATTTTCATCAGTGATCCGTTCATCTGGTGCATCACTTTGGAATAAACGTTCGATCATAAACTGAAGGAAACCATCTTCTGCAGATAATTTGGTGCCACCGCCAAGAGCAATTTCTCTGATCTTGTATACACAATAACCTTCTACTGTATTCTCCCCAGATAAGCGGACATGAATATGATTCTCTCCAAGCCATTTGACCAGGCTTACAAAACGGGAATCTAATTTTAAGATATCAGATATTACTGTTCCATCTTCTCCCTCAAATTCAAAGGCTGTCTGCTTATCTTGATCAGAAAATACACCACAGGAATGATGCTCCCACTGCTTCTTCTTGTTTGATAAAATCAAGATAGGGCATTCTATCGTAGCATGATCTACATTCGAAGAAAATGTTGTATAAGTACAGACTACTTCTTCTTTTATTTCTGATGTATCGTTACTAAAATCAAATACTGGCATAATTAAATACTCCTGTTTTCTTTTGTTTAGCATATTTATATTTCATTATATCAGTTTTTCCTGATTTTTAAAAGTTTTAAACTCTTTATAAAATAGAAAAAGGGATAAATGCTTCTGGATGTTCTTTATGTTTTCCAATATATTTTTCCATCCAGACCATATCATACCAACGTCCGAATTTATAGCCGCTTTTATAAAATTTTCCAACCATATGATAACCAAGATGTTCATGATACTGAACACTGTTTTTTGTAACATATTCATCTTCGATTTCCGGATCTGTAATGCACGCATCCAAATTGATCACATGTTGTTTTCGAAGGATTTCTTCTAATGCCTCATATAATTTTTTCCCGATTCCCTGTCGTTTTACATCCTTATCTACATAAATGGTTGTTTCTACGGACCAGTCATATGCAGCACGGTTTTTAAAAGATGATGCATATGCATATCCGACAATCTTTCCATGCCCATCAACAGCCTCCAGATAAGGATAGCGTTTTAATGTCTGTTTGATCCTTTGACGGAATTCTGTTATCGAAGGTGTTTCATATTCAAATGTGATTGCTGTATGTTCTACATAATAGCGGTAAATTTCCAGTAATTCTTCTGCATCCTGTGGAGTTGCCAATCTGACTTCCATTTTGTCATTCCTTTCAGTTTAATGAAATAGTGGTGCTTTTTCATTTAATTTTGCATTTGAATGTGTTCCCCAGTGATCACTTCATAGCAAATCAGATTTTTTGTGTTTAAATCTTCTTTTGTCATATCAACAGCACTGATCTGGTGATTATCATAGGTTGTATAATAGTAGATTCCTTTTTGCGTATTACAACAAGAAGTATATAAGGTAATCTCATATTTTCCATTGACATCGCAGCATCCTCTTTGCTGATCGACAGATCCAAGAATATGGAAAAACTGATTGACACTTTCATTTTCAGAATCTCCAGAGACAGAATGCAATTTGGTAAATGCTACTTTAGCAAAACGTGAGGAAGAAGAAAGATCTCCAGGAAGACCAATCGCACCCATTCCACGACTGTATTGATCTAAATCGATATCTTTTGCAAATAGATTTTCTGGTTGTTTTGGAGAAAGATTCATATATTGATTTAATAAGAACATCTGAATGTTAAATGGAGGATTATTTGTTAATACCCCAACGTTATTTTCATAGATATGCATCCCATCTTCCATTGCTTCGACTGTGATCGCACCAGATTGATCTGCAATGATCCAGTGAAGCTGCGCTAATGGAAATTGTTCACTGTAAGGGGTATTGGTAAGATTCATATGAATCAATGCTGTCTTCGCTTCCTCAAGATTTGCACAAGTTCCAAGAATCCAAGGGATAAATTCAAACTGTGCGATATTGTCTTTCCCTTCTTCTATATCATAATATGCTGCATTTCCAACAAAATTAAGCCCAGCCATTGCCAGTCCACATTCATTGAATGCATCATAATACAAAGGGTCATTGTCGACTACATGAGCCATTCCGATCATAGCATAATGACTTTCTATGGCATCGATATGTCTAAAATGAAATGGATAATTTCTTGGAGTGATCACAACCTCATCTCCATAAGAGAATTCATAATCTAAAGTTCTTCCAAAATAAAAATCTTTTGTCTTGTAAGTTGCAGCTGTACACATTGCTCTTTTACTCCTCCTTCTATTAATTAATTTCAATGATTTTCAGTAATAATTATATCCTGTTTCTAAGGTATCATTCAAAGATGTTATGCCTGATCTGTCATAATGAAATTATTTTCAAAAAGATTTCGAATGCTAGTCGTTATCTTTCGGAATAACTGGTCAAATCCATAAGCATAAAGAGAGCCAAAGACATTGGCAGCGATTCTTAAGATGATGGCATTCTTCAGGCCAAAAAGATTCTCTGCAATATAAAGAGCCCCAAAGGTGTTGAAAACGGTTTGCCAGGCATATCCAGCAGAATAACCAACTCCTATCCCGCCGATCAGACCGATCCATTGAAAGATATGATCAGGAAGGATCGCATGTAAAATAAGAAAGATCATACATCCAAGAATATTAAATGGTCCTCTTCTTTGTACACGGTATTTCATATCTTTTGAAAATGGCAACAGGACAGACATTGCAGCAATCCCGATCCACATAACTCTTGGCATATGAACCAATTCTCCGATCAACATTGCAGTAGAAATTCCAAGAGATAATCTTAAATACCAGCTGCTTCTTGCAGAAAACAGATGAAATTCCTTAAATAAATGATAAAATCCTCTATGAAATGTTCGATTTCTATGATTCTTGTAAAATACAAGGGAACAGATCACAGCACCTGCAAATAATCCGCAACATCTTAACACATAGTTATGCCCTGTAACATCATATCCATAGAATAACAAATATCCTAAGATAAATGTGGACTGATTGGACATGATAACGTTATGGCAGCTTAAGATCATGATTGCCATAATACAAAGAAAATGAATAAAAAAAGCAGGAACGGTATTTACAGTATTAGCAAGTCTTGGTCCAACCGCAAGGATTGCAAAAATCATAAAGATAACGCCAATGCTGTGTTTTGTATCGATTCCGAAGTCAACCTGTCGTAAGATCATTAAAACCAGTAAGACTAGCACGCCGACAACACTGTTTTGTGATCCAAAGATCATACTGTAAAGAGTTACTACTGCAAAACAAAATGCAACAACTAAATATACTTTAAAATTATAGATAAGGATACGTTTATGTTTCTCTTTTGAATCTTTGGCACCTTTGATCCATTGTTTGGAACCGATGGAACTTAATTGTAACTGTTGATAAAAATTCAATGTTAATACCTCCTGTGATAAGAATCTGTTTCTGAGTAGCAATGAACAATTTTACTCACTTCTAGGCTGTTCGTCAATACGTTATTTGACGTTTTTTCTTATTTTTGATATGATTTATTTATGAAAGCGACAGATAAAGAAAGGAGGATTTATCCTCATGGCAATGAATTTTAATCAGATGTTAAAGTTTCAGCAGATAAAAAATACATTCAAACGGTTTGATCAAGATCATCCAAAATTCAAGAATTTCATGAATGCTGTATGGAGAGAGCAGGCACTTAAACAGGATGCTGTGATCGAGATTTCTATTACATCTCCAGAAGGGAAAAATTATTGTTCGAATATCAAACTGAATGCAGCAGATATAGATCGGAAGAGCGTCGTGTAGGGAAAGAGTGTAGATCTCGGTGGTCGC
>ENA-OQRA01001813-OQRA01001813.1-human-gut-metagenome-genome-assembly--contig:-NODE-1813-length-10906-cov-5.251405_pt1 | contig 10906 bp, 7 predicted proteins | sample MGYA00243238_ERZ505106 | MGnify/ENA primary metagenome ERZ505106 (study PRJEB26097, sample SAMN02711298) | human gut metagenome | biome: Gut microbiome | host: Homo sapiens | place: Denmark: Copenhagen...
GAGGACGTAGCGCCAGCGGATTCCGAATGTTTGCAGAATTGCGGAGCAATTCGTGAATATCCACAAACGCCGAAACTGTCACGAAAACGGTTTCGGCGTTTGTGGATATTTTTAGCAAATTCTTGCTAGTTTTTTCTTTTTTCGGCTGTATAATGAAATTACATTGTACGACGAAGGAGGTATCACACATGCAATTTGGACATTTTGATGATGCGAAAAAAGAGTATGTCATCACAAGCCCGAAGACTCCGCTTCCGTGGATCAACTATCTGGGATCTGAGAACTTCTTTTCTCTGATTTCCAATACCTGCGGCGGATACAGCTTCTACAAGGACGCAAAACTTCTGCGTCTGACCCGTTACCGTTATAACGATACGCCGCTCGATCAGAACGGACGCTACTACTACATCAAGGACGGCGATACCGTCTGGAACCCGGGCTGGCAGCCGACCCAGACGCCGCTCGATTCCTACGAGTGCCATCATGGCCTTGGCTACAGCCGCTTTGTTTCTTCCAAAAACTTAGTTGCCGCTGAACTGACCGCTTTTGTTCCGCTGGCAGATTCCTGCGAAGTAAACCGTCTCATGCTGACCAACAACGGCACCGAAGAAAAAACACTGGCTCTGACTTCTTTTGTAGAGTTCTGCTTCTGGAACGCCATGGACGATATGACCAACTTCCAGAGAAACTTCAGCATCGGCGAAGTTGAGATCCAGGGTTCTGAGATTTACCACAAAACTGAGTACCGCGAGCGCCGCAGACATTACGCTGTTTATGCAGTCAACTGCCCGATCGACGGATACGATACCGACCGCGACGCTTTCCTTGGCGCTTACCGCGGAAATGACCGCCCGGAGACCGTTCTGCGCGGCACTGCAGGCAACACCGTTGCCAGCGGATGGGGTGTGATCGGTTCCCACCACATCGACGTTACCTTAAAACCAGGCGAGTCCCGCTCCTTTATCTTCGTTCTCGGCTACTGTGAGAATGCAGCGGATGACAAATGGGAAGCTCCTGGCGTGATCAACAAAAAACCGGCAAAAGAGATGCTCTCCCACTATCAGACCGACGAGCAGGTTGACGCAGCACTTGCAGAGCTTGCTTCCTACTGGGAAGGCCTGCTGGCAAAATATGCGCTCTCCTGTGCAGATGAAAAACTGGGACGCATGGTCAACATCTGGAACCAGTATCAGTGTATGGTTACCTTCAACATGTCCCGTTCCGCATCCTACTTTGAGTCCGGCACCGGCCGTGGCATGGGCTTCCGTGACTCCTGCCAGGATCTGCTCGGCTTCGTTCATCTGATCCCGGACCGCGCAAGAGAGCGTCTGCTCGATATTGCCGCTACCCAGTTTGAAGACGGAAGCGCATACCATCAGTACCAGCCACTGACGAAAAAAGGAAACATGGATATCGGAAGCGGCTTCAACGATGACCCGCTCTGGCTGATTGCCGGATGTGCCGCCTACATCAAAGAGACCGGAGATTTCTCTATTCTCGACGAGCAGGTTGATTTCGACAACGATTCCACCAAGGCGCAGCCTCTGATGGAGCACCTGAAACGTTCCTTCGACTTTACCGTAACCCATCTCGGACCGCACAAACTGCCGCTCATCGGCCGTGCAGACTGGAATGACTGTCTGAACCTGAACTGCTTCTCTGCAGAGCCGGGCGAACCGTTCCAGACGACAGGACCTTCCGAGGGACCGGTTGCTGAGTCCATTTTCATCGCCGCTATGTTCGTGAAATACGGCAAAGAGTACGCAGCCATCTGCCGCCGCAGAGGCAATGAGGAAGAAGCTGTTTACGCAGAAAAAGAAGTCGAAAAAGTTTACCAGGCAGTCCTTGATGCAGGCTGGGACGGCGAATGGTTCCTGCGTGCTTATGATGCAGCAGGCGAAAAAGTCGGCTCCAATGAGTGTGAGGAAGGTAAGATCTACATCGAGCCGCAGGGCTTCTGTGTTCTTGCTGAAATCGGTGTCAAAGAAGGACTGGCAGAAAAAGCCCTGACTTCTGTCCAGAACATTCTGGAAACCAAGTACGGCGTTGTTCTTCTGCAGCCGGCTTACACCAAGTATTACCTGAATCTTGGTGAGGTTTCCTCCTATCCGCCGGGATACAAAGAGAATGCTGGTATCTTCTGCCACAACAACCCATGGATCTCCATCGCTGAGACCGTTGTCGGCCACGGAAACCGCGCATTTGACCTGTACCGCAAGATCTGCCCGGCTTATATTGAGGACATCAGCGAGATCCACCGCACCGAGCCGTACGTCTACTCTCAGATGATCGCCGGAAAAGACGCTGCTCACTTCGGTGAGGCAAAGAACTCCTGGCTGACCGGTACTGCCGCATGGACTTTTGTCAATGTTTCCCAGTACATCCTCGGCATTCAGCCGGATTACGACGGACTGACCTTAAATCCGTGTATTCCGTCCGATATGGAAGAGTTCAAGATCCGCAGATACTTCCGCGGTGCATGGTACAACATTACCTTTAAGAATCCGGAGCACAAAGAGAAGGGCGTTTCTTCCCTGACTGTCAACGGAACTGCCGTAGAAGGAAATCTGATTCCGATTACCGAAGGCTGCACGGAGTATGATGTTGTTGCAGTGATGTAATTTTTTTCAGACCACAAATCTCCATACATAACATACAAAACGAGCCCCCGAAAAAGCAATTGCTTTTTTCAGGGGCTCGTCCCTTTTCTATTCTTTTTCCTACTGTAACTGCCGTCTCTCCCTGACTCCGGAAAGATCCTTGATAACCTCTCCTGCCAGAATCAGGCCTGCTACGGACGGCACAAATGCGATGCTGCCCGGAATGTCTCTCCGCTCGGTGCATTTTCTTGCAGCACCCGGCGGGCAGATGCAGTGCGTTCTGCAGCTGACGCTCATGTCCTCCAGCGGGCGGATGGATTTCTCCTCAGAATAAACAACTTTCAGTTTCTTCACGCCGCGTTTCTTCATCTCACGCCGCATGACCTTTGCCAGCGGGCACATGTTCGTCTTGTAAATATCTGCCACACGGAACTTCGTCGGATCCAGTTTGTTTCCGGCTCCCATACAGCTGATGACCGGCACGTTGCACGCTTTGGCGCGCATGATGATCTCGATCTTTGCCGTTACCGTATCGACAGCATCGACAACGTACGAATACTTCGTGAAATCAAAAGCATCCGCATTTTCCGGCAGATAGAAGCATTTGTATGTTTCCACCTCTGCTTTTGGATTGATGTCAAGAATCCGCTCCTTCATCACGTCTACTTTATATTTTCCAACGCTGCTTCTTGTCGCAATAATCTGACGGTTGATATTGGTCAGGCAGACTTTATCGTCATCCACCAGCACAAAATGGCCGACACCGCTTCTTGCCAGCGCCTCCACGGTATAGCCGCCCACGCCGCCGATACCGAAAACGGCAACGGTCGCATCCGCCAGAAGATCCATGCTCTCCTGACCCAGCAGAAGCTGTGTTCTGGAAAACTGATTTAATGCCATTTGTTTTCCTCCTTGTTTTTTATAATCTCTAGTACAATGATAGGTTATTTGCTTTTGTCTGTCAATACCTTACGGAACCAGCTCTGCGGGAATTCGAAGACGAGGAGAATGCCGAGCACGATCGCCACCGCATCTTTGAATGTCAGAAACCCTCTTGCGCCTGCCTGCTCCAGATCGTTTGTCACCACGTAAAAGGCAGTCCAGTAGATGCCGCTTCCCGGCACCAGCGGAAAGATTCCTGCGATCAGAAAGACCGTCACCGGGCAGCGCTTGTATACCGCGAAGCTGCGCGACAGAATGATGACGAGCACGGTTGCAAAAAAGATCGAGACCGGCTCCGTCGTATACGGAAGGATCAGTTTGTAGCAGATCCAGCCGCAGGCGCCCGCAATGCCGCAGTACAGATAGTATTTCCGCGGAACCTGGAACAACAGCGCAAACGCGATCGTTCCGACGCAGGCGGCGAAAAATTCTGCGATTAAACGAATTGTATCACTGCTCATAGCTGCAGCCCTCCTGCCAGTTGATGGTAACCTGTGATAATAAGGCCGACGCCGAGCGCGATGCAGAACGTCACGAGCAGCGCATCGAGCATCCGCACAGAACCCGCGATATAGTCCTGGTCGGCGATATCACGGATCGCGTTCGTAAAGTTTACGCCCGGCACCAGCGGAATAATCGAACCGATGATGACCTTGTCCAGATGATGGCCGATTCCCGCCTGGTACAGAAAGACGGCGATCAGCGTGACGAGTGCGCCGCCGGAAATGTTCGTTGCAATCTTCGACATTCTGCCTCGCAGCAGATACAGCAGGTAAACGTACAGGACAAAGCCCGACAGAAACGCCACCATGCTGTCCACCACATCGCCTCCGAACAGAAAGCAGAAGCAGGCGCTTCCGACACCGGACGCAAGGACCTGATGCATTTTAGGTTTTTCCGGCATCCGCTGGATGTCGAGCAGCCACGCTTTCGCCTCTTTTGGCGTGTGCAGCCCCTCCTCGATCTCGCGGGAAAGCTGGTTGACCGCCGTTACTTTATCGAGCCGCGCCGCCGACAGCGGGATGTGGCGCACACGGGCAAATTCCTGTTTTTTTCCGCTTTCTGCTGTCAGGAAAATGCCGCTGCTCAGTACAAACGCATCGCTGGATTTGACGCCGTACGCCCGCGCAATGCGGTCGATTGTCTCCTCCACACGGAAGATTTCCGCTCCGCTCGCCAGCAGAATATCGCCTGCCAGCGATGCCACATCGAGAGCTTCTCTCGTCGATTCTGCGTTCATCGTTTTCCTCCTTTTTCAAAACCGTAGACCCATTTTCCGCGCAGGAACAGATACAGGAAAATGGCAGAACTGATGCTCCAGGTCAGCGGGTACGCCCAGAAGATCACGCGGATATCCGGGATCAGACGGACCGTCACCGTGATGTAGCTGACGCGGAACAGGCACCAGACACAAAGCATGACGAGCATCGGGATCGATGCGTTTCCGGAACCGCGGAGTACGGCCGCGATGCAGTGGGAAAAGGCCAGCAGAAAGTAGAACAGCGCAATCGTTCTCGCCTGCATGACACCATAGTGAACGACAGATGGATCACTGTTAAATGCCGCAATCAGCGTTGGTGCAGCCACATAGATGACAAATCCGATCAGCTCGGCTATGGCAACAGAGCAGAGAATACCGAAGCGTGCACCTTTTTTCGCACGGTCATACTGTTTTGCACCAAGATTCTGGCTGACGAACGTGGTCAGCGCCATGGTAAAGCATGTAACCGGGAGGAACGCAAAACCCTCTATTTTTGCATAGGAACCACAGCCTGCCATCGCCATTTTTCCAAATGCATTGATATTTGTCTGCACGAAAACGTTTGCGATTGAGATAACCGAATTCTGGAAACCGGACGGCACACCGTTTCGGATAATCTCGCCAAGCACTCTGCCGTCGAATCGGATTTTGCTGATATAAAGACGGTACTCCTCTTTCGTCCTCAGCAGATGGATCAGACAGAGAATCGCACTTGCGAACTGGGAAATAGCTGTCGCAAGCGCTGCTGCGCCGACTCCCATGCCAAGACCTGCGATAAAAAAGAGGTCCAGCACAACATTGATGCACGAGGATACGATCAGATAAATCAGCGGATGGCGGCTGTCTCCTATGGACTGCAGGATACCGACAAAAATGTTATACATTACAAAGCCGAGAGAACCGGCAAAGTAGGTTCTGAAATATGCAATCGACTGCGGCAGAACATCGGACGGCGTTCCCATCAGTACCAGAATTTTCGGTGCCAGGTACATGCCGGCCACCGTCAGGATCAGACCGGCTGCCAGGCCGAATGCCACAGTCGTGTGGATCGCCTTCTGCAGTTTTTTGTGATTTTTCTCCCCATAATATCTCGCAATCACGACACCGGCACCCATGGCAATGCCATTAATAAAGCCCACCATCAAAAAAATCAAATTTCCGGATGAGCTGACTGCTGCCAACGCATTGCTTCCCAGAAAATTTCCTACAATCAGTGAGTCAGCCGTATTGTATAACTGCTGAAACAGGTTCCCGAGGAACAGCGGAATGGCAAACAGGATGATCTTCCGGGAGATACTGCCTTCCGTCATTCTTGTTTTGCTCTCTGCACTCATGATACAAACCCCCATTTGTATTTTATTTTCCATCGCTGTCATAATCTGTTTCTGTCCAAACAGATTATAACAGCGAAAACCGGCCACCTTCAGGTTCCCGTCCGGAGCACTGCGAAACTATGTTATCCGCTATGCACCGGAGCCCACCCGAGATGACCGGTTCTGGAATATCCTTTTCTTTATTATATCGAATCTTTATCAGAATGACAAGCTACAAATTTGCCTAACAGCCTGTCCATTCACACTTTTCAAGATTCTTTTACCTCAAAAGCTGTCAACGCCTGACGCGGTGAAATGCCGAGTCCGCCGACACTGATCAGCGTATCCTCTGCCTCTAACAGCAGCTTTTCCTCCTGGAATCTGACGATCATGCGGCCGCCGCTTAAGCCATCCATCCGGCGAAGCTCCATCTCAAGCGTGTTGACGGTACGCCATGCAGCGGATCCTGCGTAAATATGGCCGTCTGCTTCACTGTAGGCGAAATCCCGGCGCATGGAGAGGACAAATTCCTTTTCTTTCCCGCCTTCCTGTACTTTCCAGTACATCTTATCGCTGCCAAAGGAGAATCGCATCTCCTGAATCGAACTTGTCTCCAGCGAAAACAGACCGCTTCCGCCGATCAGAATTTCTGCGGAATCCGGCAGCTGCCGGTTGTCCGTCAGCGGAGCAGATACATAAACACGCTTGCTTACCTTCTCTTCCATAAACGGATTTCTCGTTCCTCTGCGCGGCGGCAGGGCCAGATCTGCGGTACGCTCTTTTACTGCATCGGCAAGTGAGGACGGCGGCAGCTCTCCTGCCTCTTTCTTCACATACGGGATCAGTTCCTCCTGCAGTGCGCTCAACTCTTCCTGAGTCTGTTCTGTTGCTGTTGTCAGGATCACAATCAGATCGAGATCCGGGAACACAACGCCGAACTGACCGTACGCACCATCTGCGCGGAAGGAGCCCGGATAACGGCACATCCAGCACTGATAGCCGTAGCCCTGCGCCCAGTCTTTTACGTGGCCTTCCGAATCGCCCTCCGTCTCAATCTGTTTGCGGCAGGCGCGTTCAAACCATTCTTTTCGAAGCAGCTGTTTTCCTTCCCACTCGCCCTGTCTGGACAGAAAATACGTGAATTTTGCCATATCCTCCGTCACCATCTTCATACCGCCTCCACCGAGCTCCGTTCCGTCTCCGAGCAGCGCACAGGTAAGGGATGTGATGCCAAGCGGCTCCAGCAGACGGGATTTCAGAAACTCTGTGACGTTCTGTCCCGTTTTTTTCCTCAGAACGGCAGCCAGCATGTTAGTTCCGGCTGTATTGTATTTATAAAACGTTCCCGGCTCATGGAGCACTGGATGATGAAGAAAGGTAGAAATCCAGTTTTCGGAATTGTCCATAATCTCCGTCTCGTGACCACAACCCATAATCAACAGGTGATGCAGCGTGATTTTTTTGAGATTTTCGGATGGATTTTCCGGCAGCAGGTCCGGAAAGATATCGACAATTTTCTCATCCAGCGATAAGATTCCCTCCTGCTCTGCAAAACCAATCGCCGTTGCTGTCAACGATTTGCTGAACGAATACAGTGGATGACGAAATTTTTCATCATACGGCTTCCACCAGCCCTTCGCTGCACACTGTCCATGGCGGATCACCATAAAGCTGTGCAGCTCAATCTGGTTCTCTTCGATTCGGTCGAGAAAATTCAAAATTCCTTTGGAGCTGATTCCAGCTGATTCCGGTGTCACATCTTTAAAGTATCCCATTTTGCTTTTCCCCTTTCTCGCAGCCCTTATGCATCAATTTCGTAAAGTTCAACAGAAAGATCACCCTTCCAGCTTATACGGTCGTACGGTGTCTCCGGATAAACCACTGTAGAAATAGCATCTACGCCGTCCTCAGCAAACAGTTCCAGAATGGAAACATCAAAAACAAGCTCCAGATTCCATGCTCCGTCTTTCTTTCTCGCTGCGGTGCTGATGGAATATTTTTCCGTCATGAAGTGCTCACTGAATTCTTTGTAGCCCGCCATGGTACGGTCAACCGTGATTTTGGTGTCAGTTACATAAATCTTCAATTTCTGTCCCACTGAGTTTTTCAGACAGATTTTCGCATCTCCTTTTCCGGAAACCTTCAGTCCAAAGGTCTCTGTGCGGATCGTTGTGTGATTCTCGATCGGATAGCTGCTGTGGCGGAATTTTTCCAGTCCGGCCGGAGCAGCCGCAAGGGTCAGAGCACCATCTACTTCTGTCAGGGACAGTTTTCTTGCCAGAGTTGCCTGTCCACAGTACCCTTCTGTCGGAGTCTGCGCTGCATACTGCCAGTTCATACCCCATCCCATCAGCAGAACATCTTTCGCATTCTGGAATGTAACGGCTGCATAGTTGTCGAAGCCTTCATCCAGCCATCTTGGCTCATCGGATGGATAGGTGCAGAGGAATTTTTCTCCATCGAAATCACCCAGGAAATACTGCATTTTGCAGTGGTCATCTTCGGAAGCTTTCGTCATGCTGACAACGAGAACCCATACATTTTTTCCTTTATACTCAATCGGGAACAGATCCGGGCATTCCCATACACCCTTCACATGGTTTCCTTCCGGTCCGAATTCTCCAGTTTTCTCCCAGTTTTTCATATCCTGGGATGCGTAGAAGAAGACACGGTCCTGCGCTGCAAGAACAAGACTCCAGCATCTTCTGACCGGATTCCAGAACGCTTTCGGGTCACGGAAATCGGAAATTCCCGGGTTTTTGATGACCGGATTCAGATATGACTTTTCAAAATGCCGGCCCTTATCATTGCTGTATGCAATACTCTGCTGTTCCAAACCGTCCTTGTGATGGCTGGTATAAATAGCAATGATTGGCGGATTTTCATTGGTACCATACTCAGAAGAATTCTGCGTATCATACACAGCACTTCCCGAAAAGATAAATCCAAGTTCATCCGGATAAAGTGCGATTGGCTGATGCTCCCAGTGAATCAGGTCGCGGGATGTTGCATGCCCCCAGTGCATCGGTCCCCAGCTGGTATCATACGGGTACTTCTGATAAAAGAAGTGGTACACGCCATCTACATAAACCATGCCATTCGGGTCGTTCATCCAGCCTTCTTCCGGTGAAAAGTGAATTTTCGGTCTGTAATCTCTTTTTTTCATCATTTTTGTAAAACCTCCCAAGATAAACAACGGTCTGCAAAACCACTTCCATCGGCTTTGCAGACATCCGTCGTTTTTATTTATAGTAACGCTTCAGAGTCCCATCTCGATTCTGCCATGCTGCATCGTTACCGTTTATAAATGTTCCATCCCCTATTTTTTAATAGTGTACATTTTCACTTCCAGATCTCCGTCTGTGGAAACCACCTGATACGGAGCATCCGGGTAAACGCATACGGAAGCGGTCTCCAGACCACCATCTGCATAAATCTCCAGATAGGAAACGTCAAAAATAATCTCCATGTTGACATTTCCGCGCATGTAACGTTTTGTTGTAGATACCAGCAGATCCTCTTTTTTGAAGAGCTTCGGATCTACATCATCAAAGTAACTAAGGTCGCCGCTCTTAGAGCGGTCCACCGTGATGCTGTCCACCGTTACCTCGATGACTACTTCCTCACCTCTGCTGTTTTTCAGCGCAATTCTTCCGAAATTGCCCTGCACGAGAAGTCCAAAGCTCTCGGTCAGCAGCGGCTTCTGATTTCCGATCGGGAAGGCACCCGCACGGTACTCATCGATCCCGAACGGTTTTGTTTTCAGGCGGTAGCCCTCCTCGGTCTCACAAAGTGAAAGTTCTCTTGGCAGTGTCATCAGACCGGAATACTCACCGGTCGGAACAAAGTTCGCGTAGAGCGGATTAACGCCCCATCCAAGGTAAACCGGACGGTCGTAGTTTCCATACGTTACACCGGCATAATTGTCGAATCCGAAATCAATCCACAGCGGCTCGTCTGTGATCTCGGTGCACTGGAAGGTATCTCCGTCAAAATCACCGACGAAATACTGTATATTGGCACGGCCTTCGGTTCCCGGATGTATCATGCTGACTATCAGAATCCATTTGAATCCGTCAAATTCATTTCCTGTTTTAGCACGGATCAGATCGGTGCATTCCCATACAGTCGGCACTTTATTGACACCGACACCGAACTCGCCTGTTTTCTTCCAGTTTTTCAAATCCTGGGATGCGTAAAACTCTGCGTGGTCGCCGGATGCCAGAACAAGGCTCCAGCAGTCCTTTTTGTCATTCCAGAAGACGCGTGGATCACGGAAATCCGGTGTGCCCGGGTTTTCGATCACCGGGTTGCCATAATATTTTTCAAAATGCTTTCCCTGATCCAGGCTGTATGCAATACACTGCTGCTCCAGGCCCGTTTCCATATTGTGCGCCGTGTAGACAGCCACCATCGGTTTCTCACCGTATTTCGCAAATCCGCTGGTGTTATTTTCATCGTATGCCATACTTCCGGAGTACATCGTTCCGATCTCATCCGGGTACAGGGCGACCGGCAGATGCTCCCAGTGAATCAGGTCTTTCGATACTGCATGACCCCAGTGCATCGGTCCCCATACAACGTCATTTGGGTTATGCTGATAATACAGATGCCAGATACCATCGATATAAATCAGTCCGTTCGGATCGTTGTTCCAGTTTTTCTCCGGTGTAAAATGAATGTTCGGTCTAAAATCTCTTTTTCCCTGTTTACTCATAGGATCCCTCTTTTCCTGTTCTCTCTTTTCCTATTTTATCTTTTTCCATTTGGAACTTCAACAAAAAAGAAAT
>ENA-OQRA01001827-OQRA01001827.1-human-gut-metagenome-genome-assembly--contig:-NODE-1827-length-10834-cov-3.859913_pt1 | contig 10834 bp, 8 predicted proteins | sample MGYA00243238_ERZ505106 | MGnify/ENA primary metagenome ERZ505106 (study PRJEB26097, sample SAMN02711298) | human gut metagenome | biome: Gut microbiome | host: Homo sapiens | place: Denmark: Copenhagen...
TCCATCGACCACGCTCCTATTATGCCTACGTTTGCTATTCCGGAAGATTTCGGAACGGAAGAGGGCTATCGGCAGAAATATACCGAAAAGGACTTATTTGATGAGTTTACCCAGGATGAAAACGGCAAGGTGGTGCTGGATGAGGATGCCGCCAATGCCAAGATAAAGCGTCTGGGGGGCTACGACAAGCTGTACCGTATCAAGCTGGAAGCCGACTATCTGGCAAAGTTGACATTCGACGGTGCCAAGAAGTTGTACGGTGACCCCTTGTCCGACGAGGTGAAGGAGCGTCTGGTCTTTGAGCTGTACATCATGAAGACGATGGGGTTCCCGGGATACTTCTTGATTGTGCAGGACTTTATCAATGCCGCCCGCACACAGCTGGGCGTTTCGGTAGGACCGGGACGTGGCTCGGCTGCCGGATCGGCGGTGGCCTATTGCTTGGGCATCACGAAAATAGACCCGATTCAATACGACCTTCTGTTCGAGCGTTTCTTGAATCCCGACCGTATCTCTTTGCCTGATATCGATGTGGACTTCGATGATGACGGGCGTGGAGAAGTGCTCCGCTGGGTGACGGAGAAGTACGGGCAAGAGAAGGTGGCGCACATCATTACATATGGCACGATGGCGACCAAGATGGCCATCAAGGACGTGGCGCGCGTGCAGAAACTGCCTTTGAGCGAATCGGACCGTCTGTGCAAGCTCGTGCCGGATAAGATTCCCGACAAGAAACTCAACCTGCCCAATGCCATTGCCTACGTGCCCGAATTGCAGGCTGCGGAGGCTTCGCCCGATCCCCTGGTGCGCGATACGATGAAATATGCCAAGATGCTGGAAGGTAATGTACGCGGTACGGGTGTGCATGCCTGCGGTACTATTATTTGCCGTGACGACATCACGGATTGGGTACCCGTCAGCACGGCGGATGATAAGGAGACGGGCGAGAAGATGCTCGTTACCCAATACGAAGGTTCCGTCATCGAAGATACGGGACTTATCAAGATGGACTTCCTCGGACTGAAAACCTTGTCCATCATTAAGGAAGCCGTTGCCAATGTACGTCTGCACCGCGGCTTGGAACTCGACATCGACAAGATATCCATTTCCGACCCTGCTACCTATAAACTCTATTGCGACGGCCGCACCATCGGTACGTTCCAGTTTGAATCGGCTGGTATGCAGAAGTATCTGCGCGAGTTGCAACCTAGCACTTTCGAGGACTTGATTGCCATGAATGCCCTCTACCGTCCGGGGCCTATGGATTATATCCCCGACTTCATCGACCGTAAGTGGGGACGCAAGCCCATCGAGTATGATATCCCCATCATGGAGAAGTATCTGAAGGATACCTACGGCATTACGGTCTACCAGGAGCAGGTCATGCTTCTGTCTCGTTTGCTGGCAGACTTCACCCGTGGTGAGTCCGATGCCTTGCGTAAGGCGATGGGTAAGAAACTGCGTGACAAGCTGGACCACATGAAGCCGAAATTCATTTCAGGCGGACAAAAGAACGGCCATGACCCGAAAGTGCTCGAGAAAATCTGGGCCGACTGGGAAAAGTTTGCATCCTATGCCTTCAACAAGTCACATGCCACTTGCTATTCGTGGGTGGCCTATCAGACGGCTTTCCTCAAGGCCAATTATCCGGCCGAATACATGGCGGCGGTCATGAGCCGAAGTTTGGCGAATATTACCGATATAACCAAACTGATGGACGAATGCAAGGCAATGGGCATCAATACATTGGGACCGGATGTGAATGAAAGTAACTTGAAGTTCACCGTGAACAAGGAAGGCAATATCCGTTTTGGCCTTGGTGCGGTGAAAGGGGTAGGCGAGGGTGCTGTGCAGAGCATCATGGAGGAACGCGAGAAGAATGGTCCTTTCAAAGGTATATTTGATTTTGTGCAGCGTGTCAATTTGACAGCCTGCAACAAGAAGAACCTGGAATGTCTTGCTTTGGCGGGCGGGTTCGACAGCTTCCCGGAGCTGAAGCGAGAGCAGTATTTTGCCGTAAACTCCAAGAACGAGGTCTTCCTCGAAACCTTGGTGCGGTATGGTAACCGTTACCAGGCCGACCAGGCTGCGGCTGCAAACTCCTTGTTCGGCGGTGAGAATGTGGTGGATATCGCCACTCCGGAAATACCGGTAGCGGAACGTTGGAGCGACCTCGACCGTTTGAACCGGGAGCGCGATTTGGTAGGTATCTATCTGTCCGCACACCCGTTGGATGAGTATTCCGTAGTTCTGGAGCATGTTTGCAACACTCACATGGCAGAGCTGGAAGATAAGACGGCACTTGTGGGACGCGAAATAACAATGGGTGGCATCGTGACCGCCGTGCGTCGCGGTATCAGTAAAAATGGAAATCCTTACGGCATAGCCAAGATTGAAGACTATTCCGGTTCGGCAGAGCTTCCTTTCTTCGGAAATGATTGGGTGACCTATCAGGGGTATCTGGGTGAACGTACCTTCTTGTTCATCAAAGCCCGTTGCCAGCCCAAGCAATGGCGGCAGGATGAGTTGGAGCTGAAGATAACCTCCATGGAACTGTTGCCTGACGTCAAGGAGAAACTGATTGAGAAGATCACCATTCTCATTCCGCTGAGTGTGCTGAACAAGGCTTTGATAACTGAACTGGCGGAACTGACCAAGGAACGTCCGGGCAGTACGGAGCTTTATTTCAAAGTCAGAGATGAGGATAGCAAGATGACGGTCGATTTGATTTCCCGTCCCGTGAAGCTTTCCGTGGGGCGTGAACTGATTACTTATTTAAAAGAGCGTCCAGACCTTGAGTTCAGGATTAATTAGTTATCTTTGTTGGAAAACGAAGATAGGCTGCACCTCGGCATAAAAAATGAACAAGTTCATTTTGTTTTGCATTCGGTTTGCACTATCTTTGCTTCGAAAGCGAAGGTTGATAAAACGCAATTGACAGTAAATTAATAATTATAGTTGACATTTAATATTAAAAGAAATGGCTTTAGAAATTACAGACAGCAATTTTCAAGAAATCCTGGCAGAGGGAAAGCCGGTCGTTATGGATTTCTGGGCACCTTGGTGCGGCCCTTGTAAGATGGTGGGACCAATCATCGATGAATTGGCTACTGAATATGAAGGAAAGGTGATTATTGGCAAATGTGACGTGGATGAGAACGGTGATGTGGCTGCCGAATATGGCATACGCAACATCCCTACAGTCTTGTTCTTCAAGAATGGAGAGCTGGTGGACAAGCAGGTAGGTTCTGCTCCGAAATCTGCTTACGTGGCCAAGATAGAAGCGATATTATAAGGTACTATTTGACGATTTACTATTTACGATTTACCCTTTTGGCATCATGGCGCCGCCAAATAGTAAATAGTAAATCGTCAAATAGTCAATAACATTAACCCTTTAAGCAATAGTAAGTATGGGAATGGAAGACGATTTTTTGCAGAATGATGTCGATGATGAAAAGACCATCGAGTACATCAAGAATTATTTGCCGCAGGAGTTGAAAGAGAAGTTCTCTGACGACGAGTTCTATTATTTTCTCGATTTCACCAGTATATGGAAGAAGAATTATTTAAAAAGCTTTCGAGAGAATGGATTCAGACAGAAAAATATGACGAATATCTGGAGGAGATCAAAGAGAGAAGTGCAAAAATGTCAGGTTCTATTTTCTCAGATGAAGGAACCTTTGCCTGGAGAAACGCAAAAGTGACTCCTGCGGCTTATGAGAAACTGAAAGGCACGAAGCTTTCCTTTGATCTGTCGGATGGTGTTATAAAGGCAACAAAGGCAGATTTTACTGATCTGTGCATGACGATTCTGTTGATGGCAGCAGTTTATTTCCTGATCCTTGATGAGAAAAAGAATAAATTGTATCCATTATTGAGATCTGCCAGCCGTGGCAGGGCAGAGGTCATTGGTGCAAAACTGGGAGTGATGGCAGGGATCACGGGATTTTTGGTTCTGCTGCTATATGGAAGTAATTATCTTTTTATTTTCTATCAGTATGGTTTTGGAAATCTCACACGTCCCCTTCAGTCAGTGACAGCGTTTTATGAAAGCCCGTTCAGACTGACAGCAGGGCAATATCTGTGGATGTATCTGCTTTTGAAACTGGTGGTGTGCTATGCAGCTGCATTGCTGATGATATGGATCGCACAAAAGGCAGGGACACCGGCAGGAGCGATTCTTGCGATCAGCACAGGAGCAGTTGCAGAATATCTGCTGACCGTGCTGCTCCCGTCAGTCTCTTATGCGGACGGACTGAAGTATATCAATCTTGTGGAGTATATCAAAATATATCCGCTTTTTACGAAGTATCATAATCTTGATTTTTTTGAATATCCGGTCAATGCAATGAGGATTTTCCCGATTGTGCTGCCGTGTCTGCTGCTTCTTTTTATCGTGCTGAATCTGACCACATTTTGTAGCCACAGATATGGTACAAAATCTGGCAGACAGGGAGGTACAGAGAAACTATGGAGAAAACTCCGGAAGACTGCCCGGGGTAAAAAAAGAAGGAAGCGGAAGAAAAAAGGCTTTATTTCGGACAGCCTGGTATGGCATGAGAGTTTCAAAAGTTTTCTGACGAACCGGACAGTGTGGGTGTGCGTGGCAGTATTGTATGGAGCAATTCTTCTCGGAAGAGGTCTGATGATATGGAACAGCGTGGAAGAAGAATACTATAAATATTATATGACCAAAGGACAGGGAGAACTGACGCAGGAGAAACTGGAAACTTTTGAGAATGAAAAGAAACGTTATGATGACATTTATTCCATGACCCCGGAGCAGTGCGGACTGAGCAGTGAGGAGATCAGCAGCCGGCAGGAGGAAATACAGTATCAGTACAGTGGGTTCATGAGAGCGTATGAACAGGTTCAGTATGTGGTGGAAAATAACCGGGCAGCAGGAACGGACGAACAGCAGCTGATCTATGAAGGTGGATATGAGCAGTTGTTTGGAGAGATTTCCATGAAAGGAAGGCTGATCGGAGAGTTGCTTTGTGTTCTTGTGGCAGTATACAGTGCTGCAGGACTTCTTGGGATGGAATATGACCTGAAGGTGATGAATCTTCTGCAGAGTACGAAGAAAGGAAGGGGAACACTTCTGCGGGTAAAACTTGGAGTGGCAGCGGGAGTCACTACTGTCATGTTCGTTCTTGTAAAGATACCGGTTGTGATGCGGATCGTTCAGAATTATCCACTGACAGGATGGACGGCAAAAGTCCGTTCCATGCGATTTGCAGGGACATCGGTTTTTAACTGTCCGGTGTGGGCGTATGTGTTGCTTTTGCTTCTGTTGCAGCTGGGAACTTTGTATGTGGTGATCCTGTGCGTGACAGCATTGTCGGCAGTCTTAAAAGATACGATGCTGACACTGATCCTGTCGGTTCTGTTATTTGGCGGTACGCTGGTCATGGAATGGGGCGGACTTGGAATGATTCATTCCTGGAGCATCAATACATTACTGGACGGACACCGTCTGCTACAGTCAGGAGGAATGCAGTTTGCACTGACGGTACTGGTCTTTTGGGGAGTCCTTCCATTGGCGGCAGGAACCGTTCTGCACAGAGTCTATAAGAAGAGGGGGCAGGCGATATGGAATTAAAGATACAGGATCTGTGTAAAAGTTATGGAAAGAAAAAAGCATTGTGGAACTTTACAACAGAATTTGAGAATGGTATCTACGGGATCCTTGGTCCCAACGGAGCCGGAAAAAGTACACTGATGAATATTCTGACGGATAATCTTCTGCGGGATTCCGGGAGCGTCCTGTATGATGGAGAGGAAATATTGAACCTGGGGGCATCTTATCGGGAAATTATGGGATATATGCCGCAGCAGCAACAGCTTTATGATACCTTTACGGTTACACATTTTATTTCTTATATGGGAACGCTGAAAGGGATGAAGAGCAGGGACATCCAGGGAAGAATGGACGAGCTGCTCCCGCTTCTGAATCTGCAAAAGGTAAGAAAGAAGAAACTGAAAGAACTTTCAGGTGGAATGAAGCAGCGGGTGCTGTTGCTGCAGGCATTGCTGAATGATCCGAAATTTCTGATCCTGGATGAACCGACTGCCGGACTTGACCCGAAAGAGCGGATCAGGATCAGGAACCTGATCTCAGATCTGAGTGAAGACAGGATTGTACTGATCGCAACCCATGTGGTATCGGATATCGAATTTATTTCTAAAGAAATTTTATTAATGAAAAACGGGAGACTGGTGGATCAGGACAGCCCGGAAAATCTGCAAAAGAGGATTTACGGTCATGTTTATGAACTGTGCATCAGCCAGGATGAACTGGCGGAAGTGAAGAAAGAATATGAAATCAGCAATCTGTTCCGCAGAGACGGCGAGATCATCGTGCGGGTGATTGCGGACAAGTGTCCCGTTAAATATGATGCAGTGAAAGTCAGCCCGACGCTGGAGGATGTATATCTGTATGAATTTGAGGGAGTAAAGAGGCGGTAACATTTTCCCACAAAGGTCAAAGAGGTGTTGACAATAGAACGTTTCACTGCTAAGATTAACAGTAGTTGAAAATACTGGATTGTTACTTATCAGAAGGCAAAACCAGATTTCGGAAAATAAAGGTTGCTTTATGGACTGAAAGTCTGGTTTTCTTTATCTGACAGTGCAGAACGATATCTGCCGGATAAGAAGGATTGGATATAAGAAGTCAGGTCCGGTATTTGCAAAGAATCTAATATGATGAGACAAGTCAGAGCTGAGGAGGAAAAAAGATGAAGATTTATGAGACAAAAGACTATCAGGAGATGAGCAGACAGGCTGCTAATATTCTTTCAGCACAGGTTATTTTAAAGCCGGATTGTGTACTGGGTCTGGCAACAGGTTCTACACCGATCGGAACATACGATCAGTTAGTAGACTGGTATAATAAAGGAGATGTTGATTTCTCTCAGGTAAGAACAGTAAATCTTGACGAGTACAGAGGACTGACCCGTGACAATGACCAGAGCTATTATTATTTCATGCATAAGCATTTATTTGACCGTGTAAATATTAAGTTAGAGAATACAAATGTACCGGACGGAACTCAGGAAGATGCAGAGAAAGAGTGTGCAAGATATGAAGCACTGATCGAGTCCATGGGTGGAGTTGATATCCAGCTTCTCGGACTTGGACATAATGGACATATCGGTTTCAATGAGCCTGCAGCAGACTTTGCTGTAACAACTCACTGCGTAGATCTGACAGAAAGCACGATCGAGGCAAATAAACGTTTCTTTGAATCCGCAGATGATGTACCGAGACAGGCATATACAATGGGAATTGGAACGATCATGAAAGCAAAGAAGATCCTTCTGGTTGTTAATGGAGAAGGAAAGGCAGATATCGTTGCAAAGGCATTTTTCGGCCCGGTAACACCGGAAGTTCCGGCTTCTATCCTTCAGCTCCACAGAGATGTGACGATCGTTGCTGATAAGGCTGCACTGTCAAAGATACCTAGATAATTTTCAATATAGTTCAGTGCAGATTGTAAAAATCTGACAACTAAATGAGAATGTTTATTAAAAAAATATAAATAGTATAAAAATAAAATAAAATAATCGGTTGACTTTCCTGGTGATTTTTGATAGACTGAAGTTACGAAATAAGTCAACGGATTGTTACTGTAAGGCAGGCAAAACCAGATTCAATGAGCATACGGTGATGATGTATGTTCAGTTGGTCTGGTTTTTATTTTCACAGGAAGTTTTCTGGTGAAAGAGTTGCATTTAGCAGAAGGAACAGTAAGACATGAAAAGCGTGTCGGAGTTGGTACGTTATTTTGGAAGGTCGGTTGTATGACGATAGAAAAAGTGATCAATAATAATATTGTTTCAGCTTTTGATGAGATAGGAAGAGAAGTCGTAGTCATGGGATGCGGGATCGGTTTTGGAAGCAGACCGGGAGCAAAGATCCCTGAAGATAAGATAGAAAAGATTTTCAGGATCGAAAGCGGAAGCGTGGCAGATCAGTTTAAAGAGCTGCTTGCCGGAGTCCCGTTGGAGCATGCAAAGATCTCGAGTGATATTATTTCTTATGCAAAAGGTGCATTGAAGCTGAAGCTGAATCAGAGCATTTATGTGACGCTTACGGATCATATTAATTTTGCGATTGCGAGATATGCAAAGGGGATCAACCTTGAAAATGCACTGTTGTGGGAGATCAAGAGGTTTTATCCTCAGGAGTATGAACTCGGAAAATATGCGATTACCCAGATCAAAGAGCGTCTGAAGGTAGAATTGCCGGAGGATGAGGCAGGGTTTATTGCACTTCATTTTGTGAATGCAGAGTATGGAACCAATATCCGGGATGCGTTACGTTTCCCGAATCAGATGAAAGAAATTCTGGAGATCGTGACGAGGGAGCTTGGTATCAAGCTGGATGAAGGGACGCTTCATTATGAGCGGTTTATTACTCATATGAAATTTCTGCTTCAGAGAGTTTACAGGAAAGAGCTTCTGCCGGACGAAGAAAGTGATCTGGCGGACATGATCAGCCAAAAGTATCCGAAAGAATTTGCCTGCAGTAAGAAAGTAGCGGATTATATAGAAAAGACCGCAGAGTGCAGGTTATCCGGTGAAGAAGTGATGTATCTTGCGATCCACATACGAAGGATTACGATGGCAGAAGAATAAAAATGCAATCAATATAAAAAATAGAAGAAAAAAGCAGGAGGAAATGTAAATGTTTGGTGGACTTTTTAAGAAAAAAGATAATAAAATGATTCTCGGAGCTCCGGTAAAGGGAAAGGCAGTACCTCTTTCAGAGGTCAATGATCCGACTTTTGCAGAGGAGATGCTTGGAAAAGGAATGGCAGTCATTCCGGCAGAAGGAAAGATTTATGCTCCGGCAGATGGCGAGATCGGTATGGTATTTGATACACTCCATGCAGTCAGCCTTGTATCTGAAGAAGGGACAGAGATTCTGATCCATGTAGGTCTTGATACAGTCAAGATGAACGGAGAGGGATTTACAGGTCACGTAAAAGCAGGAGACAAGGTTAAGAAGGGAGATCTTCTCTTAGAGGTTGATCTTGATAAGGTAAAGGCTGCAGGATATGATACGATTACTCCGATGCTTGTCTGCAATACAATGGATTATGCATCAGTAGAGGGCGTGACCGGTAAAGAGGTAGAAGCCGGAGATGACGCAGTCATTATCGAAAAATAGGCGTGGCTGTTGCCTGAAAGCAGCGTACAACTTAGATTTTGACCGGAATCATGACCGGTTAAAATAGATAAAAGGGATTCAGCAATGAGAGATTTTAAGAAGGAGGAAAATTATGAAATTTTTACAGAAATTAGGTAAAGCTCTTATGCTGCCTGTTGCTTGTCTTCCTATCTGTGGTATCCTTATGGGTATCGGATATGCACTCTGCCCGGAAACAATGCAGGGTGGTGACATCACAGGTGTTGTTCAGCAGATTGGGTTCTTTCTTGTTAAAGCAGGTGGTGCCCTGATTGACAATATGGCAATTCTTTTTGCAATTGGTGTTGGTGTTGGTATGGCAGATGATAATGATGGTACAGCTGGTGTTGCAGCTCTTGCTTCCTGGCTGATGATCACAAACCTTCTGTCTACAGGAACAGTTTCAGTTATTAAGACACTGGAAGAGGGAACTACAAACTTTATCGCATTCAGCAAGATCGAGAACCCGTTCATCGGTATCCTTGCAGGTATCATCGGAGCTCTTTGCTATAACAGATTTAAGAGTGCGAAACTTCCTGACTGGCTGTCATTCTTCAGTGGAAAGCGTTGCGTAGCAATCATAGCCGGACTGGTTTCCATTATTGCATCTGCAATTCTTCTCTTTGTATGGCCTGTACTTTTCGGAGCACTGGTTGCACTTGGAAAAGGTATCGAAGGACTTGGAGCAGTTGGAGCTGGTATCTATGCATTCTTTAACAGACTGCTGATCCCATTCGGTCTGCATCACGCACTGAACAACGTATTCTGGTTCGATACAATCGGACTTGGAGACCTGTCTCACTTCTGGGCTGGAGAGACATCTGCTGATGTATCATGGAGCCTTGGAATGTACATGTCAGGATTCTTCCCATGTATGATGTTCGGTATCCCGGGAGCAGCTCTTGCAATGGTACATACAGCTAAGAGCAACAAGAAGAAAGCAGCAATCGGTCTTGTATCTTCAGCAGCAATCGCAGCATTTGTCTGCGGTGTTACAGAGCCATTCGAGTTCGGTTTCATGTTCCTTGCACCGGTACTGTACCTTGTATATGCATTACTCTATGGTATCTTTACAGTAGTTACAGTTCTGCTTGGATTCCGTGCCGGATTCAGTTTCTCAGCTGGTCTGACTGACCTGGTCTTCTCTGCTTCCCTTCCGGCAGCAGCTAAGACATGGCTGATCATTCCGCTTGGTATTGCAGCATTCGTAGTATTCTATGTAGTATTCCGTTTCGCAATCGTGAAATTCGACCTGAAGACACCTGGTCGTGAGGATGATGATGACAACGAAGCTGAGAAGTCAGCAGTTCTTTCTAACGATGACTTCACAGAAGTAGCTAAGATCATTCTTGAAGGTGTTGGCGGAAAAGAGAACGTTAAGTCTATCGATAACTGCATTACAAGACTTCGTCTTGAAATCAACGATTATACTAAGGTTGATGAGAAGAAGATTAAATCTGCCGGAGTAGCAGGTGTTATCCGTCCTTCCAAAACTGCAGTTCAGGTAATCGTTGGAATGAAAGTACAGTTCGTAGCTGATGAGTTCAAGAAACTCTGCAAATAAGAACGTATAAAATTGAATAAGTAATCCCTTTTAAAGATCGGAAGAGCGTCGTGTAGGGAAAGAGTGTAGATC
>ENA-OQRA01001832-OQRA01001832.1-human-gut-metagenome-genome-assembly--contig:-NODE-1832-length-10814-cov-6.848127_pt1 | contig 10814 bp, 10 predicted proteins | sample MGYA00243238_ERZ505106 | MGnify/ENA primary metagenome ERZ505106 (study PRJEB26097, sample SAMN02711298) | human gut metagenome | biome: Gut microbiome | host: Homo sapiens | place: Denmark...
TTAGGAGGACAAAATGGCAAAGAAGAAAAAGAAGAAAAAGCAGCACCGCTTTTTCTGGTTTATGATAAAATTCCAGATTTTCCTCATGATCATAGTTTTAGGTGGACTGGGATACTATTTCTTCGGTGGATATGCAGGACAGGTTCAAAAGCTAAGAAGCGAGGCTGTAGAACTGGTAAAACAGTCAGATAAAAATACCTTTGTACCTGCCAGGACCAGCCTGCTCTACGATACGAATGGTACGCTTATATCTGAGACAGCATCTGAAAAAGACGCAGAATATGTTAAATATGAGGATATACCGGCAAACTTTGTTACGGCTATGGTTAGTATTGAGGATAAAAAGTTTTACAGTCATAATGGTGTAGACTATAAAGCCATAATCCGGGCGGCCAAAGCTATAATTCAGGATGGAAAGGTAAGTCAGGGTGGAAGCACGATAACGATGCAGCTTGCGAGGAATATATACCTTGATACCGGAAAAACATGGCAGCGTAAAGTAAAGGAAATCTTTATTGCAATGCAGCTTGAGAAGAAATACAGTAAAAACGATATTATGGAGTTTTATCTCAATAATATATATTTTGCTAATGGATATTATGGGATCGAGGCGGCATGCCATGGATATTTTAACTGTGAATTAAAGGATCTGGATCTTTCACAGACAGCATTTTTATGCTCCATTCCCAATAGTCCTACTTACTATGATCCTATAGTAAATCAGGATCACACAATAAAGAGGCGTAATCTTATACTTAAGAATATGCGCGAGGATGGAAAAATCACACAGGCTGAGTATGAAAAGGCGGTAAGCGAGGAAATCGTGCTGAATGTTTCCCAATCAGATGATACCGTAAAGAATAACTATGTAGACACATATGCATACTTTTGTGCTACAGAGGCTCTGATGGAGAACGAAGGCTTTAAATTCAAATATTATTTTGATTCGATGGATGATGAAAAAAAATATGATGAATCATATGATGAGCTTTATTCATACTGCCAGAAAAAACTATATTCAGAAGGATACAAAATATATACATCAATAGACCTTGATAAGCAGGAAAAATTGCAGGATTCTGTGGATACGGCACTGGCTGACTTTACCGACGTGACGGATGATGGAATGTATAAGCTGCAGGGTGCGGCGGTTTCCATCGATAACTCAAACGGATATGTGGTTGCTATAGTAGGAGGACGCAGTCAGGACTTTACGAACCATACTTTAAACAGGGCATTCCAAAGCCACAGACAGCCAGGAAGTTCAATAAAACCGCTTATAGTTTATACTCCGGCATTTGAAAACGGTTATACACCGGATTCGGTGGTTGATGACCATAAATTTGATGGAGGACCATCAAACGCAGGAGACACATATCATGGAGATGTCACAATTCGTTATGCGGTCGAACAGTCATTAAACACTGTTGCATGGCAGGTATACGAGGATGTTACACCAGAAACAGGGCTTAAATATTTAAAGAATATGAATTTTACGAATATAGTCGATTCTGATTACACGATTGCCACGGCACTCGGTGGATTTACAACGGGAACATCGCCGCTTGAGATGGCATCGGCATATGCAACACTTGAAAATGATGGATTATATCGTAAACCTACATGTGTTACATCAATAGTTGATGGAAATGAGAACATTGTATATACATCTTCACCTGTTGAAACTGTTATATACAAAGAAACAGCGTCAAGGATGATGACTGATGTCCTTACCGGTGTTATGGCGGACGGAACAGGAAGAAAAGCAAAGCTCGAAAATGATATGCCATGTGCAGGTAAAACAGGAACAACAAACGATAAAAAGGATGGTTGGTTCTGTGGATATACAAGATACTATACAACAAGTGTCTGGGTGGGCTGCGATATGCCTGAGTCAGTAAGCAGTCTTACCGGAAGCTCATATCCGGCACAGATATGGAAGCAGTACATGGATGATATACATGATGGTCTTACGCCGCTTGATTTTCTGCCGTATGCACAGATGTCACAGGATTATTCTGATAATGATGACAGCACATACGAAGAAAATGCACAGGAATTGCAGGATGAGCAGACGCCTGATGATGGAGCTGCGGCACAGACGCCGGATGCCGCTACAGGAAATGGTGCAACAACAGATCAGAGCCAGCAGACCACTCCTGATCAGAGTACGACAGGAACAACGACTCCGTCCGGAAATACAAATACTACAGATACAACTGGCGGAAATACAGGAGAAGCTGGTGGAAATGCAGGAACGACCGGTGGAAATACAGGAGCAGCAACAGATAATACTACACCGGGGGATACAACAAACGGCGGCACCGGTAATACAACTGGTGGAAATGCTGCGGATGCAACTGGCGCAGATACAACAAATACAAATGGTGGCAGCACCGGCGATACGACAGGTGGGAACACTGACAGTACAACCGGAGGAGGTGCCGGAAATACAGGAGATAATACTGGCGGAAATACCGGTGCCGACACCGGAAATACAGGTGACGGCAGCAGTCCGGCAGATCAGACAACACCATAGTGTAAGGTAAATACACTTGCCTATGTAAATGGCATGTCACAAAAAATAAATATTTATAAGCCGGCAGGCCTGCGGAAACGCAGGTCTGTTTTTGTGTGCAGGAATTATTCTGTAACTTATTGTACAACAAAAGTAAGCGCACTCTTTATTTGAAGTCTGATAAAAAGGTTTGAAAAGGAAATATTTTGACTTGACAAGTATTTTTGTTGTGATATACTTTGAACATCAAATGTTTTGATATGCTAAATATTTGAAACACCAAACATTTCTAAAACAAGAATAAAGGAGAAAATTACTATGTTTGAAAAAATTAAAGAAATCGTAGCAGATCAGTTAGGAATTGATGCGGAGGACATTAAATTAGAGTCAAATTTCAAAGAGGATTTAGAGGCTGATTCCCTTGATCTTTTCGAGCTTGTTATGTCACTTGAGGAGGAGTACGGAGTGGAAATTCCTTCAGAGGATCTTGAAAAGATCGAAACTGTAAATGATATTATAGAGTATTTAAAAGCTAAAGGTGTTGAGGCGTAAAATGGAAACGAGAGTAACAAAGCTTCTGGGAATTGAATATCCCATAATCCAGGGAGGAATGGCATGGGTTGCAACACACGAATTGGCCAGTGCTGTTTCAAATGCCGGAGGTCTTGGTATTATTGGTGCCGGAGGCGCACCGGCTTCATGGGTAAGGGAACAGATACAGGCAGCAAAAAAAGAAACAGATAAGCCGTTTGGAGTAAATTTAATGCTCATGAATCCTGAAGCCGATGAAATAGCAAGGATAATAGCAGAGGAAAAAGTAAAGGTTGTGACAACCGGAGCAGGGAATCCCGCAAAATACATGCAGATGTGGAAGGAAGCCGGAGTTATAGTTATTCCTGTAGTTGCAAGTGTTGCGCTTGCAAAGCTTATGGAAAGAGGTGGGGCATCTGCAGTTGTAGCAGAGGGAATGGAATCGGGAGGACACATAGGTTCACAAACTACTATGACGCTTGTTCCGCAGGTTGTTGATGCAGTGGAAATTCCTGTTATAGCTGCAGGAGGAATTGCAGATAACAGAGGATTTAATGCAGCGATGGCACTTGGTGCGGAAGCCGTTCAGATGGGAACACGCTTCGTCACAGCAAAGGAGTCGATCGTTCATGAGAATTATAAGCAGAAAATCATAAAGGCGAAGGATATCGATTCACAGGTAACCGGAACAAGTACCGGACATCCGATCCGTGTTCTCAGAAATAAGATGACAAGGGAATATCTCAAAAAAGAAAAAGAGGGAGCCGGACTTGAAGAACTGGAAAAGATGACTCTTGGAGCACTCAGAAAAGCTGTAGTGGATGGAGACGTTACATATGGCAGTGTCATGGCAGGTCAGATAGCAGGCCTCATAAAAAAAGAAGAGACATGCGAAGAAATATTGAAAGATGTTGCAGGGATTAAATAAGTAAAGGACTAGATAAAAGGAGAAACTGGAAAATGGGCAAGAGAGTATTTATGTTCCCGGGACAGGGTTCACAATATGTTGGAATGGGCAAAGGATTTTATGACTCAATGTCACAGGTAAAAGAAATTTTTGAACTTGCAAGTGAAAAATCAGGACTTGACATTCCAAATCTTTGTTTTACAGAAAACGATAAATTAAACATAACAGAGTACACACAGATCTGCATGCTTACAGTAGAAGCTGCACTTTATAAGGCGCTTGTAGATAAAGGAATAACACCTGACGTTACAGCAGGCCTTAGTCTTGGAGAATATGGTGCTCTCATTGCTTCCGGTGCTATGACGATGGAGGACGCATTTGGCGTTGTCAGAAAAAGAGGGATATATATGCAGGAGGCTGTTCCGACAGGGGGAGCAATGACTGCTGTTTTGGGACTTGATCCTGAAAAGATAGAAGAAATATGTAAAGAAACAGCACAGAAAGAAAGTGCTGTTGTATCGATCGCAAATTATAACTGTCCGGGACAGATTGTTATAACCGGACAGAAAGATGCAGTGGATAAGGCGGCAGCAGCATGCAGCGAGGCTGGTGCAAAAAGAGCGGTACCGCTTAAGGTTAGTGGTCCTTTCCATTCAAAAATGTTAGAAGGTGCAGGGGAAAAACTTGGTGAGGCATTAAAGAATGTGGAAATACATGATATAAAAGTGCCTTATATTACAAATGTTACAGCGGATTATGTAGCATCAAAGGATGACGTAAAAGATTATCTGAAACGTCAGGTTTCGTCTTCTGTCCGCTGGCAGCAGACAATTGAGCGCCTTATAGCAGATGGTGCGGACGAATTTATTGAAATCGGACCGGGACGCTCACTCGCTGGATTTATGAGAAAGATAAACAGAGACGTAAAAGTCGTAAATATAGATAAACTGGAGGATTTTGAAAAGTATGTTAACAGGTAAGGTTGCGCTCGTAACAGGAGCCGGCAGGGGAATAGGCAGACAGATAGCACTTACCCTTGCAGCACAGAATGCCTTTGTCATAGTAAATTATAATGGTTCTAAAGATAAGGCAGAGGAAACAGTTTCTGAGATAAAGGCAGCAGGAGGAGATGCGGTTTCATATAAATGTAATGTATCTGATTTCGAAGAGTGCCAGCAGATGATAACAGCCATTATAAAAGAATATAAACATATTGACATCCTCGTAAATAATGCAGGAATTACAAGGGACGGACTTATTATGAAAATGAGTGAGGATGATTATGATGCAGTTCTTGATACCAATTTAAAGGGCACATTTAATACTATACGCCATATGTCGAGATATTTCCTTAAACAAAAATCAGGAAGGATCATCAATATATCGTCTGTTTCGGGAATACTTGGAAATGCCGGACAGGCAAACTACAGTGCAAGCAAGGCGGGAGTTATCGGACTTACGAAAGCGGTTGCCAGGGAACTTGCAAGCCGCGGAATAACAGTGAACGCTGTAGCACCGGGATTTGTTGATACGGATATGACAGATGCACTTTCAGACAGTGCAAAAGAAAATCTTATTTCACAGATTCCGCTCGGAAGAACCGGAAAACCACAGGATATAGCAAACGCAGTATTATTTTTAGCATCAGATGCAGCTGGGTATATAACAGGACAGGTGCTTTCTGTTGACGGAGGAATGGCAATATGAGTAGAAGAGTAGTTGTAACAGGACTTGGAGCAGTGACACCGATCGGACTTAATGTAGATGATTTTTGGGATTCAGTAAAAGCCGGAAAGATCGGATTTGACCGGATAACAAAATTTGACACGACAGATTATAAATGTCATATAGCAGCAGAACTTAAAGATTTTAATCCACAGGATTTCATGGACAGAAAAGCAGCAAAGAGGATGGAGCCTTTTTCACAGTATGCGGTAGCAGCTGCTAAAGAGGCGATCGAGGACAGTGGACTTGATATTTCAAAAGAAGACCCATACATGGTAGGCTGTGCGATCGGTTCGGGAATCGGAAGTCTTCAGGCAATGGAACGTGAAACGCAGAAGCTTCATGAGAAAGGACCGGGAAGGGTAAATCCTCTCCTTGTTCCACTTATGATCTGCAATATGGCAGCAGGAAATGTTTCCATCCAGTTCGGACTCAAAGGAAAGAGTATAAATGATGTTACGGCATGTGCGACAGGAACAAATACTATCGGTGAAGCATACAGAAGTATCCAGTATGGGGAAGCTGATGTGATGGTTGCCGGAGGAACAGAGGGCAGTGTATGTCCTATAGGAATAGCAGGGTTTACAGCACTTACAGCGCTTTCGACAGTGGATGATCCGGCAAAATGTTCACTTCCATTTGATAAAAACAGAAGTGGTTTCGTAATGGGAGAAGGTGCCGGAGTTGTAATCCTTGAGGAGCTTGAGCATGCAAAGGCAAGAGGCGCAAAGATATATGCTGAGGTAGCCGGATACGGATGTTCATCTGATGCATACCATATCACTTCACCACAGGAGGATGGTGCCGGGGCAGCCAGAGCTATGACAAACGCAATGAACGATGCAGGTGTTGTGCCTGCCGATGTAAAATATATTAATGCGCATGGAACAGGAACACATCACAATGATCTGTTCGAGACAAGAGCGATAAAGCTTGCGTTCGGAGATGAGGCTGCAGATTTAAAGATCAATTCTACAAAATCAATGATCGGACATCTTCTTGGAGCTGCCGGAGCAGTAGAGTTTATCACATGTGTAAAGGAGATCCAGGATGGATTTATCCATAAAACAGTCGGATACGAGACACCTGATGAAGAGATCGATCTTAATTACTGTAAGGAAAGCTATGAAGAGCCGGTAGAGTATGCACTCAGCAACTCACTTGGGTTCGGAGGCCATAACGCAAGTATTTTGCTGAAAGCATATAAATAAGTCTAAACAGCATGAATTAGTAGAAAGGACATGAGCATATGTCATTATTAAATACACAACAGATCATGGAAATCCTTCCACATCGCAATCCATTTCTGCTTATAGATACGATCGAGGAACTTGTGCCGGGAGAAAAAGCAGTTGCAAAAAAGAATGTGACTATGAATGAACCATATTTCATGGGACATTTTCCGGGAAACCCGGTCATGCCAGGAGTTCTTATCATTGAAGCACTTGCCCAGACTGGGGCGGTTGCAATCTTGTGTCAGGATGAGTGGAAAGGAAAAACAGCTTATTTTGCAGGAATAAATAATGCAAAGTTTAAACAGAAGGTTGTGCCGGGAGATACTCTTGAGCTTACGACTGAGATCATAAAAGTAAAAGGCCCTATTGGTGTAGGAAAAGCCGTTGCAAAAGTAAATGGTAAGACAGCCTGCATGGCAGAGCTTACATTTGCAATCGGATAGCTGGTGTAAAAAGGGAGATATCATGAAGTTATTTAAGAATAGAAATAAAGATAAAGAAATCGAGGCAGAGGCTTCTGCTAAATCTGCTGAGAACGTTAATGTTACAGAAGCAGCAGATACTGTGAAAACGCAGACGATACAGGATGAAGCGCCTGAGACTATCGTGTGTCCAAAATGCGGGAAGACGATATTAAAAGATGTAGTAAAAAAACATAAATATGTTTGTTATGAATGTAACCATTATTTCCGTGTGAGAGCAAAAAACAGAATAAGAATGGTTGCGGACAAGGATACATTTGAGCCATGGTTCAGTGAACTTGTAACAGAAAACCCGCTTAATTTCCCGGAATATGAGGAAAAAATTGCAAAGACACAGGAAAAGACCGGACTTACTGAGGGAATTATCGTAGGAAAGGCAAAAATCTATGGAGAAGATACAGTTCTTGGTGTGATAGATTCACGTTTTATGATGGGAAGTATGGGGCATGTTGTCGGTGAGAAGATCACCCGTGCATTTGAAAGAGCTACAGAAGAAAAGCTTCCTGTAATATTATTCTGCTGTTCTGGTGGTGCGAGGATGCAGGAGGGAATCATTTCACTTATGCAGATGGCAAAAACCTCAGCCGCAGCAAAAAAACATTCACAGGCAGGACTCTTATACGTTCCTGTTCTTACAGATCCTACAACCGGAGGCGTCACAGCAAGCTTTGCAATGCTTGGAGATATAATCCTCGCCGAGCCAAAAGCACTTATTGGATTTGCAGGACCACGAGTTATTGAGCAGACCATAGGACAGAAGCTGCCGGAAGGTTTCCAAAGGGCAGAGTTCCAGCTTGAACACGGATTTGTTGATATGATAGTTGAGCGTGAAAGCTTGAAAATGACGCTCTATAAGATACTCCACATTCATAAGCCGCTTGATGGATATAATAATTTTGATCCACTTCATCAGGATGACAGTTATGAACCGACAGAGCTTATGAAGGAGCGTGAGACAAAAGCAAAGCCATTTAAAGTATGGGATAAAGTAAGCGCAGCAAGGCAGATAAGAAGACTGGCATCTGTTGACTACATGGATTATATTTTTGATGAATTCATGGAGATGCATGGAGACAGATATTTCAGGGATGATCCTGCTATAGTAGGAGGGATTGCGTATCTGGATGGTCAGCCGGTAACTGTGATCGGAGTTCATAAGGGAAAAGATTTGGAGGACTGTGGCAGGAGAAATTATGGAATGCCGTCACCGGAAGGCTATAGAAAGGCTTTACGCCTTATGAAGCAGGCTGAAAAATTTAACCGTCCGATAATAACATTTGTAAATACATCAGGTGCTTACCCTGGAATGGAAGCAGAGGAAAATGGACAGGGAGAAGCAATTGCAAGAAATTTATATGAGATGTCAGGAATAAAGGTTCCGATTTTATGTCTTATGATAGGTGAAGGCGGAAGTGGTGGAGCTTTAGCTCTTTCAGTCGGAAATGAAGTCTGGATGATGGAAAATGCTACATATTCTATCCTTTCACCGGAAGGCTTTGCTTCGATCCTTTGGAAGGATGGAAAACGTGCAAAAGAGGCAGCAGAGGTTATGAAGATAACTGCGCACGATTTAAAAGAACTGGATGTCGTTGATGATATTATTCCGGAGTATGGTGGAGCCGATGAGGATGCACTTTCTTCTATCGGAAACTATATGAAAGGAAATATGAAGAAATTTCTTGAAAAAGAGAGTAAGAAAACAAAAGAAGAGTTGGTGGAAGAAAGATATAATCGTTTCCGCAAGTTCTAGAAAGGCTGTATATTATGAAGATAATAGGAACAGGAAGTTCGCTGCCGCAAAAGGTTGTAACTAACGATGACCTTGCGGCGATCATGGACACGTCAGATGAGTGGATAAGTTCAAGAACCGGGATCAGAAAACGCCATATTGCTACAACCGAAACAACAACATCACTTGCAGTTGAAGCAGTAAAGGCGGCTCTTTCAGATGCCGGAACAGATGGAAGTGAAATCGACCTTATTATAGCGGCGAGCGTTACAGGGGATAAAATAGTACCGTCTCTTGCGTGTCAGATCCAGGCAGAGATCGGGGCAGACAGTGCAGTGGCATTTGATATAAATGCAGCATGTTCGGGATTTTTATTTGCACTTGCAACAGCAGATGCTTATTTTAAGACAGGAAGATTTCATAAAGCAGTTATCTTAGGTGCAGAGGTGCTCTCAAAGATAATGGATTGGAATGATAGAAGTACATGTGTTCTTTTTGGAGATGGAGCGGGGGCTGCAGTTGTTTCAGATGAAGGGGATTCGTTTAAGGCTTTTGTACAGGGGTCTGACGGAGCAGGTGGAAAAGCACTTGATGCAGATAACCGCCCGGTATTAAATCCATTTGTCGAAAACAAGGCTGAAAATAAGCCGGGATATGTGACTATGGATGGAAGATCTGTATACAAATTTGCCGTAAAAACTGTGCCGGCTGCGATAAAACAGTTATTAGAAGAAACAGGATGGAACGGAGATGATGTATCACTTTATCTTCTCCATCAGGCAAATATCAGGATAATAGAGTCGGTTGCTAAGAGGCTTAAGCAGCCGATGGAAAAATTTCCTGTAAATTTACAGGAATGTGGTAATATTTCTGCTGCAAGTGTACCGATTTTGCTTGATAAAGTTCGCAAAGATGGTATGATAAAGACCGAGGACAAAATAATTTTATCAGGATTTGGTGCCGGACTTACATGGGGAGCCTGTGCCATAGAATGGTAAGAGGAAGAGGTATATTATGACAGCAGAAGAAACTTTAAACGAATTACTTGTAGGTCTGTTCAAGGATCTTATGGAAATAGAGGCGCGCTGCCTTATTACTGAAGAGTTTTCAGATATTTCAATAAATGATATGCACATAATCGAGGCAATCGGTGTAGATGAACCGAAACGTTCCGGTACGGTTGCAGCTCTGATGTCGATCACGCTTGGAACACTTACGAAGGCGATTGATGGTCTTACGAGAAAGGGCTATGTAAGCAGAATACGAAGTGATGAGGATAAGAGGGTAGTAAAGCTGTCATTAACTGATAAAGGAAAGAGTGCTTTCTATCATCATGAGCAGTTTCATGAGCATATGATAGAACACATAAAAGATGGTATGAATCCTGAAGAATTGAAAGTTTTGGTCAATGCACTTGCAAAATTATCTGATTACTTCAAGGTTGTATATTCAGATGATGAAGAGAATCAATACCAAAACTGGGATAATATAAATGAGGATAATAAGTAAAATGAATAATTTTTATATCAATCCTTCAAAATTTACTTGATTAAAGCAATAAATTTTTATAAAATAAACTTGTTGATGTGAAAAATAATTTTATAAAGGAGATATAAAAATGAGCTATGTTGATGAAGTACTCGCAGTAGTACAGAAGAAAAACGCTGAACAGCCTGAATTCTTACAG
>ENA-OQRA01001843-OQRA01001843.1-human-gut-metagenome-genome-assembly--contig:-NODE-1843-length-10778-cov-4.509186_pt1 | contig 10778 bp, 6 predicted proteins | sample MGYA00243238_ERZ505106 | MGnify/ENA primary metagenome ERZ505106 (study PRJEB26097, sample SAMN02711298) | human gut metagenome | biome: Gut microbiome | host: Homo sapiens | place: Denmark: Copenhagen...
ATGTTAACAGAAACGTTCGCTATAAGCGAACTAAATTATAAAATATATATTCAAATATTGCTAAATCAAGCAAATGATAGTAAAATATATATGCGAAAAGAGGTGGAGCAATGCTAGAACAATTAGAAAAATGCGAAATATGTCCGTTTAGATGCAAAGCAAATAGACTAAAAGGGCAAATAGGAAAATGCGGATGTAATGATAAAATAAAAATAGATCTATATTCTTTACATTATTTTGAAGAACCTTGTATAAGTGGAAAAAACGGTTCAGGAACAGTATTCTTTTCAGGCTGTAACTTAAATTGCATATACTGTCAAAATTATAAAATAAGTCAAGAAAGAAAAGGCTACGAAATAACAATAGAAGAATTAGCGGATATATTTTTAAAGCAACAAGAAAATGGGGCAAATAATATAAACCTAGTTACTCCAACAATGTACACATATCAAATAATAGAGGCACTAAAAATTGCAAAAAATAAAGGGCTTAAATTACCGGTAATATATAATACAAACGGTTATGAAAATGTGGAAACAATACAGGCATTGAACGGATTTGTGGACGTTTATTTACCAGACTTAAAATATTACTATGATGAACTTGCTACTAAATATTCAAAAGCACCAAATTACTTTGAAATAGCAACAACAGCAATACTAGAAATGATAAAACAAGTTGGAAAGCCAGAATTTGATGAAAAAGGACTGATAAAAAAAGGAGTAATAGTCAGACATCTAGTATTGCCAAACTATATACAAAATTCTAAACATATTTTGAAATGGCTAAAAGAAAATGTAGAAACAAAGGCATATGTAAGCGTAATGGCTCAGTATTTCCCAACATATAAAGCAAAAGAAGATGAAAAGATTAATAGAAAATTAACAAAAAAAGAATACTCAGAAATAGAAAAATATTTGTACTTGCTAAATATAGAAAATGGATATATGCAAGACTTGGGAAAACATGAAGAAGAGTATGTACCAGAATTTTAATTTGACACAATCAAAGAAATAGAATATAATGCGTAAATGATACTAAGAAAAGAGGAATAAAAATGGCAGTATATAAATGCAAATATAGAATAGGATTTACAGACATCTATAAAAACAATGAAATAAATAACAGAGCTATAATAAAAATACTAGAAAATGCAGGAGGCATGCATTCAGATTCTATAAAATGTGGTTATAGTGATGTAGAGAGAACGGGCAGGGGCTGGGTAATTCTAGCGTGGAAAATTAAAGTTCTATCAAGACCTAAATACAACACAGAGGTTGAAACGCATACTTGGGTAAGAGATATAAACAAAATATTTACATATAGAGATTACGAAGTATATGACGAAAATGGAAATTTAGCAGTTATAGCAACTTCAAAGTGGGCAATGATAGATGTTAATAAAGGCAAGATAGCAGAAATAACACCAGAAATAGAACAAGAATATAAACCAGAAGATACATCGGTTTTTGAAGAAAGAAAAATAGATAAATTAGCAGAACCAAAAACAGTAATTTTAAAAAAAGATTGTCATGTATCAAGAGGAGATATAGATATGAACGGCCATGTGCATAATATAAACTATTTAAATTATGCGTATGAAACATTACCAGATGATGTATATGAAAATAATACATTTAATAATATAGAAATAATGTATAAAAGGCAAATAAAACTAGGAGATAAAATAGTTTGCTTTTATACAAAAGAAAATAACAAACATATAGTTACAATAAAATCAGAAGATGAGCAAACTCTTCATGCAATAGTAGAATTATATTAAAAATACGCTTCCAGACGGAAGCGTAAAATTTTATTTATTAATAATCATTGGACCAATATTTGTAACAGTTCCTGCACCGATTGTCAAAACTATATCGTTAGGCATAACCCTGTCTCTAATATATTTAGCAATGTCCTCAAAATCAGACATATAAATAGCAGGTTTTCCTATTCTATTAAGATTAATTTGATTTACCAAATCTTGAGGAGAAACACCAACAGTGTTTGTTTCTCTTGCTGCATAAATGTCAGTAATAATAATGTTATCAAATCCAACTAAAGCACTAGCAAAATCATTTAATAAGTTTTTAGTTCTACTATATGTGTGTGGTTGGAAAACAACCCAAGACCTATTATATTTTTTCTTTCTCATTGCCTCATAAACAGCTTTAATTTCTGTTGGATGATGACCATAATCATCATATATAGAAGCACCATTGCTGTTTCCTACAAACTCAAATCTTCTATGAGCACCGGTGTATTTTAAAAGCCCATTCTTTATAGTTTCTTTATCAATTCCGTATTCATGACAAGTAGCAATACAAGCAAGAGAATTATAAACATTGTGCATTCCTGGAACAGAAAGTTTGATGCTCTTATAAAAAGTGTTATTTCTATATACATCAAAAAGTGGGAAACCATTATTATCAAATGTAATATTTTTAGCAGTAAAATTAGATTTCTCGCTATTAATTCCAAAAGTTACAATCTTTGCATCAGTATTTTTATACAAATCAACCGAGTTAGCATCGTCTGCATTTAATACTAATAAACCATCACTTGGTAACAATTTTACAAACTTAACAAAAGCATTTTTTATATGCTCTAAGTCCTTAAAATAATCCAAATGGTCGTTGTCGACATTTAATATAATCTCTGTCTTTGGATGGAATTTTAAAAAGCTTTCAACATACTCACAAGACTCAAGTACAAAAATATCGCTGTTGCCAACTCTGTTATTACCATTAATTTGCTTCAAAATAGCTCCGACCTGAACACTAGGGTCCTTATGGGCTTCTAGGAAACAAACTGAAATCATAGAAGTTGTAGTTGTTTTTCCGTGAGTTCCAGAAACACAAATAGTATTTCTAAAAGCTTTTGTTATAAGGCCTAAAAAAGTTGACCTTTCCATTAATTCAATATGTAATCTTTCAGCTTCTTGATATTCAATATCATTCTTTGAAATGGCAGCACTATAAACTACTAAATCAGCTTTTCTCAAATTATCTAAATCGTGTCCAATTGTGACAGGTATATTTTCAGCTATCAGCTTATCAACTAATTCAGAAGGATTAGCATCAGAACCAGTTACATAGATACCCCATTTCTTTAAGATAGTGGCGATACCGCTCATACTTGTTCCACCTATTCCTAGCATATGTATATGTTTGTATTTCTTTAATTCATCAATATGAACCATTAATACGCACCCCTTTGCATAAATTTACTTCGTATATTATATACTTAAAAAACAACTTTTTCAATATAAAAAGCAAATATATTGCACATAATTAAACAAAATAAAAGAAAAAATGTTTTACTTTAATATATTCGAATAAAATAAATATGTGAATCGCGCATAGGTAAAAATTTTTTTATTTTTTTGTAAAAAGAGAAGGAAATTGTAAGAAAATGGAGAATAATAATATAAGTCCTACTATAAATCCACCTGATTTACCAAATGCTTGTCCTAATTTTACCATTGAAACAATAGATAATACTAGTATTGCAATATATCCAACTACTGGAATAATTGCTGTTAAATAAATCAATAGTAACCAAGGTGATAATCCTACTATTTTATATAAAACTACTAAATTATAAATTGGAATTAATGATTTCCAACCTTTTTCTCCAGCTTTAGTAAATATCTTCCATTGTGCTATTATCAATAGTACATAAACAGCAACCATTATTAATCCATATGTTGCAAATATTGTAGCAAATGTGGCCATTGCACCAGCTAATGCAACTGGACTTACGTCTGTTGTAGTATAATAGTATGAATAGTCCATATTTTTCCCCCCTTCCGTTTTCAATCCAGTTTTTCAAAACTAAATATTATAATATAACATTACCATGTTAAGATATTTTTTTCAACATCTTTTTTCAAAATTAGACATTTTATTTTTTATTCAGAAAAGTAACTCATTATTCCATTGTAAATTCCCCAAGCAAGTCTATCTTGATATTCATCTTGTTGCAAATTCTTTTCTTCTTCTGGATTTGATAGAAAGCCACATTCTACTATTGATATTGGTATTTCTACTTTTTTTACTATATATACATTATCAATTTGAAGAGGAACTCTTTTATTTTCCTTTTGCATTGCTTCATTTAAATTATTTTGTAAACAAGTAGCTAGTTTTTTGCTGTCTTCATTATTCTTTTTGTAAAATGTTTGCCACCCACTATATTGGCTTTGTGGAATTTTGTTTAGATGTACACTAACAAATATGTCTGCCGATGATGTATTTCCTATTTTTACTCTGTTTTTTATGTCTGAGATTTTCTTTTCTTTTAGTGTTTTTTTATCTATATCATAAATTGCATTTTCATCTGACCTTGTTAATATTACTTTTGCTCCACTTTGTTCTAATAAATTTTGTAGCTTTAATACTATTTTTAAATTTATATTTGATTCACTAATTCCATTACTACTTACAGCCCCGCAATCTTCTCCTCCGTGTCCAGCATCTAACACTATTGTTTTTGAAGTTACTGGCATCGACATTGTTTCGATTGTCTGTTTTTTTATAGAATTATTACTCATTTGAAACATAAATAGTCCAATTGGCAAAAATACTGCCGAAAATAAAAATATTACTCTTTTCTTATTTATTATAAACATAAAAAACCTCACATATTACAAGTTTTCATTGTAAATATATGAGATTTTTTCCTTTTTATTCATGATTATTTGATTATAAAAATAGAGCATATGTAAAATATGCCCTACTTTTTACGATTAATTTTCGTCTGATATTATTATATCGTCTTCTGCTATTCCTTCTGGTGTTCCTATTACAGTATTTTCGGATGTCATGTTATTTATTGCTTCTGTTACTACTGTTTCTGGGTTTTCTGGATTTATTTCAGGAGTTTCTTTTTTCTCTGTATTTATATGTACATTTTTGTATCTCTTCATTCCTGTTCCAGCTGGAATTAGTTTACCTATAATAACATTTTCTTTTAATCCTATTAATTCGTCTGTTCTTCCTTTTATAGCAGCTTCTGTTAATACTCTTGTTGTTTCTTGGAATGATGCTGCTGATAAGAAGCTCTCTGTTGCAAGTGATGCTTTTGTAATACCTAGTAATACTCTCTTGCCTGTTGCAGGTCTTAATCCTTGTGCTTCTACTTCTTTGTTCTTGTCTTCAAACTCATACATATCTACAAGTGATCCTGCAAACATATCTGTATCTCCATTATCTTCAACTCTAACCTTTTTAAGCATTTGTCTTCCAATAACTTCGATATGTTTGTCGTTTATATCAACACCTTGGTTTCTATAAACTTTTTGAACTTCTTGGATTAAGTATTCATATACACCTTCTGGTCCGTTAATAGCTAATACTTCTGCTGGGTTCTTAGAACCTTCTGTAATTTGATCTCCTGCTTCTAGGACATCTCCTTCTTTTACTTTTAGCTTAGAACCAAATGGTATTACATATGTTCTGCTATCATCTTTAGAAGTAATTATAACTTCTTTTCTCTTCTTTTCATCTACTTTGATTGATACAGTTCCTGCTATTTCTGTGATTATTGCAAGTCCCTTTGGTTTACGAGCTTCGAATAGCTCCTCAACTCTAGGAAGACCTTGTGTGATGTCGGCAACACCGGCAACACCACCAGAGTGTATAGTTCTCATTGTAAGCTGTGTACCAGGCTCACCTATTGATTGAGCTGCTATTATACCCACTGTATCTCCTATATCAACTTCTTTTCTGCTTGCTAGTCCCATACCATAGCATTTACAACAAACACCATGTTTTGTTCTACATCTAAATACACTTCTAACTGTAACTCTTGTTATTCCTGCAGCTACTATTTTGTCTGCTAAGTCTTCTGTAATAAGTGTATTTGTATCAACTATTACTTCCTTGGTTTTTGGATCTATTACATCATGTAATGGATATCTTCCAAGTAGTCTTTCTTGTATTTTTTCTATTATTTGATTTCCATCTTTTATATCAAATACTTCAACACCTTCTGTTGTTCCACAGTCATCTTCTCTTACGATAATATCTTGTGAAACATCAACAAGTCTTCTTGTTAAGTATCCAGAGTCTGCTGTTCTTAAAGCTGTATCTGAAAGTCCTTTACGAGCTCCATGGGCTGATATAAAGTACTCTAATGCGTCTAGTCCCTCTCTAAATGATGATTTGATTGGTATTTCGACTGTTTTACCTGTTGTACTTGCCATAAGTCCACGCATACCAGCAATTTGCTTTAACTGGTCTAAGTTACCTCTGGCTCCAGAGTCAGACATCATGAACATTGGGTTTTCTTTGTCAAAGTTTTTCTTCATTGCTTCTTTTACATCATCAGTTGCTTTTTCCCATATTTTAATTACTTGGCTATATCTTTCTTCGTCAGTAATTAAACCACGTTTATATTGTTTTAATACATTATCAACTTGTGCTTGAGAATCTGCAAGGATTGCTTTCTTCTCAGGTGGTACTTGAACATCTGCTACTGAAACTGTTACAGCTCCTAATGTAGAGTATTTGTAACCTGTTGCTTTGATGTAGTCTAGAAGTTCTGCTGTTCTATTTAGTCCATGTACACTGATACATTTTCCAATTATCTTTCCTAGATTTTTCTTTGATACAACAAATCCAATTTCATATTCGAATTCGTTTTCTGGATTGCTTCTATCTACAAATCCTAAATCTTGTGGAATTCCTGTATTGAATATTATTCTTCCTACTGTTGTTGCTATCTTTTTATGTACTTCTACACCATCAACAACTTTTGATCTTCTAACTAATATCTTTGAGTGCATTGTTATGTCGCCATTTGCAAGTGACATTATTGCTTCTTCTGGAGATGAGAAATATGTTCCTTCTCCTGGTTCTCCATCAACATCCATTGTTAAGTAGTAACTTCCTAAAATCATATCTTGTGTAGGTGTTGTTACTGGCTTACCATCTTGTGGTTTTAATAGGTTGTTTTCTGAAAGCATTAAATATCTTGCTTCTGCTTGTGCTTCTGGTGATAATGGTAAATGTATAGCCATCTGGTCACCGTCGAAGTCAGCGTTGAACGCTGTACAAACTAATGGGTGTAATTTTATTGCTCTACCTTCAACTAAAACTGGCTCAAATGCTTGTATACCTAATCTATGTAGTGTAGGTGCACGGTTTAGAAGAACCGGATGGTCTTTTATAACCTCATCTAATATATCCCATACTTCTGGACGTAATCTTTCTACCATTCTCTTTGCATTTTTAATATTGTGTGCTATTCCACGACCAACTAACTCTTTCATTACAAATGGTTTGAATAGCTCTACTGCCATTTCTTTTGGCACACCGCATTGATAGATTTTTAGCTCTGGTCCAACAACTATAACTGAACGTCCTGAATAGTCAACACGTTTTCCAAGTAAGTTTTGTCTAAATCTTCCTTGTTTTCCTTTAAGCATATCTGATAAAGATTTTAAAGGTCTGTTTCCAGCTCCTGTTACTGGTCTTCCACGTCTGCCATTATCTATTAAAGCATCTACTGATTCTTGAAGCATTCTCTTTTCGTTTCTAACTATTATTTCTGGTGCTCCAAGTTCTAGTAATCTCTTTAATCTGTTATTTCTGTTTATAACTCTTCTGTATAAATCATTTAAGTCTGATGTTGCAAATCTTCCACCATCTAATTGTACCATTGGTCTTAAATCTGGTGGTATAACTGGTACTACTTGCATTATCATCCATTCAGGTCTATTTCCTGATAATCTAAATGATTCTACTGTATCTAGTCTTTTTACTATTTTTGCCTTTTTTTGTTCGCTAGCTTTTTCTAGCTCTTTTTTCAATTTTTCTGATAATTTGTCTAAATCTATTTCTGATAGAAGTTTTCTTATTGGCTCTGCTCCCATCTCTGCTTTAAAAGAATCTCTTCCGAATTTTTCAACAGCTTCTGTATATTCTCTCTCATTTAATACTTGAGCTTTTGATAATGTTGAAGTTCCTTTGTCTGTTACGATGTATGAAGCAAAGTATATAACTTTTTCTAAAGCTTTTGGAGATACGTCTAACATTAAAGCAACTCTGCTTGGTATTCCTTTGAAATACCAAATGTGAGCTACTGGGGCAGCAAGCTCTATGTGCCCCATTCTCTCTCTTCTAACTTTAGCTTTTGTAACTTCAACCCCACATCTGTCACAAACTATTCCTTTATATCTTACCCTTTTATATTTACCACAATGACATTCCCAATCTTTTGTTGGACCAAATATTTTTTCACAAAATAGTCCATCTTTTTCTGGTTTTAGTGTTCTGTAGTTAATAGTTTCTGGTTTCTTAACTTCTCCATGTGACCATTCTCTTATTTGTTCATCAGATGCAATGCCAATTTTCATTTTATCAAAGTTTTCTAATTCATCCACTATTTTTGCCCCCTTGAATTATACTTTTTATTAATTTTCGTCATCAAATACGTCTTCATCGCTTAACATACTATCATCTTCTAATAGCATATCTTCGTTGATGTTATCCATATCATCATCATATAAAGCGTCATTTTCAGCTTCCTCTTCCTCTGTGTAGCCGTCAGAAAGTTCATCTTCATCAATTACACTATCTTCATTAAATGATTTGTTCTCTATGTTGCTGAAACTTACAGCATCTTCTATGTCTTCTTTTAATTGTATTTCTTTATCGTCTTGAGTATATAATTTAATGTCTAGTCCTAATGATTGAAGTTCTTTTACTAATACTTTAAATCCTTCTGGAACTCCTGGCTCTGGTACGTTTTCACCTTTAACTATTGCTTCATATGTTTTAACACGTCCTACGACATCGTCTGACTTAACTGTTAACATTTCTTGTAATGAGTATGCAGCACCATAAGCTTCTAATGCCCAAACTTCCATTTCTCCGAAACGTTGTCCACCAAATTGAGCTTTACCTCCTAGAGGTTGTTGTGTTACTAGTGAATATGGTCCTGTTGAACGAGCATGTATTTTATCATCTACTAAGTGATGTAGTTTCATCATGTACATTACACCAACTGTAATTGGTTTAATGAATTTCTCTCCAGTTCTACCATCATATAAGTCTGTTTTACCATCTCTACGTAGTCCTGCTTCTTCTAGTAGGTCTTCTATTTCATAGTCTTTTGCACCATCAAATACTGGTGTTGCAACCTTCCATCCTAATGCTCTTGCAGCCATTCCTAAATGCACTTCAAGAACCTGTCCTAAGTTCATACGAGAAGGTATACCCATTGGGTTTAGAACTATGTCTACTGGTGTTCCATCTGGTAAGAATGGCATATCTTCTTCTGGTAATATTCTTGAAATAACACCTTTGTTACCATGACGTCCAGCCATTTTATCTCCAACTGATATTTTTCTCTTTGTTGCTATATAACATCTAATTACTTGATTTACTCCAGGAGCTAGTTCTTCTGAATTTTCTCTTGTAAATACTTTAATATCTACTATTGTTCCAGCTTCTCCGTGTGGTACACGAAGTGATGTATCTCTAACTTCTCTAGATTTTTCTCCAAATATTGCACGAAGTAATCTTTCTTCTGCAGTTAATTCTGTTTCTCCTTTTGGAGTAACTTTACCAACTAAGATATCTCCAGGTCTTACTTCTGCACCTATTCTGATAATTCCATTTTCATCTAAGTCTTTTAATACGTCGTCTCCAACGTTTGGAATATCTCTTGTTATTTCCTCTGGTCCTAATTTTGTATCACGACATTCGCAATCGTATTCTTCTATATGAATAGATGTGTATACATCTTCTTTAACTAGTCTTTCAGAAATTAATACAGCATCCTCGTAGTTGTAACCTTCCCAAGTTGAGAAAGCTATAAGAACGTTTCTTCCAAGTGCCATTTCTCCATTTTGTGTAGAAGGTCCATCAGCTAGAATATCTCCGGCTTTTACTACTTCTCCTCTTTGAACAACTGGTCTTTGGTTGATACATGTTCCTCCGTTTGTTCTCTTGAATTTACGAAGTTTATATGTATCTAGTTCTTTCTTTTTATTTCTAACAATTATTTCATCTGCAGTAACTTTTTCTACTACACCATCGTTTATAGCTGTAACTGTTATTTCTGAATCTCTGGCAGCCTTGTATTCCATTCCTGTTCCTACGATAGGAGCTTCTGGAATAAGTAGTGGAACTGCTTGTCTTTGCATGTTTGATCCCATTAGAGAACGCTTAACGTCGTCATGCTCTAGGAAAGGAATCATCGCAGCTGCAACTGAAACTAATTGTTTTGGTGAAACATCCACGTAGTCAACTTCACTTGCGTCAACCTCTGTTATTTCTTCTTTATGTCTAACTTTTATTTTCTTATTTACAAATTTTCCATCTTTGTCGATTGGCTCTGAAGCTTGCGCGATAATATATTTATCTTCTTCATCAGCTGGCATATATTCTACTATGTCTGTTAATTTGCCTGTTTCTTTATCTACTTTTCTGTATGGTGTTTCAACAAAACCATATTCATCTATCATTGCGAATGATGAAAGCGCTGATATAAGTCCAATGTTTGGTCCTTCTGGTGATTCAACTGGACATAGTCTACCATAGTGAGTATAGTGAATATCACGAACTTCGAATCCAGCTCTTTCTCTTGAAAGACCACCAGGTCCTAATGCAGATATTCTTCTTTTATGTGTAAGCTCTGATAATGGGTTTGTTTGGTCCATGAATTGTGATAATTGAGAACTTCCAAAGAATTCTCTTATTGAAGAGCTTATAGGTTTTGTATTAATTAATGTTTGTGGAGTTACTGAGTCAAGGTCTTGGATTGTC
>ENA-OQRA01001866-OQRA01001866.1-human-gut-metagenome-genome-assembly--contig:-NODE-1866-length-10692-cov-4.593682_pt1 | contig 10692 bp, 9 predicted proteins | sample MGYA00243238_ERZ505106 | MGnify/ENA primary metagenome ERZ505106 (study PRJEB26097, sample SAMN02711298) | human gut metagenome | biome: Gut microbiome | host: Homo sapiens | place: Denmark: Copenhagen...
TCAGCTTATCCGCCTTGGTCAGAGCCACCACATAAGGGATGCGGTGGTAGTGCAGGTAGCGCAGCATCTGCAGATCGTCTGCACTGGGAGCATGGCGGCAGTCCAGCAGCTGCACCAGCAGGGTGTGGTGGCGGGGCGCCTCGAAGTAGCTGTTGATGAGGTCATCCCAGCGCTCGCGGTCTGCATTGCTGACCTTGGCATAGCCATAGCCGGGCAGATCCACAAAATAGCAGTTGTCCACCTCATAGAAGTTGATGGTGGCCGTTTTGCCCGGTGTACTGGACACGCGGGCAAGGTTCTTGCGGTTGCACAGCTTGTTGATGAGGCTGGACTTACCCACGTTGGAACGGCCTGAGAAGCTGAGTTCCGGACGGTCACTTTCGGGCAGCTGGCTGGAAATGCCGTAGCTTGCAATAAAATCCGCTTTGTTATAGTTCATCGTTTGCTCCTTTGATTAGCAGACAGCCCCCGGCTTCGGTTTTTCCGGTGTAGGCGGGATGGCCGCTTCCACCGGCTTTGCCTTTTTGGCGGGGTGCGGATGACGGGCAGAAACGCTCTTGGGCTTGAGCAGAGCGGCATTGAGCACCTGCGCGAGGTCAGACATGGGCAGGAAGGTCAGATTCTTCTTCACCTCGTCATCCACCTCGTACAGGTCCGGAACGTTATCCTTGGGGATGAGCACGGTTTTCATCCCCTCACGGTAGGCAGCCATGCTCTTTTCGCGCAGGCCGCCGATGGGCAGCACATTGCCGTGCAAGGTGATCTCGCCGGTCATGGCAACATCACCGCGCACCGGGATGCCGGACAGACAGGACACCAGAGCCGTGGTCAGAGTAACACCGGCGCTGGGGCCGTCCTTGGGCACGGCACCCTCAGGGGCATGGATGTGCAGATCGCACTTTTTCAGCCGCTCAGGGTCGATGCCGTATTCCTCGGCGTGGACACGGACATAGGTGATGGCCAGCTGGGCACTTTCTTTCATCACGTCGCCCAGCGAACCGGTGACGGTGATCTTGCCGCTGCCATTGTCTATGACCTGCACCTCGATGGGCAGGGTCTCGCCGCCGATGCTGGTCCAGGCCAGACCGTTGGCAATGCCGATGGCGTTGGTCCGGTTGAGGAAATCGGGCTTGACGAAGCGGGGGCCCAGCAGCTCTTCCAGGCTGCTGCCGGTCACAGAAACGTTTTCCGCCTCACCGGACGCGATCTTGCGGGCGCACTTGCGCAGGACACTGGTGATGGTACGCTCCAGGGTGCGGACACCGGCCTCACGGGTGTAGCCGTCAATGATGCCGTAGAGCGCGCTCTGGGAGAAGGTGACCTTCCCGGCCAGACCGCAGGCCTTGAGCTGCTTGGGCACCAGATGCTTGCGGGCAATGTTGTATTTCTCCACCCGGGTATAACTGGGCAGCTCAATGACATCCATGCGGTCACGCAGAGGGCCGGGAATGGCGCTCAGATCATTTGCCGTGGTGATAAAAAGCACATGGCTCAGATCAAACGGCATATCGATAAAGTGATCATTAAAGGTGGTGTTCTGCTCGGGGTCAAGGGCTTCCAGCAGGGCAGCAGCCGGGTCACCCCGGAAATCGCCCGCCAGCTTATCGATCTCGTCCAGCAGCATCAGGGGGTTGGAGCTCTTGGCGGAGATCATGGCGTTGATGATCTTGCCGGGCATGGCCCCGATATAGGTGCGGCGGTGGCCGCGGATCTCTGCCTCATCCCGCACACCACCCAGACTGATGCGCACATACTTGCGGTTCAGGCTCTCGGCAATGGAGCGGGCAATGCTGGTCTTGCCGACACCCGGAGGGCCGACCAGGCAGATGATCTGGCCCTTGACATCCGGAGCCAGCTTGCGGACAGCCAACACCTCAAGAATGCGGTCCTTGACTTTCTTCAGGCCGTAGTGGTCGCGGTCAAGGATGCGCTGTGCCTTGGCGATATCGAGGTCGTCCTCGGTAAAGCTGTTCCAGGGCAGATCCAGGCAGGTATCCAGATAGGTGCGGATGACCGTTCCCTCCTGGTTGCTGCTCTGCATCTTGGCAAGGCGGTCCACTTCCTTGAGCAGTTTCTTCTCCCGCTCCTCGTCCAGATGCAGTTCCTGGATCCTGCGGCGGTACTCCTCGGCCTCTGCCGTGGTATCATCGTCCTCGCCCAGCTCCTGGCTGATCATGTGCATCTGCTCATGCAGGTAGTAATCACGCTGGTTCTTATCCATGGCCTCGTCCACTTTCTGGGCGATCTCCTTGTCGATCTCCAGCATCCGGCGCTCCCGATGCAGGCGTTCCACCAGCAGGCGCAGACGGCCGATGAGGGTGCTCTCCTCCATCACAGCCTGCTTATCCTCAAAGCGGAAGAGCAGATTGGCAGGGATGTACTCGCACAGGAAGGCGGGGTCGTTATTCGAGGTAACAGCAAACACCACGTCCTTGCTGATGCGGGGATTCATGGAAAGCACCGCGTCGAAGCTCGTTTTTACGTTGCGGAGCAGGGCCTCCGCCTCGGTCTCTTCCTCTGCCTTGATGGGGCGCACAGGAGCCGGCCGCACCGATGCCAGCAGGAAGCTGCCGTCGGTATCCAGCTCAGTGCGCTTGGCGCGGAACTTGCCCTCCACCAGAATGCGCACCAGATCATCCGAAACACGCATGACCTGCTTGATCTCGGCCACAACGCCGTACTGGTACATCTCCTCTGCCTTGGGATCCTCAGCCTTCATATCCTTCTGCGCAATGAGGAACACCTCGGATTTATTCCGCACGGCCCATTCCACAGCGGCAATGCTCTTGTCACGACCCACCTCAAAATGCAGCAGGTTGTTGGGGAACACCACCAGCCCACGCAGGGCAATGGCGGGAAGATGGAGGATATTGCGCTCCACCTTGACAGTCACTTTTTCAGACATAAACTCATACCTCCCAGCTGCCCCGCGCCAAAGTGCGCTATCCCGTGGGCAGTTTTTTTGTTGGGTAAAAATTCAGATTTGATTTATTATATCGGATTCCAGCCCCGGTTGCAACCAGGCAGCTCATCCTTTGCGGTTTTCCTGGATATTATAACCCAGCCGTCCCAGCGCAGGCAGCATGGCCCGCAGGGTGACACTGGTGAGCATTCCCATCACAAGGCCCAGCACCAGCATGACCGGTGCATAGTAAAGGGACACTGCTGTGGAAAGGATGACACTGGCTCCCAGCAGCTGGCCGATGTTGTGGGCCAGCGCGCCGCAGACCGACAGGATGAACCAGGTAGGCCGCAGCGGGCAGTGATAGTAGAGCAGCCACATCACCAGCAGTGAGAGCAGGCCGCCGCAGAGGGAAAGAAAACCTGCCGTCCAGCCGGAGACCAGAAAGACGAAGAACGCCTTCAGCACATCCAGTACAAGGGCCTGTTTTGGCCCCATGAAGAACAGGGCATACATCACCACAATATTCGCCAGACCCAGCTTCATGCCTGGCAAAAGCCCGGGGATGACCAATGTGCCCTCGATGAAGGAAAGCGCCATCGCCAGAGCAAACAGCAGACCTGAAAGAGCGATGCTGTGCGTTTTGTTGTAACTGCGGCGGTTATAGGGCATCATTGTTCTCCTTTGCAGCGGATTATTCTTCATCAGCAGCCTGTTCGTACTGCTCCTGCTCTTCCATTGCCTTTTCCCAGGCAGCAAACAGCTCCTCCTGATGGAAGCGCAGATCACTGAGCTCATCGCTCTTTTGGCGGAGCAGATCGGGGTCATTGTAGACCTCCGGGGAGTTGATCTCATTGTCAAGCTCCACTTCCCTTGCCCCGCAGGCTTCCATTTCATCCTCGCAAGCCTTGATCTTGGCCCGCAGCTCCGCACGGCGACGGCGCTGCTCTTTGCCGTAACCGGCCTTGGCGGGCTGATCCCCGGCTTTTTCCGGAGCGGCAGCAGGAGCGGCACGCCCCATCAGGGCATCGTAGCTCGGATACAGGGTGGCCTTGCCATCTTCCAGATAGAGGATAGGACAGCCCAGACTGTTCATCAGATGGCGGTCATGAGTGACCATGAGCAGGGTCCCGGTGTATGCCATCAGGGCCTCGGTCAGGTTCTCGCGGGTGTAGATGTCCAGGTGGTTGGTGGGTTCGTCCAGAAACAGCAGATTGGGCCGCTCCAGCACGATCTCAGCAAAGCGCAGGCGGGCCAGCTCGCCGCCCGAAAGTGCCTCACAGGGCTTGAACACTGTCTCGCCCCGGAAACCCAGCTTTGCCAGATGGCTGCGCACTTCCAGCTCCGTCATCCGGGGATACTTGTTCCAGATGACATCGATCACCCGGCCCTGTCCCAGACGGTTTTGCTGCTGGGCAAAAATGCTGGGCCGGGCTCCCGTACCCAGCCGTACCATGCCGCCAGAGGGGCGGCGCTTACCATCCAGCACCTGCATCAGGGTGGATTTGCCCGCACCGTTGGGGCCTGCGATCACCAGCCGCTGACCCCGGCAGACCGTATAGGTAAAGGGTTCCAGCAGGGTGCGCTCCCCGATCCTGATGGTCAGGTTCTTCATCAGCACCAGCTCGTTCCACGGCTCCACATCATACTCAAAGCGGAACTTGAGCTGGTTTGTTTCATCCTTTGGCGCTTCCGTGATCTCCAGCTTTTCCAGCTGTTTGCGGCGGCTCTGGGCCATCTTGGTGGTGGAAGCACGCACAAGGTTGCGGTCTACATAATCCTGCAGCTTTTCGGCCAGTGCTACATCTGCATCGTGCTGCTTCTGGCGCAGGGCATCCGCAGCTTCCTTCTGGGGCAGATAGGCTGAGAAGTTGCCCTTATAAGTGGTCATGGTCTGGAAGGAGACCTCCCAGATCCTGGTGCAGATATTGTCCAGGAAATAGCGGTCATGGCTGACGACCAGCACGGCACCGGAATAGCCCTTGAGGTAATTCTCCAGCCATTCCATGGTGGAAAAATCCAAGTGGTTGGTGGGCTCGTCCAGAATCAGGACATCCGGCTTTTCCAGCAGCAGCTTTGCCAGACGAAGGCGCGTCAGCTCACCGCCCGAAAGCACAGCGATATTCTTCGTCCAGGTATCCTGCGCAAACCCCATACCGGACAGCACCTTTTTGATGTTGACATCCATATTGTAGCCATCAGCGGCATCAATGATGTTCTGCAAGGCATCGTGCTGTTCCAGCAGAGAGGCATCCTCCGGGCTGGCGGCCATTCTGCGCTCCAGGATCTGCATCTGGGCCATGGCATCCAGCACATGGGCAAAGCAGGAGCGCATCTCGCTGTAGATATCCAACGTAGGGTCGAGCTTTGCATTCTGTTCCAGATAGCCCAGCGTCACACCATGGGTCACACTGAACTCTCCCTCGTAGTCCGTATACTCGCCGGTCAGGATCTTCAGCAGGGTCGTTTTGCCTGCGCCGTTCTGGCCCACGATGCCGATGCGGTCCTCCCGTTCGACACTGGCCGTGACATCATGCAGGACGATCTTCTCGCCAAAGCTCTTGCCCAGCTTTTCCAAATGTATCAGCATTGTTCGTTTTCCAATCTCTCACACAGGCCGCACAGCATTACAGCTGGTGGCGGCGATTCTTCAGGCCCACATTGGCCAGTTCCTCCGGCTCCATCACCAGCGGGTAAAGCTCTTCCAGGCTGCTGATCTCATAGGTAGGCACGACCTTGCCGGGATTCTCGGCATGGTTGGGGTTATACCAGCAGGTATCCAGCCCGGCGTTCACACCGCCCTGCACATCACTGCTCAGGCTGTCGCCCACCATCAGCACATGCTCACGGTTCTCCACGCCCAGCGCACGGAGCGCGGCATCAAAAATCTTGCGGTTGGGCTTTTCGCTGTCCATTTTTTCAGAAACGAACACATCCTCCACAAAATCCAGAATGCCGGATTCCCGCACACGGCGGCTCTGCACCCGGTCAAAGCCGTTGGTCACCACAGCCAGTGTTGCCACTTCGGAAAGCTCCCGGAGCACGTCCAGCACGTTGGGAGATGTCAGGTCAGGGTGGGTAGAGAGCTGATCCAGATAGAATTTGTTCATCTCCACACCGTTGCCTGCGGCATTCACTGCCTTCAGAAAGCGGGTGAACCGCTCCCCCATCAGCTTGTCCCGGCGGATCTGGCCCTTTTCCAGCTGCCGCCAGAGCTCCTCGTTGATGGTGCGGTAGGTCTGCACCGTCTCGGCATCCGGCTCAATGCCGTACTCCCGCAGGGTGTCAGCCAGCGCCTTGTTTTCCGCTGCATCAAAATCCAGCAGCGTATTATCAGCATCAAACAGAACACAATAGTATTTTGCCATGGTTCGTTACCCCTCTTTCATACTTGTGTCATTTTCCGGGACGCTTGTCCCCGATCACCGGGGAATTTTTCCCAGATCAAAAGAACAGCGAGAAGCCAGCCCCGCCCCGGCAGAGCTGGCTTCCGGTTATTCCTGAACTATCTCATAGGTTTCATCATCGGTCTGCACCGGGGAATTGTCCGTGCACGGATCTTGCGCGGTGCAGGGTTTGTCAACGTTTCTGGGCATCTGCTCCTCGATCACGCCGTTGTCCACATTCTCCCAGTCCATTTCATACCAATCCACACTGCCATCGGTCACAGTTCCCTCACCGGGCAGCCCGGGGATCTTGATCTCTTCACAGAACATCCGGCTCCCTCCCTTCTGCCCAGCCTATGCGGGCAGACAGAAAAAGGTTTACCGGCTGGCTTCTGCTTCGGTGGAAGCGGAAGGCTCCTCTGCGGGCTCAATATCATTTTCAACCGAAGCGGAGACCGATTCACTGTTGGTCTGCTCTTTGGATTCCGTTTTGCTTTCAGAGGCAGCACTGCTGGAGGACGAAGTGCTCTCTGCCTTGCTCTCCGAACTGCTGTGAGAAGAAGAGGTGCTCTCGCTCTTGGATTCGCTCTTACTCTCACTTTCCGCCGTGCTGTGGGAAGAACTGCTGCTCGAGCTCTCAGACTTGCCGCTCTCCGAAGAGGACGCGGATGTACTGCCGGAAGAAGTAGAAGAGCTGCTGGAGCTTGAGCTGGAAGCGGGCTCCGGGCTGACCGTGATGGTCAGCGCATTGCTGACCACGGCGCAGTCGTTGTACACGACCACCGCATAGATCTTATAGCTGCCGCTGGTGATGGCCGAAGCGGACACGGTGACCGTTGTCTGGCCCGCGGCCTCCTTCACTTCCTGACCGTTGGCGAACCAATGCAGGTTTTCTCTCTTGGCATATTTACCCTCCAGCGCAGCCTTAAAGACATAGGAGCCGGCGGAAGCCTTGCCTTCCGAGATGTGAACGGAAGCAGCTGCAAACACGGCTGTCACGTCCAGATTCTGCTTGAAGCCGGTATCGGTACGGGTCTTGCTGGTCACGCCGTCGCTCCACTTGACGAACACATGGCCCTCCGCAGGGGTGGCCGTGACAGTCAGCGACTGGGATGCACCTGTGATGCCGTATGTCAGGCTGGTCTTGCCGCTCTCGTCCCCACAGCTCAGGGTGCCGCCGCCGCTCTTTTCCACCTGATAACGGGCCTCAAACTTGACGCTGGCAGTCTCAGAGCTGCTGACGCTTTCACTCTCGCTGGAAGAAGCGGGTTCTTCCGAGCTGGGGGCCTGCACCGCCGAGCTGGGGTTGGATACATATTCCAACGTACGGGTGGGGATATTATTGGTGTCCGGGCGGCGATCCTCGGTCTGGTAGGCGTGGGTGCGCAGATAGTTCAGCGCAGCCTTGAGACCAGCGCTCTTGAGGTGGATATCACCGTCCGTGTAGTAATCCGGCTGGCCGTAGCCATTTTCTCCCTTGAGAACCTCCGCCGTATTCAGAAATTTGACCCCCAGCTGTTCACACATGTTGAGCAGCGCCATGTTGAAATCATCGATCTTGGCCTGATCCATGTGGGGGTAATTGGAGTGATTCTCCGGGATAGGAGGCACCGTGTTCACGATGATATCGGTGTAGGGGTAAGCCTCCTGAATGGCCTGCACCAGCGCGGTATAGTTGCTGATAAAATCAGCCACCTCCATGCCGGTGTCGTTGGTGCCAAAGGTCATCACGACACGGCGGGACTTCATTTTTGCCACCGCCTGTGCGATGGTGTAGTGGGTGGTGTCATTCTTAAAGGTGACGATTCCATCGTTCAGGGCCACCTGGGTGCCAATGCCCTCCTTGGCGCAGAACTGCTGCAAGGAGATCAGACCGTTGTTATACAGACGCACGGTGTTGGAATCTCCCAGAAACAGGGTGCTGTCCAGATATTCCGTGCCCGCATCCGCTGTTTCAGTCAGCAGAGCGCTGGAGGTGTTATCGATCTGATAGTGATTGGCAAGATCTGTGCTTTCACCGTCCCCGGTGGTGTCCGTCGGCACAGAGTCTGCGGGTGTGCCGGGCGTTTCCGGCTTTCCCCGTTTGAGCAGGGTCAGGGTGATGCCTACGGTCAGCAAAGCCGCCAGTGCGCAGACCACACAGACCAGAACGGCCTGCCGCTGCAGCGATGTCATAGACTGTTTGTCCGATTGATTCTTATGATTCATGTTATATTCACCACTTATCCTATCGTTCAACCGTTTGCACGGCAGGCCAGGAGCTTGTCCGTCAGTTCTTCACAACTTTCCGCCAGCAGCACCGGGCCAAAGGGCTCCAGTTCTTCCCTGCTGCCGTAGCCATACAGGGCACCGGCGGCATCCAGCCCGCAATCGGCGGCACCGCGCATATCATCGTTGCGGTCGCCCACCATCAGCACCCGCTTGCCCTGTACACAGGGCTGGGTGAGAACATAGCGCACCACTTCCGTTTTGGTATCCCGGCTCTCATCCATGGACGCGCCGCCGATGAAATCAAAGTAAGGGGCCAGTCCCTGTTCTTCCAGAATGGGGGTCACGACCACAGTCGGCTTGGAGGTTGCGGTGCAGAGCACAAATCCTGCCTCCTTCAGGCGGCGCAGCATCTCTGCCGCACCGGGATAGGCCGTGCCCTCATGACTGCCCTTTTCGCGGTAACTCTCCCGATAGAGCTCGGTGGCCTCCTCGATTTTTGCAGGGTCAGAAAAATGCTCTCCAAAGCTCTTGCGGAGCGGCGGCCCCAGATAGCGCCGCAGGTTCACATGGGTGACATCCACGCCCATCTTGGTAAAAACTTCTTCCAGTGTATTCAGGATGCCGGGGGCAGAATCGATCAGGGTTCCGTCCACGTCAAATAAGATCACGTCATAGTGCTGCAAGTTCGTTTCCCTCTCTTTCACACATATACACGGTATAGTATAGCACAGAATTGCGCTTTCAGCAATTCCAACAAATCGTTTTTGCACTTTTTATACAAATCGGTCACAATCTGGCCTTAAAACGCAAAATGCCTGCCCGCCAGAATGCGGACAGGCAGGGGGTCATGCAGGCTTATTGGGCTGCAGCGCCGTTATCAGCGGAGGGATAATAGAGGTTATTGGAGATAAACTCCAGCTTTTCCTTCAGCACCAGCTCCAGATTTGCCACGGCATGCACCATGTTGGTGGCCGAATCGTTCACTTCCAGCAGCTTGCACAGATCGATCTCGTTCATGGCGAGTGCGGTTTTCATCTTCTGGCTCTCGGCGCAGAGGATGTGGCTCAGAGCACTTTCCTGCAGCGCGATGCTTTCCATCAGATCGATCACAGCCTGACTCAGGGTAACACGGGGCAAGGCCGGACATTCCAGCGTGGTGGGACAATTGATCGTTGCCATAAGGGACTCATCCTTTCTATATAAGGTGTACCCCATCCTATGTCCCCTGCCGTGCAGCCGTTACTGCTTTTTCTCCTGTGCAGAGATCTTTTCAATTACGCTCTGGTAACCGCCGGTTCCGTATTGGATACAGCGGTTGATCCGGCTGATGGTCGCCGTGCTGATCTCTACCTCTTTCACGATCTGGTCATAGGTGCGGCCGCCAAGCAGCAGCTTTGCCGCTTCCAGCCGTTGTGCCATATCGGAGATCTCCTTTACTGTGCATAGATCCTCAAAAAAAGCATAGCACTCTTCCCGGCTCTCAAGGCTCAGGATGGCATCGAACAGTGCATCTACGGTCTCGTTTTTTCTGGAATTTTTCTCAGTCATTGCGGTCTCCTCTGCGGCAAACGCCGGAACTTCTGACAGAAAGAATCATATCATGTTATCACTTTAGCACACGAAAGTGCGAAAGTCAAGTCTTTTGCGTGAATCGTTTTCAATTCAGCGTGTCCACAGTTTTCTTCTCTTCACAAGTGAAATAAAATCACCTAAAATTTTTTGCCTGATTTTCTGTCGAATTAGCACATCCTCTGAACTGCTCCGAAATATATTGACAAATTATGAAAATGGGGATAAAGTATACACAATTTTCAGGCAAAGGAGCCACAGCGTGACCTCTTTGCCGCATGAAAAGCAAAGGAAAGAGGTAAAAGAAATGAACACGCTGGTCATCGTTTTGATCGCAGCCGTGTGTCTGTTTGGTGCTTACACCCTCTACGGACGCTGGCTGGCAAACAAGTGGGGCATCGATCCCACCGCCAAGACCCCTGCGGTCGTCCATGAGGACGGCCGGGATTACGTTCCCACCAACGGCTGGACCGTTTTTGCACATCAGTTCAGCTCCATTGCAGGTGCCGGCCCTGTTACCGGTGCCATTCAGGCTGCTGCCTTTGGCTGGCTGCCTGTTCTGCTGTGGGTCCTGCTGGGCGGCATCTTCTTTGGTGCTGTTACCGACTTCGGCGCTCTGTATGC
>ENA-OQRA01001876-OQRA01001876.1-human-gut-metagenome-genome-assembly--contig:-NODE-1876-length-10654-cov-3.358430_pt1 | contig 10654 bp, 8 predicted proteins | sample MGYA00243238_ERZ505106 | MGnify/ENA primary metagenome ERZ505106 (study PRJEB26097, sample SAMN02711298) | human gut metagenome | biome: Gut microbiome | host: Homo sapiens | place: Denmark: Copenhagen...
GTTTCGGTTGCCTCCGCGCTTCGAAAAACCCGGATAAGGGCATGGCAATGCCACTATGTCCAGTGTTTGAATTATAACACCGATTGGGCATTCTGTCCAGATTTTCTGTGGGTGTTCAGGGAAAAATACAAGTTTTTTACAACTTCTGGTAATTCCGCGTCGAATTTCTCGATAAAAAAAGAAGGAACGGCCCGCATATTTTTTCTCTTCTGCGGACAGTTCCTTTGCTTCTTTTATTTCTGATTCTGCGCCTCAATCTGTTCTGCGAGGTCGGTGAGATAAACCCATCTCTCGGTTTTTTCTTCCAGAGCAGCTTCGGTCCTCTCTTTTTCCGCCATCAGTTCGGCGAGCTTTGCAGAGTTGGTGGCGTTTTTGAGCATCTGATCGTCAAGCGATGCAATCTTTTCCTCGAGTGCGGCGATATCGTCATCGATGGTCTCGTACTCGCGCTGTTCTTTGAACGTAAATTTCAGGCGGGTCGGACGGTTCTGCTTCCAGTCATTGTTCTTTGACTTTGCAGGTTCGTCCGCGGACGTTTTGGACGGCGCTGCTTTTGCCGTTTCTTCCGCACTTCCGCCGAAACGGCGTTCTTTTGCTTCGAGGTAATCGGTGTAGCCGCCCTCGTACTGCAGAAGATTTCCGTTTCCGTCGAATTCAAAGATGCGGTCCACGACGTTATCCAGGAAATAGCGGTCGTGGGAAACGGTGATGACGATGCCGACGAACGTGTTCAGGAAATCCTCAAGCACGGTCAGGGTCGGGATATCAACGTTGTTGGACGGCTCGTCGAGGATCAGAACATTGGCGCCGCTCACCAGGACGGATAAGAGATACAGTCTCCGTTTTTCGCCTCCGGAGAGTTTGGAAATCGGGGTGTACTGCATATCCGGTGTGAACAGGAAGCGTTCGAGCATCTGCGATGCGCTGATGCGGCCGTCACGGGTCTGGACATACTCAGCGATATCTTTCACGTAGTCGATCACGCGCTGATTCGTATCCATGTCCGGCTCTTCCTGTGCCAGATAGCCGATGCGGATCGTGTCGCCGATTTCGATGGTTCCCGCATCCGGCAGGACTTCTCCGGTGATCATCCGCAGCATTGTGGATTTTCCGCAGCCGTTCGGGCCAATGATGCCGACACTCTGGTTCCGCAGGAAGATGTATTCGAAATCTTTCATCAGCGTTTTATCGCCGAAGGCTTTGCTGACGTTATGGAATTCAATCGTTTTCTTTCCCATGCGGGTCTCGACAGCATCCATCTCCACGACAGCGTCTGCGGTCGGTGCCGTGCCATTTTTGAGTACTTCGAGACGTTCGAGTCTGGCGCGCTGTTTTGTGCTTCTTGCGCGGCAGCCGCGTTTCGCCCATTCGAGTTCCATGCGCAGGATGCTCTGACGTTTCCGTTCAGAGGCGAGTTCCATCTCCTCGCGCTCAGCTTTCAGTTCCAGAAAACGGGAATAGTTGGAATCGTAGCTGTACATTTTTCCGTGGCTGATTTCGAGGATGCGGTTCGACACTTTATCCAGGAAATAACGGTCATGGGTGACCATAAAGACGGTTCCGCGGTAATTTTTCAGGTAATCCTCGAGCCAGGAGAGCATCGCATTGTCGAGATGGTTTGTCGGCTCGTCGAGGATCAGGACGTCAAAATCGGACGCAAGCACTTTTGCCAGGGCAACCTTGCGGCGCTGGCCGCCCGAGAGGGTGTCGAGTTTTGCGTCGTATTCGGTGATACCGAGCTGTACAAGGTTGCTCTGCACCTGCCATTCCTCCTCATCGCCGGAAAGGGCGTAGGACAGCACGGTGGCATCCTTTGGAAATTCCGGTGTCTGCGGAAGATAGGCCATTTTGAGGTTGTTCTGGCGGATAATCTGGCCGGAATCCGGGGTCTCCTCTCCTGCTGCCATGCGCAGCAACGTGGATTTTCCGGTTCCGTTGATTCCGACGATGCCGACCTTGTCGCCCTCCTGCAGGCCGAAGGAAGCATCGTCAAAAATCAGTTTATCGCCGAACAGTTTGCTGATGTGTTCGATGTTGATGATATTCATTTGCACAGTTCTGCAACGGTCTGGTTGATGACTTTTCCGTCTGCTTTACCTTTCATATCTGCCATAACGGCCTTCATGATGGCACCTTTATTCTTGGTTGCCAGAACGTCTGCGAATTTCTCCTGGATGTAGGCTTTGACTTCGTCTGCACTCATCTGTTTCGGTGCATACTCGCTGATGACGTCATAGCGGAACTGATACTCTGCTTTTAAGTCCTCACGGGATGCCGGGCAGGTATCGATCTGCTCTTTTACGGTCTTCAGCTCTTTTAAGATGACGCGGTCTACCAGCTCCGGTTTGATGTCATCGCGGCAGCCCTCGTCGATGGCTACTTTCTTTGCTGCGGAGATCAGGGAAGAGATGGCCTCTTTTCTCGCTTTGTCTTTGGCTTTCATTGCTGCTATCATATCACTTCTTAAAGTTTCTAATTCCATGGTGTTGTTCCTCCTGTACTAAATTTTGTCCGGTTTCAAGTATAACACTTCTCTTTTTGCTTTTCCAGTCACTTTGTAGGATAGCTCCCTTATTTTCCCCACGGCAGACGGTGTTTCTTTACCTGGATTGCCTGATGCGGGCACATTTCCTGACAACAGAAGCAGGAGATGCAGCCTTTTCTCTTGAATTTCGCCTTGCGATTTTCGATTCTGATGACATGTGCCGGACAGCTTTCCGCACATTTTCCGCATCCCACGCATTTCTCCGGGGTCAGCTGCGGATAGGATTTCAACAGTCGGGAAGCCACGAACATGAAAGGCTTGCGTAAAAATTTCGGCACACCGTTGGTAAAATCTAATTTTATGGTATCCGGCTTCTGAAAAGGAGATAAGCCTTCCGGAACCGGATCTCCCACAAGCGCCAACTCCTTAGGGCGAGCCAGACCTTTTTCCAGTGCCTGACGCAGCATGACGATCTCTGTAGGTTCTAATCCCATAAGTTTTGCGGCGAAGCAGTCCTGGGTATAGAAATCTTTTGCCGCCAGCAGCATATGCAAAGGATGCGAAGTGCCGCCGGTGGGACCGTTACCCTCCATGGCATCAATGGCGTCAATGACGGTGAGATTGGGAGCTACGGTCTGAGCCAGTTCTAAGAGCATGTTGGAGAAATCTTCGATCTCCGGCCAGCGGTAGTGCATCTGGGGCTTTTCCAGACCGGGGATGGTGCCGAAGAGATTCTTGATGCCGCCGGAATAGCCGGTCATGGCATGGGTCTTCAGTTTACAGATATTAATGATATAATCGGCTTCCACGATAGGAGTGATCAGGTGGAAACTGTGATTTTTAAATCCTGCCGGACAATTTACGGTCTGTGCGGAAAAGTCCATGTTGAGTTCAGCACCTTCGCCCAGAGTATCCATGCCGCATACGTGATATACGTGTTTCATGGCTTCGGCATTGTAGAGACCGCCGGAACTTTCCGCAATGGTGATGTGCTGCATGCCCTGCTCTCGCAGCCACCTGATCACAGCTTTTATGACCAGAGGGTGGGTCGTGGCGGGAAAATCCGGGGATTTCGCCATGACGAGATTCGGCTTGATGACGATCTTCATCTCCGGGCGCAAGTCTGCGGCGATGTTCAAAGCCTCCATACTTTTGCAGATGGCGGGATAGATCAGTTCTTCGTTATATTCCGGTACGATGTGTAATGTCTGTATCATAATGACCTCTAAAGTGGTTTATTTTCTATATAGTACATGAATTTACTTGTTTTTTCAATGCTTCCGTGCTATACTACGAAATGTTGTTGAGATTTGATGGAAGAAATCAGAAGCGCATCGCAATGATTTCTTTTTTTGTGCTAAAAAGGAGTATTTTGTGAGTTATTTTTTGGAAAATGAAGAAGTGGAAAAAGTAGAAGAGGTAAAGGAGCAGGACGGTATCGCATCGATCGAGCCGTTGTTGGATAACCGTATCGTCCGTGCGATTCGTGAGATGGGTTTTGAGAAGCTGTCTCCGATCCAGGAGCAGGCGATTCCCTATTTATTACAGGGTGAGGACATTATCGGACAGGCACAGACCGGAACGGGCAAGACTGCTGCATTCGGCATTCCGGCGATCCAGCACATCAATCCGGATGTGAAAAAGTTACAGACCATTATCTTGTGCCCCACCAGAGAACTGGCGATCCAGGCAGCGGAAGAACTGCGGAAGATCGCAAAATACATGCACGGCATTAAGGTGCTGCCGGTCTACGGCGGACAGGATATCAGCCGTCAGATCGCGGGACTGCGGGGCGTACAGATTATCGTGGGAACCCCGGGACGCGTCATGGATCACATGCGCAGACATACCATCAAACTGGATCTGGTGAACATGGTGGTATTGGATGAGGCAGATGAGATGCTGAACATGGGCTTCCGTGAGGATATGGAGCTGATCCTTGGTCAGATCCCCGGAGAGCACCAGACCGCTCTGTTCTCCGCGACCATGCCGAAGCCGATCCTGGAGATCACAGACCGTTTCCAGAACGATGCGAAATTAGTAAAGGTGGCAGCGCAGGAGCTGACCATTCCCCTGGTATCCCAGAAATTCTACCGTGTGAAAAATCAGGACAAGGATGCCGCCTGCGTAAGACTGTTAGAGTATTATCAGCCGAAGCTGACCCTGATCTTTTGTAATACGAAGAAAAAGGTGGACGAGCTGTCGGATTTATTAAAGGAGCAGGGATTCCAGGCGGAAGGACTGCATGGAGATCTGTCCCAGGCGCAGCGTGACGCGGTCATGAAGCGTTTTCGTAACGGTGGAACCAGTATCCTGATCGCTACGGATGTGGCAGCCAGAGGTATTGATGTGGATGATGTGGAAGCTGTCATCAATTACGATATTCCGCAGGATATCGAGTACTATGTGCACCGTATCGGCAGAACCGGTCGTGCCGGCAGAAAGGGCAGATCCTTCACTTTTGCCAATAGCAGGGAGATCTACAAGATCCGCGAGATCGAGAGAGTCTGCCACACCACCATCACGGAGAAAAAGCTTCCCGGTGCTGCGAAGGTGCTGAAAGCGAAAGCAGACAAATATCTGAACAAGGCATGGGAACTGCATGAGCATGAAGACATCGAGCTGATGAAGAGCTTTTTACAGCGGAAGATGGAAGAGGAAGGCTGTGATGCACTGGAGCTGGCAGCTGCCATGCTGAAATTACAGGTCGGTGACAAGGGCGAGGAGATCGCCGCAGATGAATATACAAAGCGTGGCAATCGCTTCGGGGACAGAGGCCGGTCCGGCAGAGACGATGGTGAAGGTCGCAGCTTCGGCAGAGGAGACGGAAGACGGAAGCTTGGCCGTGAAGACGGGGAACGCAGAAGATTCGGCCGCAGTGACAGAGATCGCAGAGACGATGGCAGCACCGGTTTCGGTGAGGACAGAAGACGCCGCAGAGATGAAAACCGTGAGGATGGAAGAAAATGGGGCGGCTGTGACAAAAAGACGGCTGACCGCAAATACTCTGGGGACAGAGCGGAGAGAGAAGCGAAAAAGAGAAAGAAACGGGAAGAGCCGGGCATCGGTAACAGCTTCCCCAAGAGAAAACGATCTTAATTTAATGAGAAAACTTGTAGATTTGCCGCAAAAGCCGCAGTTGTGCTTTTGCGGCAAATCGTGTATAGTTAGGGAAGAATGCATAGGCAATAACAGAAAGGTCTGCGGTATGAAAACACTGAAAAAACAGATACCATATATTTTGCTGGGAGCGACGCTTCTGCTCCTGCTTGGCTTGAATATCATCAGTCAGGATCACTGGCTGGATTCAGATATGGCGGCGGAGATGATCTTTTCCCGGATCCTTTCCGAAGAACACCACATTTTTTCCACGACAAACTGGTATTATTCCACGGAATTCCGCGTGTTGTATACACAGCTGATCATGGGACCGCTGTTTCGCATCTGCAGCAACTGGCATGTGATCCGCACGATCACGAACCTGGTATTTTATGGATTGATGCTGGCTTCCTATTATTATTTTATGAAGCCGTTAAAAGTATCCCGCGGACTTACAGTGTTAAGCTCCTGTCTGCTGCTGTTGCCTTTTTCCGAGACTATGATGACGCATATGCAGATGGGTAATACCTACATGTCCCACGTGATCCTGGTGCTGTGGTTCTTCGGTATGTATCTGCGGTTGTGTAGCGGAGAATATCATGCAAAACGCAAGGTCAGCCTGTGGATATTCTATGTGCTGCTTGCTATCGTCTGTGGAATGTCCGGCGTGCGTTACCTGCTGGCATTGCAGTGTCCTCTGGTACTGACTTCCTTTTTCTATCTGCTGGGCGGTGAGGAATTTCAGAGTTTCCGAGGAGAGATGACAAAGGAGCATTTCCAAACTCTATTTTCTACGGACAGGATGCGGTATTTTCTCTATAGTCTGGCAGGGGCATTTTTCGCAGTCGTGGGATATGGCATCAATGTAGTGTTCATCAGTCACAAATACGTATTCCAGACCTATGGCGCCACGAACTTCATCGCATTGTATCACGGTGTGTTATTTGACCGGATCCAAAATGCGGTGGGGTGTCTGCTGATGCTTTTTGGCTATATTCCGGATAAGGGATTTTTATCCCTGCGGGGTGTTGTGACGATGGCAGCCTTCGTGCTGCTTGGCATCTACGGATACGTTACGGTCAAAAGCGGGAAAATGCAGCGTGTCACGGGATTTCGCAGTCTGATCACACTGTTTTTGAAAGTCAGTTTTGTACTGAATCTGTTTGTGTTTATTTTCACCACCAGTACCATGGTGCCGCGGTATTATATCACGATCTTCATTTTCGCCCTGCCGGTATTGTGTTTTTATCTGGAAGAGGAAAAAATGCCCTTTGACAGATTTGCGGTGGCGGCACTGCTTACTATCTGTCTGATCCTCGGAACGGGGAAAACGGTGATGTCTTTCCTGACGGTGGACAAGAACGAGACGAAGCGTCCAGTGGCGGAATTCCTTGCGGGGAACGGATATGATTTCGGCTTCGCTACTTATAATAATGCCAATATCATCACGGAGCTTACGAATGGTGAAGTGGAGATCGGCAACATCGGAGATCCCGAGCACCTGGAGTATTTCAAGTGGTCTTCGCCTATGAAATATTATGAGGAAGGGTATCATGCCGGGGAGACATTCCTGCTCCTGACGGCGGAGGAGTGTGCGGAATATGCAGAGGCTCCGGCATTAAAGCAGGGCGAAAAGGTATATGAGGACGGCAGTTATACCGTCTATGTATTCGACAGCACGGAGGATCTGATGGATTGTGCTGTGGCGAGACAATAATGACAGAGATTTGGCATATTGCGGACGATATTGGCACCCGGCACTGGCCGCAACGGGACAGTCGGTACTTTTTGAAAAAGGATAACGTCTGCGGAAAGGTTGTAAATATGAGAATCGGAATGGGATATGACGTACACCGTCTGGTGGAGGGAAGAGACCTCATCATCGGCGGCGTGAAAATACCTTATGAAAAGGGACTTTTGGGACATTCGGATGCGGATGTCCTGCTCCATGCGATCATGGATGCGCTGTTGGGAGCAGCGGCGCTGGGGGACATCGGGAAACATTTCCCGGATACAGATCCCGCGTACAAGGGTATTTCTTCCATAAAATTGCTGGAAAAAGTGGGCGAGCTGCTGGAAGAAAATCATGTGTTTATCGAAAATATCGATGCGACGATCATTGCACAGGCACCGAAGATGCGCCCGCATATCGATACCATGCGGGAAAATATCGCGAAAGCCCTGCTGATCGATGTGGGACAGGTCAATGTGAAGGCTACCACGGAGGAAGGACTGGGATTCACCGGCAGCGGAGAGGGAATCTCCTCTCAGGCAATCTGTCTGGTGACTACGCCGTTTGATCTTACGGCACAGGCGATGCAGGGCGGCTGCGGAAGCTGCAGCGGATGCCCGAAGAGCTGATAATTTCGGAAAATAAGAACTTGACAAATGGGTCGATAGGATATAGACTTTAATTAGAACAAGGTCTGTATACCATCGACCTTTTATAATGTTATGAGTGCAAAAAAGCCAATAGGATTGCATAATTGGCAAGTGCTGGATTAAGAAGGATACAAGGAGGAATGGGAATGTATCAGATGACGGAGACAGAATACAAATTTGCTGAGCTGATCTGGGAGGAGGAACCCATCGGTTCCGGAGAACTGGTAAAACAGTGCGCGGAGAAGTTCGGCTGGAAGAAATCCACTACCTATACGTTTATTAAAAAGCTTTGTGAGAACGGTATTTTCAAAAATGAGAATGCCATAGTATCTTCCGTATTGAATAAGGAGGAATACCACAGAGCCCAGGGGGAGGCTTTCGTGGAGAAGGCTTATGGCGGTTCGCTGCCGAAGATGATCGCAGCATTTATCCAGAGCAAGAAGCTCAGCGCAGCGCAGATCGCAGAGATCGAAGCTATGATCGAGGATTATAAGGGGTAAGGGGTTGACAAAACCCGTATTTTTGCATATCTTATTTAGTAGGAATTATCGTATATTCAGTAAAGGCATGGAGCAGGAAAAGTACTTTTCGGTGGGACGCCAGAGAGAAGCTGTTAGAAGCTGGGAGCGGCTTTCGTCCGAGGAAAAGGAAGTGCGCCTGTGAGCTGATCCGGGGAACGTTAACAGTAATCAGTATCCGGATCCGGTAAGCACCCGTTATGTGCATGGCGTTTTACGCCAGAGTGAAGGGCATTGTCCCTTAAGTAGAGTGGAACCGCGGATAAATTCGTCTCTAAGATGAAGTTTATTCGCGGTATTTTTTTTCGAGGTGAGAACATGGGCATCATCAAAAATTTAAAAGAAGAAGTCCGTATTATCAAGGAACGTGATCCTGCGATCCATTCCTCCATGGAGGTTCTTTTGTATCCCAGTTTCAAGGTCATGCTCCATTACAGACTGGCGCATAAGCTGTATCTGAGCGGACATTATTTCTGGGCGCGGTATATCTCCCAGCGGGGCGTGCGCAAGACCGGCATCGAGATCCATCCCGGTGCACAGATCGGCAAAGGATTTTTCATCGATCACGGTAACGGTGTCATCATCGGTGAGACCACCATTATCGGCGACAATGTGACAATGTATCAGGGCGTGACCCTGGGAGGTACCGGCAAGGAACACGGCAAACGTCACCCCACCATCGGCAACAACGTCATGATCAGTGCGGGAGCGAAAGTCCTGGGATCCTTCACCATCGGAGATAATTCGAAGATCGGTGCCGGAAGCGTGGTCTTAAGCGAAGTGCCGCCCGGATCCACGGTGGTAGGTGTACCGGGGCGCGTGGTAAAGCGCAACAACGCAAGTCTCCCCCAAGAGACCATGAACCAGACGGATCTCCCCGATCCGGTGCGTGAGGATATCACGGTATTGCAGCGTGAGAATTCCGAACTGACCAACCGGGTACTGGAAATGGAAGATGAATTAAAGCAGCTGCGCAGGCTGGTGGTAATGAGTGCGGAGGCCGGGGAACAGCCCCAATCTGCAGAAAATGACAAGACAGTGTGATAAAATAAAGATATATCATTGCAAAAATCGCAATCAGGAAAGGATAAACAATGAGTATTCAAATCTACAACACTTTAAGCAAGAGAAAAGAAGAATTTAAGCCCCTGGAGCCGGGAAAGGTAAAAATGTATGTCTGCGGGCCTACCGTATACAATCTGATCCACATCGGCAATGCCCGCCCCATGATCGTATTTGATACCGTGCGCCGTTACATGGAATACAAGGGATATGAAGTGAACTATGTATCCAACTTCACGGATGTGGACGATAAGATCATCAAAAAAGCTAACGAAGAGGGCGTTGAACCCGGCGTGATCTCTGAGCGTTACATTGCAGAGTGCAAAAAGGACATGGAGGGCATGAACATCAAGCCCGCTACCAAGAACCCCAAGGCTACCGAGGAGATCGGAGGCATGTTAGACATGATCCAGACCCTGATCGATAAGGGACATGCTTATGTTGCTGCAGACGGTACCGTGTATTTCCGTACCAGAAGCTTCAAGGACTACGGCAAGCTGTCTCATAAGAATCTGGACGACTTACAGGGCGGTAACCGTTCTCTGTTAGTCTCCGGTGAGGACCAGAAGGAAGATCCCTTAGATTTCGTACTGTGGAAGCCGAAAAAAGAAGGCGAGCCTTACTGGGATTCCTGTTGGTGTCAGGGACGTCCCGGCTGGCACATCGAGTGCTCCGTTATGAGTAAGCGTTATCTCGGCGAAGAGATCGATATTCATGCCGGCGGAGAGGATCTGATCTTCCCTCATCATGAAAATGAGATCGCACAGTCCGAGGCAGCCAATGACAAGCCTTTTGCAAAATACTGGATGCACAATGCTTTCCTGAACATCGACAACCGCAAGATGTCCAAATCCCTGGGCAATTTCTTCACTGTCCGGGAGATCTCCGAAAAATACGATCTGCAGGTACTGCGTTTCTTCATGCTGTCCGCGCATTACAGAAGTCCGCTGAATTTCAGCGCTGACTTAATGGAAGCTGCGAAGAACGGCTATGAGAGAATCGTCACCAGCGTGGATAATCTGAAGTTTTTACTGGACAAGGCAGCAGATACCGAAATGACCGGAGAAGAGAAGAACTTACTCACCGAGGCACAGGGTTTCGAGACCAA
>ENA-OQRA01001900-OQRA01001900.1-human-gut-metagenome-genome-assembly--contig:-NODE-1900-length-10563-cov-3.469357_pt1 | contig 10563 bp, 9 predicted proteins | sample MGYA00243238_ERZ505106 | MGnify/ENA primary metagenome ERZ505106 (study PRJEB26097, sample SAMN02711298) | human gut metagenome | biome: Gut microbiome | host: Homo sapiens | place: Denmark: Copenhagen...
AATGTAGACAGCCTCGATTCCCATTGCTTCTGCCCAGTCGCCCATCTGCTCTGCACTTAAATCATAAGAAAATGCAGTGTGATGTGCGCCGCCGGCAAGAATCCATGCTTCTGCTGCTGTGGAAAGATCCGGCTTCGGTGTCCAGAATGCAGTACCTACCGGAAGTGCAGGCATCGGCTTCTCTGTTTTCTTACACTCAACCTCATTGATCAGCAGACGGAAACGGTCACCAAGGTCAACCAGGGATGTTGCGATTCCAGGACCTGTCTTAGAAGTAAATACCAGTCTTGCAGGATCTTCACGATCTCCCATGGAAAGCGGGCATACACGCATGCTGACCTTGCCATCAGCAACGGATGGGCAAACCTCCAGCATATGTGCCTCAAGGATTCCCTCTTTACCCGGTACCAGGTTATAAGTGTAGTCCTCCATAAAGGAAGTACCCCTGGCGTCCTTTTTTCCTGCTGCCATGATCTTCATCAGGCGAACCATAGCTGCTGTTTTCCAGTCACCCTCGCCACCAAAGCCATAGCCTTTTTCCATCAGTCGCTGGATCGCAAGTCCCGGAAGCTGTTTCAGGGAGCCCAGATCACCAAAGTGTGTTACGATAGCCTGATAATTTTTCTCCTCGAGGAATCGCTCAAAACCGATCTCGATCCCTGCCTGGACTGCTACATGCTTCTTAAATTCCTCAGGGTCACGTCCATCCAGAATCATATCGTATTTATTATAATATTCTTCTACCAGAACATCAATATCTCCCTGGCTTACATCCTGAACATATTCTGCGATCTCATTAACCGGATAAGCATCGATCTCCCAGTTTTTCCTGGGGATGGGTGATAGTGGTAATGCCCTGTCCCTGTCTTGCATATAGTGAATTATCATAGCCGGTTACCGCAACATCTTCCGGGATCTTTTTGCCCTGACGTTCCAGTTCTTCCATGACCTGGACAGCGATCTGTTGTTTTTATTATTTATCAAAAGTTCCATATAAAGAAAGGCCGGAACACCCTCCCCATTCTGGTGTTCCGGCCTTTATATGCCGCCTTGCATATTTATTTCAAAGTTTTTGCTGCCTTCCGATCATTTCCTGCCTTAGCGGTACATCTTCATATAATCCCCATGTGCCTCGATCAGCTCATCACACATTGCCTGGATGTCTTTGATGTTCAGCTCTGCACCTGTGTGCGGGTCCATCATGGCTGCCTGATAGATTTTCTGGCGGTCTTTGGTCACTGCTGCCTCAATAGCAAGGAGCTGCGGGCTGACATTGGATGAATTCATAGCTGCCAGCTGTGTAGGAAGCTTGCCCACTTTTACCGGATGTACACCGGTTCCGTCGATATAGCATGGAACCTCTACGCAGGCATCTGACGGAAGGTTATCGATGTAACCGTTGTTAAGAACATTTCCACCGATCTTGTACGGTGTGTTTGTAACAACAGCCTCCATGATGTAGGAAGCATACTCTTTACTTCTCTCATGACCAATCTTACCATCCTTGAGGATATCCTCGCGCTCTTTTTCCCAGCCCTCGATCTGTTTGATACATCTTCTCGGATATTCGTCAAGCGGAATATTGAACTCCTCGATCATCTCCGGATATTTGGATTTAATGAAGAACGGATTATACTCTGCATTGTGCTCACTGGACTCTGTACAATAGTATCCAAGATGACGGATATACTCATAACGCACCATGTCCTCATGCTTCTCACCGGAGGTATTCTTCTCCTCGGCAATTCTGCGGATCTCCGGATACAGATCATTTCCGTCTTTGTCGTGGATCTCAAGGAGCCATGCCATGTGGTTGATACCTGCGATCAGCTCTGTACGTCCCTCAATCTTGTCTTCCATTCCCATTCCCTCAAGAAGCTTCTGGGAGCAGACCTGAACGCTGTGACAGAGGCCTACGGTACGGATCTTTGTAAAACGCTGCATATAGCCGGTAAGCATTGCCATAGGGTTGGAGTAGTTCAGGAACAGAGTGTTCGGGCAGACTTCTTCCATATCCCGGGCAAACTCTTCCAGGACCGGAATGGTACGAAGTGCACGCATGATTCCGCCGATTCCCAAGGTATCTGCGATAGTCTGTTTAATGCCGTATTTCTTCGGGATCTCAAAGTCTGTAACTGTGCATGGCTCATAGCCGCCTACCTGAATGGCGTTGACTACGAAATCTGCATCACGAAGTGCATCTTTACGGTTCTCGGCACCGAGATAAGTTTTGATCACTGCGCGGTCCTCGTTTACGTTGTGGTTGATGGCACTTAAGATAATTCTGGAATCCTCCAGTCTCTTCTCGTCAATATCATAAAGTGCGATCTCGCTCTCGCGAAGTGCCGGTGTGCACATACAATCGCCAAGTACATTTCTTGCGAAAACCGTGCTTCCTGCTCCCATGAATGTAATTTTGATCATGTTCGTTTCCTCCTGTTTCCTTTGTTGGGTCTCTTATCCGGAATTCTTGTATTTTTCTTTGAAATTCCTGATTTTCTGCTATTTTTGCGGTGCAGTCCCGCTTCGTTTTCTTTGTGATCTTATCATACTACCGGAAACTTGTTTAAAATATGTACTTTGATGTTAATAATTGTTGTTTTGTTGCATGAGATACCTGGAAGTAATTTTCTATAACATTTCTTATGACATAAAAAACGCTCTGCCCGATACCAGAATTTTATATATTCTGGCACAGACAGAGAGTTTTTTTCTTCGTGAAATATATCACAGGATCAGGGCTCAGATTCTGTATAATCCCCTTTCTTCCCTTTCACCACAAGGCTTCTTTTTTCTTCTTTATATTCTCTTGGACTCCTTCCTGTTCTTGCTTTAAAAACTTTAGAAAAAGCTAAAGGGTCTCCATATCCCACTCTTGCAGCCACCTCGTTGACCTGGATATCTCCTTTTTTCAGAAGTGATTTGGCTTTCTCAATGCGGAGATTCATCAGGTATTCCTGCGGGGAACATCCGAGGCTTTTCTTAAAGGTGCTGGTAAGATAGCTGCGGTTGACTCCGATGCGGTCTGCCAGCTCATTGATCTTAAGCCGCTTGTCAAAGTTGGCTGCAATGTAATCTACTGCATGCTCCACATAAACGGAATTGGGATATCTGTGGGACGGAAGAAGCTTGCCTTCTCTCAGACATGCATCCCGGTTATCTACGATCAGATCAGACAAAAGGAGCATCAGAAGTCCATTCCGTTTCAGCTCATTTTCAAAAACAAGCTTGTTGGTCTGGACCATTGCATCAATATACTTCGCGGCATTTTCCATGCAGTGGATCCTTCGGACCGGATTTTCCCGGCTGAAACCACTTACATGGATCACTTCCTCTGCAGTCATTCCCTCAAATCCTACCCAGCGGTACGTCCAGGGATTGTCCATATCTGCCTCATACCAGGCCTCCACACTGGATGGGATCAGAAATGCCTCCCCGCCGGTCAGATGATACTGCTGTCCATCCATCTCAAAAACCCCGGTTCCGGATTCCACGATATGAAGCACATGGGAAATCCTTTTATTTGGTCCAAAGCGATGTCCCGGATCGCAGTTTTCCCACCCACAATAGGTAAGGCAGAGATCCACCGCACCTTTCTTTAAATTCTCCAGACATTTATATCTGTCTGAGTTTGTAAAACCAACTGTATGAAGCAACTTGTCACCTCCCTGATGTCATATATTATGTTTCCGCCTGTGAGCTGCTTCGCTACCCAATAACAGGCCGCCATATCCGGCGGCCTGTTATATTTCTGGTCAGGCGGATGTCTTTCTGCAGACAGTTTTTATTCTATCATTTACAGAAATCAACCCTCTGCTTCAATTGTATACAATACAGAATGGAAATCACCGTTTGTCTTATTGCAGTAGTCACGATCAACCGGGATTCCTGCATACATCAGCTCATTTCCGTAAGCTTTCAGGCACTTATCTTCCCATTTTACTTTGTAAAGCTGGTCCTCGTCAAGACCCTTGAAGCGCAGACGCATCCAGGAAGCATTGACCTTGTTCAGTCTTTCATAGTATCCAGCAACTGCCTGTTTTTTGTCTCTGGAAACAACCATCCATGCAGTATCATTTCCTTCGAACGGGCTTAAGATACGGTAGAAATCACCCTCCACCTGGATCAGGTCACGATGTTCCTTCATGAATTCCACCTGTGCCTTTACCTCTTCGATCTCTTTGGCACTTAAAAGGTTCAGATCCAGCTCATAGCCAAAGGTTCCGAAATATGCCACATTTGCTCTTGTAGAAAGCGGTGTGGTACGGTGCAACTGATGATTCGGTACTGCTGATACATGAGATCCCATGCTGACGATCGGATAAACAAAGGAGGTACCGTACTGAATCTTTTCTCTCTCTGCTGCATCGGTATCATCACTGGTCCATGTCTGCGGTGCAAAATACATCATTCCAGGATCAAATCTTGCTCCGCCGCTTGCGCAGGATTCAAAGAGGATGTCAGGGAATCTCTCTGTCAGTCTTGTATACAGTTCATAAACACCAAGGATATATTTATGCATGGTCTTGCCCTGATCTGCTGCAGATGCGCCGCGGCTGAAAGGCTCGGACATGTAACGGTTCATATCCCATTTAATGTAGGAAATGGAAGATTCCTCGATAACTTTTGAGATGGAATCATAAATGAAATCCACAACCTCAGGTCTGGAAAAATCAAGAACATGCTGATGTCTTGAGTGGGACTCAAAACGCTCCGGTGCTCCGATGAGCCAGTCCGGATGTGCTCTGTAGCAGTCGCTGTTCTTGTTTACCATCTCAAGCTCTACCCAGAGACCGAATTTCAGGCCCATCTCCTCAATCTTGCGGGAAAGTCCGGAAATTCCGTTTGGAAGCTTATTCTTATTTACAAACCAGTCGCCAAGGCCCTGGTAATCATCGTTTCTGGTTCCGAACCATCCGTCATCCAGAACGAAAAGCTCTACCCCAACCTCTTTGGCTTTTTTTGCAATATTGAGGATTTTTTCCTCATTAAAGTCAAAATAGGTTGCCTCCCAGTTATTGAGGAGGATCGGTCGTGCATGATTTCTCCATTTTCCGCGCATCAGGCGGTCACGGTACAGTCTGTGGTAAGCCTGGCTCATTCCGTTTAAGCCCTTATCGCTATATACCATAACAACCTCCGGAGTCTGGAATTCCTCATCTCTGGAAAGCTCCCAGGAAAATCCCTGTGGATTGATTCCCATCATAACTCGTGTCATCTCGTAGGTGGAAACCTCGACCTGAGCAAGGAAGTTGCCGCTGTACACAAAGCTGAAGCCGAAAACCTCGCCTGTGTCTTCTGTTGTATGAGGACGTTTCAGTGCGATAAACGGATTCTGCTCAGAGCTGGAGCCGGTTCCTGCAAGACTCTGTACAGCCTGTGTACCCATCTCAAGCTTGCGTGTTTTTACATAACGCTCACGTGCCCACGCACCGGAAAGATGGATCATCTCATAATCCATATCCGGGAACTCCACTGCTGCACTCATCACATTTTCGAGGCGGATCTTCTGATCCCCTTTCTGAACAAGGCGTGCGCTTCTAGTGATCACCGGGTAATCCTCATATACGGAATATGTAAGAACAAGGTCTGTATCCATCACAGGATCATGAAGTGTAATGTCCAGAGATGTTGCTTCTTCCTGGCGCTCTGTGTAGGTTGCCGGAAGACCGGCAAGCTTCTTCTTGCCGCCATAGATCTCATGAGAAACATATTTGAAATCTACGATCTCGCTTCCGTTCTCCTGACGAACAGTAAGGGCAGGGCTTCTGTAATCACCGGTTCCGTAAACAGGATACTCCTGTTTGGTATACTGCATGGAAAGAAGTCCCGGCTCCGGAACGCATACAGCCATCAGAGAACGCATGATCTCCTCGTGGAGATAGCTGAAATCCTCTTTGTCGCGGATGGCTTTTCCATAGTACAGATTCTCCATCTGACCATTTTCCATGATACAGGTGATGTAGCTTAAATGTTTGTTATAAATGTGGAATGTCTTTGATCCCTCGTGAAATTTGATCGGCATAATTTTCTCCTTTTTTCGTTTACTGCGGATAAAAATATCCGCCTCTTTCCTTAAGAATCATCAAATGACTGTGCATTTTTGCATTTACTTCGATAAAAATACCGCTGACAACCTCAATAACCAAATGCTCAGTTATATACATTGTCAGCGGTCTTGTATTACCTTATGTAATATTTCTGATTACAGTTTTCCACCGCTGGTAGCAATACCTTCGATAAACTGTTTCTGGAAGATCATGTAGATCACGATCATCGGAATGCAGGCGATCAGAGATGCAGCCATCAGTTCCGGGAATTTGGATACGTACTGGCCCTGCATCTTTGCAAGTGCGGAAGAAAGTACCAGCATATCCTTATCTGTATTAACGATCATCGGCCACATCAGATCTTTGAATGCGAATACAGCTGTGAAAATTCCAAGTGCAACCATACTGGATCTTGTAAGTGGTGCCATGATGTAAAGGAAGGTCTGCCCGATGTTACATCCATCAAGTCTGGCAGCCTCCTCCAGATCCTTCGGCAGTCCCATGTATCCCTGTCTCAGAAGGAAAGTACCGAACGCAGTGACAATACCTGGGAATACAAGGGCAAAGATCGTATTCAGCATACCCATCTTGCTGACCATCAGGTACTGCGGGATGATGAAGATCTGTACCGGAACCATCATCTGGAACAGTACAAGACTAAAGCAGAGATCACGACCCTTGAAATTCAGTCGTCCAAATGCATAGCCTGCCATAGTTGCTGTAAGAACTGCACACACTACTCGGAAGAAGATCAGAAGCAGTGTATTCTTGTACAGAAGCAGGAAGTTCATGTTATTGATAACAGAAATAAATGCGTCTTTTCTCCATATTTTCGGGAAAATGGTGAAAGGATCTACAGATGTTGCTTCCGTTACAGATTTAAAAGCTGTCAGGATCATCCAGATAAATGGCACAAGCATCGTTATGGACACAATGATCAGTATGACATGTATTAAAATAGTGGTTAATTTCTTTTTTGTTTCCATACTATCCATGGTTAATCCCCCTTTTTAGTTGTAGAATACCCATTTCTTCTGACCGATCATCTGGAATACTGTCAGGATCATGGTGATAATAAGAAGTACTACTACGATCGTAGCGCCGTATCCCATGTTCTTATTGATAAATGCATATTTATAGAACAGATAAACCAGTGACTGAGTCTTGGTAAGTGCCGGGTTTGACTTGTCAATAACCATATAGATCAGGTCGAATACCTGAAGGGATCCGATCACACGGGTAACAAGTACGAAGAAAATGGTTGGTGAAAGAAGCGGGATCGTGATGTTAAAGAATGCATTCACACCTGTAGCACCGTCAATAGATGCAGCTTCATAATAGTCTCTCGGGATTTCCTGAAGTCCTGCCAGAAAAAGAACCATATTGTAACCGATGATAGACCATACACCGATGATCGCAACTGCAAATACTGCAATTTTCGGATTAGAAACCCAGTTTACATGAACATGGAAAACGTTATTGATAAGACCATAATCAGAGTTGAACAGCCATCTCCATACCATGGCTACCGCTGCCGGAGCTGCTACCATCGGGAGGAAGATGATGGTTCTGTAAACAGAACGGCCCTTCATCTTTCTATTAAGAAGTACTGCAAGAACAAGTGCGATGGCAATGGAAAAAGGAACCTCCACGATCGCATATTTGAATGTGTTGATCAGTGCCTGCCAGATCTCTTTATCTGCAAAAACCTTCTGATAGTTCTGTAAACCGATAAAGATATTTCCTTTACCAAAATCTCCTGTTTTGAAAAAGCTCTGGTAAATAGTCTGGAAGATCGGAATGATGTTCAATACGATCAATCCGATGGTTGTTGGGAGAATAAACAGCCAGCCCCAGAGGAACTCACTGCGCTCTCTCTTTGTCCGTGCCTGTGACTTGGTGGTTTTAGCCATAAGAATCACTCCTTCTATTCCTTCTATGTATGAGGCCGCTGCACCTGAGTGCGGCGGCCCCTCTCATTACTGCACTTAATTATCGGTGTTTCTTAATGCTTACTCCTCAGCCAGCTTCTCGTTCATCTGATCAGCCATCTGCTTGCAAGCCTCTTCCATTGTGATGTCGCCTGTGTATACGCCCTTAAGGATCTCGTTGTCCTCGTTCTCCCATGTTACAGTAGATTTGGAGTATGGACGGATCTCCATGTCATCCATCATGTTCAGATAAGCCTGAAGGTTGAAGTCTGCGGATTTAGCCCATGCATCAGATGTATCTTTGTATGCACTCATTGTAACACCAAGCTCAGCCTGTTTCTCCTGAGCCTCTTTGGATCCGAGGTACTCGATCAGCTGCCAAGCTTCGTCTGTGTGCTCACCGGAAGCAGATGCTGCCCATCCAAGTCCGTTATATGAGGAAGCTCTTCTGCCTGTCTCAGCGTTCTTAGGAAGCTCTACACAATCACAGTTCGCTGCTGTGTACTCGTTCTCTTTAAATGCTGCAAGCATCCAGGAGCCCTGGCATGTCATAGCGATCTTGCCAGCCTCGAAAAGTACGTCCTCGTTGTTCTCGGACATTGTCTCAAGAGACGGGATCACGCCATCCTTGATCCATCCTTCCAGTGTCTGCATAGCTGCGATCGTCTTCTCATCATCCCAGCCGGATTTTGTCTTGTCATCGCTGATGATGTATCCGCCGTTATCATAGATCAGGTTGTAGTATCCGGCCTGGTTGTTATCATTTCTCATTGCGAGACCGTACTGGGAACCATCATCCTTAGTAAGCTTCTTAGCTGCCTCTGTAACATCATCCCATGTCCAGTCAGCTGTCGGATAATCAAGTCCTGCCTCGTCAAATAATGTCTTGTTGTACCAGAGAGCGATTGTATCTATATCCTTCGGTACTGCATAATATTTATCATCGTATGTATACAGTCCCCAGATATCCTCCGGATAGTTCTCCGGATCGATCAGATCGCTGTCTTTGATCTTGTCGGTCAGATCAAGAAGCATATCGTTGGACATGTATCTCTGACTCTCGTTGGAGTGCATCCAGAATACGTCCGGAAGGGAACCACCCTGTGCACCGGCCTCGAGCATTGTCCAGTACTCATCCCATTTAACAACGGAAATCTCTGTCTTGATTCCTGTCTTCTCTGTGAAGTCTGCAAGAATTTCTTTGATTCCCGGCTCCTGGTTGGTGTCCCAGATGGATACGGAAAGTGTAACATCGTCACCTTTTGCATATACCGGAACTGCTGTCATTACCATGGCACCTGCTAACAATAATGCTGCTACTCTTTTAAAATTCATAACTTCTTCCTCCTTTTAAATCTTTCTTATTTTCCCTCTTTCTTTGGTCAGTTTTTATATTTTTCCACGTCCCTGACCGTTGATATTATTATAATTGCACATGGAAAAATGATAAATGGATTATTGTCATTTCAATATGGAAAAATGTTACTTTTTATTCATTTTATCTATTTTTTGTTCATACTTTGTTAATTATTCGTCATTTTTACATGTTTTCGTTTATTTCTTACATATATTTTCATATTTTTCACTATTTATGAGCATATTTTGTCACCCATTTATTTCCTTGTAGCAAAACCAACATTTTTACATATCTGTTTTTGTATGTTTTTACTAACTCAGCACATGTATAAATGTCATTTTCCGAAAAACACAATTTTCCTTTCCTAACATAATTCCATGCGTGCCATCATTTTCACATGTGCACGCAAAGTTCCATGTTTTTTTATACAGTCCCATAAACCGTGCTGATACTTATCTGCGTCCCCTCTCTTTACACACAATCAAAAACTATGCTAAGATTAGCTGTATCGGACTTTTCCCATATGGTCTGTTTTCATTTCTACATTTCTATATAAGGAGGTATTTCGTTATGAATCTTTTAAATGAAGATAATGTCGTCCATGTATTTCTCAACAAGCTGGGTGACATCGTGATCGCCAATCTTCTTTTTATTCTCTGCTGCATCCCCGTGATCACCATTGGGCCGTCACTAACTGCCCTTTATCACTGCATGATGCGTACAGTAAAAGGGAATAACAACGGCACAACGAAAACATTTTTCAGAGCTTTTAAGGAAAACTTCAAACAGTCACTGATCATATGGCTGCTGATCCTTGCTGCCGGAACCATGATCATCCTGAATATCCGCTTTCTGCTCCATGCAGAAGGAAGCGCTGCACATATGCTGTTTTATCTTTCTGTGGGGGTTCTGACTTTGCTGATAATTTTTACTTTATACATATTCCCGGTGATCGCAACCTTTGCCAATACACTGGGGGCACTTTGCAGAAATGCATTTCTGCTGGCATTTATGCATTTCCCCACAACGCTCGCCATTGCGGTGATCACGATCTTTCCATTGTATATGACATATCTCGATGCAAAGCTGCAGCCACTTTACGCATGCTGCTGGTTTTTCTTTGGATTTGGACTTGTAGCTTTTATAAATTCGATGCTGTTGTATCGATTTTTTAAGAAGCTGCTTCCTCCGGAGGAGGATATTTCGCTTTTGTGATGAAAAGCTT
>ENA-OQRA01001913-OQRA01001913.1-human-gut-metagenome-genome-assembly--contig:-NODE-1913-length-10498-cov-5.247917_pt1 | contig 10498 bp, 10 predicted proteins | sample MGYA00243238_ERZ505106 | MGnify/ENA primary metagenome ERZ505106 (study PRJEB26097, sample SAMN02711298) | human gut metagenome | biome: Gut microbiome | host: Homo sapiens | place: Denmark...
CCTCTTATTAAATCTATCTATCATATCAGTACCATGTTCATTCTTTAAAGTTAAAGTTTTCTCTTCTTCTTGAGTATTTATTATATCAAAGTTTTCTATAGGTAAATTTGTTTCGTATCTGATAAAACCATTTTCAGAAGTATTATTAGGAATATTATAAGTAGATTCACTAACAACAATATCTTTATAACCAAAATATACTTGTTTAATATTAACTTCACTAATCGTACCTTTATCAAAGTTAAAAACAACATCAAGTGCAGTTGGAAAATCTGTATTAATATCAGATAAAGTTGGTACCAAAACCGAAAAAGTATTATTTGTATTATTGTAAACACAATATTTATGTAAATGACCAAAGAAATGTATACAAGACTCTTCAGTAAAATAAGTCCCATTACTCATGTGATGATGTAAAGACACTTTATCATTTTTTAAATTTAATAACAAGTTATTAGCAGCAACTAAATAAATATCATTTCTATAGTTATTAATAACTTCACTCATATTAATATTATCTTTATACAATATAGAATGGTCATGATCTCCCATAACACCAAAAGTATTAATATTTTTATCAAACGGATAGTCTTTTATAAAATGATTTATTTGTTCATAACTATCCATTAACTGCACCCCTTTAGTGTAAGTCCCATCTAAAAAGTCACCACTACAAAATATATTATGAATACCATTATTTACTGCATATTCATATAACCTGTTTACTAAGTCAAGCCTTTCTAAAGAATTACCAAAATGTAAATCACTAGTTACTAAAACTCTAAAACTAGTTTCTTTATTATCAGTAAAAATTGGCAAGTATTTATTATTATAATAATGATTAAAATAACCTAAACCATCTACAGGTTTATAAGTTAACACTCCATTAGAATAAAACTTTCTCTCAAAAAAGAAACCTTTATTCTTTAACACAGTTAAATAATTATATAATTGTCTATTACTAATTCCAAGTATATTAGCTATTTCATTAGCACTTTTCTTCTCCATTATTAAATTTAAAAGCAATTTTGTTTTATCACTTAGTTCATTCATACCATAACCCCCATTAATTAGTTATATATAATACCATATTTGGTACAAATAGTCAATAAAAAAGACAACCTAAAATTTAGGTCATCTTATATTTTTATTTAAAAATTCACTTAGAGCTTTACTACCTTTACTAGATAAATGTTTCTTATCGGGCATCAAATAATCTTTATGTTTACTAATCTCTTTATAAAAGTTTAAAACACTAACTCCATTTACCTTAATACTATCTTTATTAGTGTTAACAATATATACTTCATGCCCCTTACATAAATCAACTAATTTTTTATATTCTTCATTACTAAACTTATTATTAAAAACAAACACTATCTTATTAGTAATACTATTATTACTAATACTTTCATTTATACTATTAACTAACTTATCATAAGTAATTTCTTTATCTACAACAAAGTTACCATCTTTATAAACAGATTTAATATTATCAAAAGAATTAAGTAATATTGTATCTCCATAAAAAGTAATTTTATTTAATAAAATATTCTCATGTTCACTATATATTTTATCTTTTTTATTCTTATAATCAGTTGAATAATAATCAAACATTGCATTGTAAATAGCCTCAGTATAAGCCTTTCGACCCTTTATTGTTAAATGTATTCCATCTGCATAAAAGTATTCTTCATGTCCTAAAGAAATATTATACCAATCAATTAAATGCAAGTTATCATACTCTTTTGAAAATTCTAATAAAGTTTCATTAACGTTAACTAAATTAGTTGTATTAACCCAAAATACATCCTTTTCCTTAAGTTTATCCATAATTTCTTTCTTACACTTATAAGAACAGTCTCCATTTGCACCCATATTAATTATAATTGGATTACCTAATAATCCTTTATCATTCATTTCATCAATTATACCACTAACTTTCCAAGTACTTCTACTTACCTTAGCATCAAAATAACCATTTTTAAAAGTCTTATATAAGTTTGGTACTGCACCAAGCATTACAGAGTCACCAATACCAACAACAGGTAAACTTTTAACTAACTCTTCTAATTTCTCACTATCATTTTCTAATTCTGCTAACTTTCCTTCCCATTTAGCCTGTTCTTCTTTAATAGAATTTGCATAATTTTCCTGACTCTCTTTAACTAAACTCTGATTTTCTTCTAACTGACGTTCTAATACTTTCATCTCTTTAGTATAGTCAACACTTATTACATATAAGTAACCACCATACAATGTAGACACACTTAATATTACTAATCCAATATATTTTAAAACATATAATTTTTCTTTTTTACTATTTAAACAAAAATGTATAAAATACGAAATAATAAATATTACTATAACTATAACAAAATATTTTATAACAGAATTCATACTCACATACTGAAATATATATATAACAGGATATTGTACTAAGTATACTTCATAACTAATATCACTTATTAGTTTAATAATTTTATCTATTATAGATAGTTTGCTCTTATTAAGAGTAGCATAATCTATTAACCTTAAACTAATTAATGATACAAGAACTAATGAAAGAACCATATACTTACTATCAGCTTTAATAAATATAAAAGATAATATCATCAAAATTAAATATAAGCTAAATATAAAATACTTAATAATCTTATTTTTAATAAATACAAAATTACCATAATAATGATGCATAAACCCAAGAAAAACACCAAACATCAATGAAAATACTCTAGTAAATGTATTATAGTACACATTCATTATATTAGATGAATTACTTACTTTAAATAAATAATATACTCCTAAAGCACTAAGTATAAAAATCAAAACTAAAGAAATAAATTTACTTATCTTTTGACCAAACTTTTTAAAACCTAAAAATATAAAAGGAAAAATTAAATCAAATTGAAGAAGTATAGCGATATACCATAAATGCATAAATGGAGAATCAATATGTCTTGCAAAATAATCTAAATTAACATGAAGTTGCCAAAAATTATTATAACCTCCAAGCACAGAAGTAGTTTCAGGTTTCATATTAAACCAATATACTTCAGGTATAAAATGAATAACTGTAATAGTAGATAAAACAACAATTACAAGTGGTAAATATAATTTTTTTAATCTATTAAAATAATATTCTTTAAAAGATAATTTACTCTTATTAAATAATGAAACAACAGATAAATATCCACTTATAACAAAAAAAGTACAAACTGCTAAAAAACCACCCTTTAACACTCCTAAATGATATAATAATATTGCTATACAAGATACTAATCTAATAATATTTAATTGTTTATAATAATCTTTCTTCATACTTCTACCCTCTTACTAAATTCAATATTTATTATAACATAAAAAAAGAGTTAAAAGAATATTTAACTCATAGTTTTACATAATTATTTTATAAGTTTTTCAAACTTTTTAATTTTAATAAGTACATATATTTCTTCTACTATACTAATTACTTCACTTACTAATAAGAAAATACCACACAATGTTGTAATTGTTATAATAGACTCAAATGGATTAGTAATTAATAGCACACCTATTATCATATTTAAAATAGACATAATAACAAGTAACACCCAATTACTTTCAGGCACAGTACTTAAATTAATTGAAATTTGCATTTTTAGTAAATTACTTATTATAACATAAATACCTAACATAATAGGGAATACTTCTACTAAACTACTTCTATAAATGAATACAAGTACACCTGCTAAAATATTTGTAATACCACTAAGTAAATCAAAACTAAATAATCTCTCATCATTATCAATAGTAAAATATGTAACTACTCCAATAACACCATTAACAAGCATTATAATTGAAAATAACAACACAAACGTTTCAATAGATTTAACTGGTTTAAATATTAAACACAAAGATAAAACTATCATAAGTATAGAAATAATCATAGAATACATTTCACACTTCTTAATATACTTTTTTATCATTTTCTACTCCTCCTTATAATTATAATACCACATTAAAAAGAAAAATACACCAACAATTTTATTTAAAGTGTATTAATTTTTCAAGTGCTTTATATTTAGTATTATAGTTTTCCATTACTTTAAATGCACTTATTACTGCCTCTTTATCAACAATATCTCTTTTATATAGCCCACTTGTTAAATAACCTGTTATACCATTCTCTTTTTTATTACATTGATTTAATTCAATTTTTTCAATTAAACTATTAAGCGACTTTCCAGCCTTTACCCATTCATACATATTTTTTGTAATCTGAAGTCCCATGCTTTTTCCAAAATATTCACCACCATTAATATCTCTTACTGAAGCATAAGTAACTATGAAATAAGCGTCTCCCACTTTCTCATAACCACCTTCAATACTTATCAAATAATCAAACGAAATATTATTACTAATCGCATAATTATAAAGATTTGCATTTCTATTTTGTACACCAATTAAAGTCTCTTCATTTAAAGGTTTTGAACTTACTAAAGAATTAACTTCTATCATTTTAGTATTAACACATGTATACCCAAGTTCATTTAATGCAAGTTTTATACTTCTTTCTTTAGATACGTTTTTAGACCCTATTAAAATGTTCATATCATTCCCCCACTAAATATAATATACCTTACAAAGACTTACTTGTCAACTTCTATTCTACATTAACTCCTTTATTAAATGTTATAACACTTATTACATTCATAAATAGTATTACAAAAATATAAAAGATAATAGCTAAAATTAATAAAATTTTTAATGTACTAGTTTCCATAACGACATTACTTCTAAATAAATCCATCACTTTACTATTATATAAACCAGTTATAAATAATTGAAGCAAGATCATAGATTGAGAAATAATATAAATAATAAACCCATATAATACTGAAAAGCCTAACTTTGAATTATTTCTATTATAACCAAATATCATGCCTAAATATCCAGACTGAATAGCATTGATAATCTCTAAAAAAAGAATAAATACTACCAAAATAACAAACATCGTTGTATTAATATTTAACCCACTTGCTAAACCATTAATCATATCTCTTAACATCATCCATCTATCTTTAGTATAATAAGCTATTAACAAACTTATAAGAATTATAACAAACCCAACAACACTAAAAATTAAAGTTTCAATGAATCTTGACTCATAAATCTCAGCCTTTGTAACAGGAAGAGTATGTGTTAAATATGCTTCATCTTTATAAATGGAATCCCTAAATCTAACAAAACTTCTCATAATTGTATTAATCACAATACTTGCTATCATTGAAAACATTACTCCAACACATATTTGACCAATAACCTCTATGATAACACTACCATCGAGTGAAAAGAAAATTCTCGTTAAAACTGCAAATATAATAGATAAAATATAAAACACTCCCATATTTCCTATCATATATTTTAAATCATACTTTAATAACTTATTTAACATTTGAACATCCTCCTAAACACTTCATCTATACTAGCATTCTCTTTAGTTCTTAGTTTATCTGCTTCACTCTGTAAAATTATTTTCCCTTTATCAATAAACACCACTTCATCTAATATCCTCTCTATATCAGAAATTAAATGCGTTGAAATTATAACACTAGCATTTTCTTTAAAATTACTTAAAATAGTATCAAGAATATAATCTCTTGTAGCCGGGTCCACTCCACCTAGTGGTTCATCTAAAATATATAAGTCAGCACTTCTTGACATAACAAGCACAAGTTGTACTTTCTCTTGCATACCCTTACTCATTTTACTAAGATTCATATTAACATCTAAATCTAAATCTTTTAATAACTTAAGTGCTTTACCTTTATCAAAATTATCATAAAAATCACTAAAATAATCTAGTACTTCTACTACTTTCATTTGTTTATTTAAATAAGTTCTCTCCGGTAAATAAGAAATAATCTTTTTAGTTTCAACACCAACATTTTTACCATTAATTAGTATCTTACCTTCAGTAGGTGTTAACAAATCATTGATTAATTTAATTAATGTAGTTTTACCTGCCCCATTTTTGCCTAGTAGCCCAACTATCTTTCCATTAGTAATAGTCAAATTAACATTATTTAAAACGACCTTATCACCATAACTTTTACTTAAATTTTTAATATTAACTAATTCCATACTAATCCACCCTTTCTAAATATTTAATAGAATCTGCTTTCCCTAGTCCAATTCTCTTCATTCCTTCAAAATAACTTTTAGCCAAAGTAAGAGCATACTCATCTTTTAACTTCTCCACAACTTTAACATCCTTAGTAACATACTTACCATTAGTTCTCTCAGTATATATTAAATTTAAACTTTCAAGTTCAGCTAAAGCCTTTTGCATAGTATTTGGATTAACCTTAAATGAATTAGAAAACTCTCTAACCGAAGGCAATTTTTCTCCACACTTAAAAACTCCAGACATAATATAAATCTTGATATACTCTAAAACCTGTAAATATATTGGAATATTATTATCAAATGTAACATTCATAATCTCACCTCACTGTGTCACTTGACTAATACAATAATATTATATGCTGTTTTAAAATAAAAGTCAACAAAAAAATGTGAATAATCACTAATTTATCCACATTTAAACTCATTTAACTAATTTTTTACCTGTCTCAAGTCTACTTTTAATACTCTCTTTATCTTGAACACTTAAATTACTCATTAAAGACATTTCTTCAATACAACTTAATTCAAATAATCCATCATAATAATCATCTTCTATTTCAAAAGAATTATTCTCAAAATCATTAATAATCCCACCAGTCATTAAAATAGTACTAGGATATTTTACTAAACAGTATTCACCTAATCTATTTATATCACTTTCTAACAATTTATAACCACTTTCGTAATTATCTCCAGTTAACATAAATCTATCAATATTATAATATTTATCTAATGCATCTAACACTAATCTATTATCAATATTTTTTCTTCTAACATAAGAAAGTATCTTCCAAACAGTAAAAGTAGGGACTTTTTTCAAATAAAAATTTCTCTTCCTTCTACTTTCTAAGTTCTCAATTAAAGTATTAAAAACATCTAAATACTTACTGTTCTTAACACCTTCTATATGCTTATATAAATCTAACTCTTCCATTTCTTTATCACTAAATAAAAAGTCCTCATACATATCAACTATACTATCATTTACATTAGCCATTAAATAATATTTTTCATGTTCTAAATCATAATTTGCTTTTTCAAGTTCTAACTTCATTAATTCTCTATTATATACAGAATTACTACTCAATAGTCTTTCACTTTCCTTAATTTTCTTTTCTAGTTTTTCTTTTTCAATACCTGTACCAATACATAAAGCAAGTATTAACTCCTTATTTTGATATAAATACATATATCTTTTAATTATTTCATTTCTTGTATTCACTTATAAACCTCCTAAACATAGTATAACACATAATTAATTCAATTTAAAGGAAAAAGTGAATAACTAATCATTTATTCACTTTCTATTTTTTTAGTTTCATTTATTAGTTTATCAAAATCAGAAACATAACTTTTGTCTTGAATAACTTTATATTTTTCATATTCACTTGTTGCCGTATCAATTGCCTCCTTATGTGTTATACTTCCTTTACCTTCTAACACATCATAATGAAAAACTTTTAAGGCAATCTCTACTTCATTTTTCCAGTCATTCATATACATTGTAATATTTCTTTCAGCGTTATTTTCTGCAATATCCAAAAATAAGTTAACTAAGTTATTCAAATTTTTAATTTCTTTCTCATCTAAATAATTCTTAGCAATAATAACATCAGATTTTAATATCTTTCCATCTGGTGATTTTTCCCATGTAGTAAGTCCCATATTTTCTTTGCTTACATCCACCCTGTCATATATTATTTCTGCTGCAGTCTTTCCGGTTATTGCATAATGAAACTTATTTTGTATAGTCTTATAAAAAGTTATAGCAGTGTCACTATTTTTATCATAATCTACAGAACATTCAGCGAATATATCAGTAATTTTTTGATAAAACATTCTTTCACTTGTACGAATTAATTTAATTCTTTCAAGTAATCTTTTAAAATACTCTTATAAATCTATCATAATTTAAAGCAAAACTCTGAACCATACAATCTTTAATTACTGTTTTCCATCATTACCCATGTGTGCAACATTTGCACATGTGCCATCCTCAATCAATTCTTCAACTTTATAGATATTATTAATGTGTCTAACAATGCCACTTCTATCAATATCAAAAAGAATCACTAAAGTATCAGTATTTAACCAAACATTTTCATTTTCAAGTAATACCTCTATCTTAGTATTTCCACCTTCATCATTATAAAATATTATATTCTTTTCATTTCCTATAATTTTATCATTCATACCCATTAACTCATATAAAAAATGTGAATAAAACAATGTTTATTCACATCTTAATTTATTTTCCACAACAGTTTTTATACTTTTTGCCACTTCCACAAGGATTTTTATAGTAGGTGTTTTGGTAGCTTTCCAGAGCTTTTTTTGGCTCTTTTCGGCTATTGAATGCACTTGGGAGCTTCCGAAAGCACTCGGGAAACCTAGCAGAAGGTATCTAAAAAAGTATCTAAAATTCAAAAATTAGTATTTTTCGAATATTTTTTGTATTGCAATTTTTATAACTTTTTCTTCTTCTGTTTTACCATTCCATCTTCATCAAGGTAAAGTTGGTTACTACATAATTGTAAAAGATCTCTAAATTCTTGTGAAACTTCTTCTGACATAAATTGTGTTCTTTGATCAGCACACATTTGAAATCTATTTTTTCTTATTTGGTCATTTTTCCACTCTTTATATTTATCAGGCATACATTTTGCACATGGACGATATCCGGCAGCAATTGCTATACCTTCATTTTGAAAAAAAACTCTATTTGAAATATAATAACCTTTTTCAATCCATCTTTTGGCTGATTGGCAGTCAAGTCTTCCATATATTTTTAATTTTCTATTGCCAGCTAATGTTCCTGGGGTATTACTCAAATACTCTTGTCCATTGCAATCAATTAATTTGAACTGTTTGCCTTGAAACTGTCTAATTGACTGTTTTAAATTATAAAGTAATTTCTCATACCTATTTTTTGTATCTTTGTTACTTAACAAATATTCTCTTGTTCTCTCTTCACCATTTTCATATTGAGGAATTTCTCCTAAAAATTGTTCTACTGTTAAATCAACAAGTTCATCATCTATTATATTGTAGTAATAACTTCCGGATGATGCCATGCATCTCATAATTTTTCCGCCAAAGAAATCATTTACTATTAGAGCTGTAATTGCACATTGTCCTATTGATGGATTTTCTTCATTCCATTTATCTCTTAATCCTGGTGAGCATGTTTTCAAATTCCAAGATTGTATTAATATTTGTTTTAATTGTCCTATTTCCATAAAACCCTCCTATAAACATTATACCATATTATTCTTTATTTTTATTTAATATTATATGTTTTAAACTCGCTTACCAATGTTATTTTGGCATTGGACACAATTTCATCTTTTTTTGAAAGTAAAATCTTTGTAAATCCTTATAAATAAAGGAAATACTGCGATTTTTAACAATGCAAAAATTTTGTATTTTTACCTAATTTTTGGGTATCTAGATACCTTTTAGATACTCAGCAGATGGTATCCAAAAAGGTATCTAAAAAATTTTCTGAAGTTTTTGGAATATGAAAAAAGCCCATAATCACTGGGCTTTTGTGGTATTTTTATTATCTTCCGTGACAGTTTTTGTACTTTTTACCGCTTCCACATGAACTGAACATTCCTATATTTATGTTATTTATTGTATTTATAGTACTATTTGTATTTATTGTATTACGGTATCGGGTATCATCTGTATTTATTATATTTATAGTATTATCTGTACTTATAGTATTTATCTACTGTGGACTATTTGTGGACATTGACCACATCCGTTCACTGGTATAAGTATATCATATTTTTCTATTTTATAAAATGTGCAAATTTATTTAATTATATAAATATTGCAACAATTGCAATTATTAATGCTAACACAGATATTGCAAATGCAATTGTATTATAATTAATTGTATTAAGATTGTTTATATACTCAATATTTTCACTATAAACATCTCCTATATTTTTTATTAATAATTCATCTATTAATGATATTTTTTTATTTGAAAAGCCATTAATAGATTTAGATCTTTTATTATTTATATTATAAAATCTTTTTTCATCTAATCTTCTTTTTTTATTTAGCAACCATTTATAGTTCCAAATATTAACAAAAATTTTTTTTGAATTTAAATACTTACCAATTTTATATTCTAACTCTTGTTTTTCAATATTATAAAAAAATCTATAATATAATGGCATTTTTAATTCAGACATCATTACTACCATGTTAATTGGATTAAATCTCTTTTTAAAAATAACCTCATTAATTTCAATACCCTCAAATTCTTCTATGGTATTTAAAATCAAGTAATGATCTTTATCTACAATAAATG
>ENA-OQRA01001925-OQRA01001925.1-human-gut-metagenome-genome-assembly--contig:-NODE-1925-length-10462-cov-4.431344_pt1 | contig 10462 bp, 10 predicted proteins | sample MGYA00243238_ERZ505106 | MGnify/ENA primary metagenome ERZ505106 (study PRJEB26097, sample SAMN02711298) | human gut metagenome | biome: Gut microbiome | host: Homo sapiens | place: Denmark...
CTTATGAGTGATTTAGCTGCAACAAACTGTGGATGTTCATCTGAAAACGGATGCAATTCTATTATCTGGATCATTCTTCTTCTCTCCTGCTGCGGAAATGGATCTTTCTGCGGAAACAACAACGGATGCGGATGCAGTGGCGGCGGAAACGACTGCTGCTGGCTGATTCTTCTTCTGTTATTCTGTGGCGGATGCAATGGCGGCGGAAACGGATGCGGCGGAATCTTCTAATATTTGTGTTAGAAACGTGCGCAGCAAGGTGCACAACCAAAAAGGGATGCAGTATCTGCATCCCTTTTTGCATATAAAATGCTATCCTTCTTTTGTGGCTTTTTCTTTCTGGATCTGACGTTCCACAGCCTCTTTTACCCTGCATTCCGTGGGAACATTCCGTCGTTTCAGGCATTCTTCATCCACTTCATAAACACTGTTTCCATCAATAATCAGTCTCTCATGCATCTGTTTTTTCCTTTTTCTTTTATTGTATTCATACAGACAGGCACTCTCTCATAAAATAATAGAAAAATTATATAGGATGTGTTATCCATGGATGAAAATAAATCCATCACGTATGACGATCTGATCCAGACGAGAAATACGCAGATCTTAAAGTCCATCGTACCGTTTTTAGACGTTCCGACACAAAAGCCGCTTGCCATGCTGATCCAGCTGATGGAATGGAAAAATGCCACAGCAGCTTTCTCCAGACAGGAGAACAGCATGGCTGCCTGTTCTCTGCCTGCCGGTACCAAACGGCGGGATGCAATGCTTAGTGCAGTCCGTAAATATTGTACCCCAAAAGAACAGGAAATGATTGATACCATACAGACACTGTTTTGTATTATGGAAAATCAGGATCTGTTTCACAATCCATAAATCCGCAGGAGGTTTTTGAATGGATTCCAATCTTTTTAACAATCCGGCGTTTGCCAATTTAAGTCCGGAAAAATTGCAATTTCTGCTCTCCTTTGCACAGAAAGAAAAACCTTTAAACATGAAAGATGCCATGCCGTTTCTTCTCTCAAATATGAGGCAGGCAAAGGAAAACCATATTGATTTCACAAAGCCTGAAATCGAACTGTTGTGTGATCTGCTGTCCAAAGACCTTCCGCCTGAGAGTCAGACGCAAATGAAAAAGATCATGTCCCTGATGTCGATGAACCGTTCACATCCAGCTCCCTGATCGGGATTTTTAAAATTTTATCCAGCGGGAACAGGCTTTTGCCTTTCCCGTCGGTTCCCTCATAATATTTTTCTCCTGCCGATTCAAACAGAATATATAAGGTATTGTCCCTTACGTCAAGTTCTTCCGATGCCGGAGGCATTTCCACTTTCTTTCTCGGATGTTTCGGCCGGGTTGCGAGTGCCGTGACAGAGTCGTAACAATATAAATAGGAAGACTGGTTTCTTCCGTAGGAAGTGCTCAGATATACGTTTCCGGAATCATCGAACGTAACTCCCTGCACCTTTTGCGGAATTTTATAATCACTGAGGGCAATCAGTTTGTCCGTCTTTTTATCGAGATAATACGCCACCATTCTTGAATTCACCAGAAGTGTATGTGTTGCAATCCACAATCTTCCGCCATACCAGGTAATACAGGAAGGCGTATTTTTGACCGGAAACTCATCCACAACATCTCTTGCATCCACGACATCTCCGGTATTCTGATAGGCCATCAGTTCAATAAAATCGTAGGAGATCCGCTCCACACAGTTTTCATAGGAATTGCACACCCATACATTGTCACCGTCAAACGCAATTCCTCCCAGATGGCTGTTTTCATCCATTCCCAGTGTGACCATATATTCTCCGGTTTCCCGGTCAAACACCATAAGCTCTCCCATACAGTCATCTTCCGTGGAATAAGAAGTGATCAGCACAAATTCGTCGGTCAGACAAATCCCCTGCGGGCACTGGGATGCACTGAAAATATATTTTTTTAACACATCCTCCTCCCGGGTATCCGGCATGCCCGGAATATCAATTTCATTGTAAAAGCTGTAATCAAGATCTTTCAACAGAACCAGATTTTTACCGAAGCGGCTCTCTCTTTTGTGATAGTTATAATATTCTACATTGTAATAATTATTAATCTTTGCGGTCCATTTGGCATAAAGAATGTAATGATCCTTACGATCCGTGGGAATGGTCTTTATCTGTTTGTGAAGCGCGGCATCGGAGTACCATCCAAGAAACCGGAATCCACTCCGGTATGGCGTATACAGCGGCTGCTCCCCGCTGAATGCCGGGTACGATTCTTTATTGAAAGAATTCTGTATGCCGCCTCCCAAAAAATACCCCACGGTAACCGTATCGTTCTTTGTGTGAACATTTGCAGGTTTTTGAAAGGAAGAACTCGAAGGGGCATAATTCTCCCCTTCGAGTTCTGTGTTTTTTGCATATGTCGGTGTCACGATAAAATTTAAGGTTATTGCAATCAATAATACAGCAAACACTGTACTATTCTTCTGTCTCCACAACTTTGCCTGCCCTCTCTTCTATTTCTCTTGCTGCCACATCCTCAGGTGCTTGTTCATACCGGGCAAATTCATAAGAAAATGTTCCGCTTCCGCTGGTCATTGACCGAAGCTGTGTATTATATCCATACAGTTCAAGATATGGAAGATCCGCATCGATCTCCTGATACCCGTTTTCTGCATTCATATTCATCACACGACCTCTGCGTTTATTCAGATCTCCCATGATTTCACCGGTATATTCCTCCGGAGTAATGATCTTTACAGAGGCGATCGGCTCTAACAATACCGGCTTCGCATCTAAAAATCCTTTCTTAAATGCCTGTTTGGCGGCTACTTTAAATGCCATCTCGGAGGAATCCACCGGATGATAGGAGCCATCATAGAGTACCGCTTTCACTCCGATTACCGGGTAGGCCGCAAGCGGTCCTTTCAAAACAGCTTCTGCAATTCCTTTTTCCACTGCTGGAAAATAATTTTTCGGAACGGCTCCACCCACAACACACTGTTCAAATACATAAGGGACCTCTAAATCCCCGCTCGGCTCAAATTTCATTTTAACATGGCCGTACTGTCCATGTCCACCGGACTGTTTTTTATATTTGTATTCAACATCTGATTTTCCACGTATGGTTTCGCGGAAAGCGACCTTTGGACGCATCAGTTCAATTTCTACTTTATACTTTTCAAGCAGCATACTCTGAACAATTTCAAGCTGCTGCTCACCCATGCCATATAACAGAGTCTGACGATTTTCACTGTCATTTACCACACGCAGCGTCTGATCTTCCATCAGAATTTTTTGCAGCGACTGGGAAATCTTATCCACATCCCCTTTGTTTTTTGCTTTGTAGCGCATAGATACGTACGGTTTTGAGAAATTCGTGCGAAGATAGGCAACCGGATTATTCCGTACGGACAGAGAATCCGTTGTCTGGGACAGGGACAGCTTTGCCAGTGCTCCGATATCCCCCGCATGAAGTTCTTTTACTTCCTCTGTTTTATTTCCGCGCAGAACGTACAGCTTTCCAATCTTTTCGTCACAATCCCTGTGATAATTAAATAAGACATCATCCGTCTTAAGCACACCGGAATTTACTTTGATCAGAGAATACTTTCCAATGTAAGGATCTACAATTGTCTTAAAAATATACGCACTCTTCGGTTTTGCGAAATCATAGTCCGCCGGATACACCTCGTTGTTTGTCGTATTGATGCCTGCGCAGGTCCGTTTGTCCGGGCTCGGAAAATATTTAACAATATCTGCCATCAGCGTATACATCCCGCGGGCAAGCGGATTCGATCCCATAAGAACCGGAACGATAGAACCATCCATGACATTTACCCTGAGCGCCTGACGAATTTCGTCCTCGGAGAATTCATCTCCGTTAAAATAACGATCCATAAATTCCTCGCTGGTTTCTGCCACAGCTTCTAACAAAGCTTCCCTGCACAGATTAAGATTCTTTTGGGAATATTCCGGAACTTCAAATTTTTCAACGGTTCCCTCATCGATCCATCGCTTTGCTTTCTGCTGGATGACATTGACATATCCGACAAACTGGCCATCCTCCCGGACCGGCAGATGAAACGGTGCAATTTTCTTTCCGTAAAGAGCCTGCAGATCTTCCACTACCTGACGGTAACTTGCATTGTCAATATCCATATCTGTCACAAAGATCATACGTGGAAGATGATTTTTTTCACAGATTTCCCAGGCGCGCCGCGTGCCTGTCTCGATTCCCGCTTTTCCGGAAATAACGATAATTGCTGCATCCGCTGCGGAAACTGCCTCTTCGACTTCCCCGACAAAATCAAAATAGCCTGGGGTATCCAAAACATTAATTTTGTTGTCTTTCCATGGGATCGCGACCACAGAAGTATGGATCGAAAACTGGCGTTTCGTCTCCTCCTTATCAAAATCACTGATGGTATTTTTATCTGCGACCGTCCCCATACGTGTCGTCAGACCTGCCAGATATGCCATGGCTTCCACCAGGGAAGTTTTGCCGCATCCTCCATGCCCCAGGAGAACCACATTACGAATTCTGTCTGTCGTATATACGTTCATAGTAAAACCCTCCTTTTTTAGAATATTTACTCTTTTATGGTTATATTCTACTAATTTTCAGAAAGTTTTACAACCTTTTTATACATTTTGTTGAAGTATTTTTGCCGCAAGTTCTTCCAGATACGTCCAGCGATCCATTTTTTCTTCCAATTGTGTTTCCAGCTGCGTTTTTTCTTCTGTCAGTTCATTCAGCTTCACAAAATCCCGTGCGCAGGATGCCATCTCCCCATCAATCTCTCCCAGCCGTGTTTCCAAAGCTGCAATGTCGTCCTCAATGGTTTCATATTCTTTCTGTTCTTTATATGAAAATTTTAATTTATTTTCATGTTTCCATGTAGAACGTGAATCTTCTGTCGCCTGTTTTTCCTGTACATTTGCCGTCTCTTCATTTTTACGGAACGAATCGCCTGCAGTATCTACAAATTTTCCTTCCTCTTCGGCCCGTCTGTGGTAGTCCGTATATCCGCCCTCATACTGGCAGAGCTTTCCGTTTCCCTCAAAAGCAAAGATTCTGTGCACCACACGGTCCAGAAAATAACGGTCATGCGATACCGTAATCACAATACCGTCATAATGATCCAGATAATCTTCAAGAATGGTCAGTGTCGTGATATCAAGATCGTTGGTTGGTTCGTCAAGAATCAGTACATTGGGAGCTTCCATAAGGACCCGCAGCAGATTCAGTCTGCGCTTTTCTCCGCCGGACAGTTTTTTGATCTGTCCATACTGTTCTTCCGGTGGAAACAAAAACTGATCGAGCATTGCGGATGCCGAAACCAGTCCATCTTCTGTGCGTACATATTCTGCTGTATTTTTGATATAATCAATCACGCGAAGCTTTGGGTCCATATATGCAATTCCCGCATTCTCATCCTGTTCGATCTCCTGTGTGTAATATCCGATTTTTATCGTCTGTCCAATGGTTACTTCCCCAGCATCCGGCAAAATTCTGCCATCAACAATTTTCATAAGTGTTGTCTTGCCGCATCCGTTTTTCCCGACAAAACCAATCCGGTCATTTTTTAAGAAGATATAGGAAAAATCAGAAATCAGTACATGATCTCCATATGTTTTTGTAATATGTGATAATTCCACGGTTGTTTTTCCCATACGGGAGGACACCGAACCGATTTCGATCTTTTTATCAACATCCGGCTTTTTTTGATCCCGCAAGGCCTCATAGCGCTGGATATGTGCTTTCTGTTTGGTGGAACGCGCCCTTGCCCCGCGCTGCATCCATTCGATTTCCTTGCGCAGAATGGACTGTCTTTTCCGTTCGCCTGCCCAGGCAATGTCTTCCCTCTCCTGTTTGGCCGCAAGATATCCGGAATAGTTTGTCTCATAGCTGTAAATCTGTCCTTTATCGACTTCCACAATCCGGTTGCATACACTGTCCAGAAAATACCGGTCATGTGTCACCATAACCATTGCTCCCCGGTAATTTTTCAGATAATTTTCCAGCCACTCTGCCATTTCGGCATCCAGATGGTTCGTCGGCTCATCCAAAAGCAGTACATCACACGGAGTAAGGAGCACTGCAACAAGAGCCAGTCGTTTCCGCTGTCCGCCGGACAAATGTCCCACCGGTTCATCGAAATTGTATATGCCAAGCCGCGTCATCATGGATTTGGCATTGCTTTCCAGATTCCATTTTTCATGTTCTTCCCGGTCTTCCTGCTGATGCACACTTCCAATCTGCGCATAAGAAAGTACATTCTCAAGTGCTCCTTTTTGCGGGTCAAATTCCGGCATCTGCGGCAGATAGCGAATCACAAGATGATTGGCCCGTACGACATTTCCGGCATCCGGTTCTTCGAGTCCTGCCATAATTTTTAACAGCGTGGATTTTCCGGTTCCATTGATGCCTATGATTCCGACTTTTTCCCCATCCTGCAGATAAAACGATGCATCGTGAAACAACTCACGCTGTGTATAAACTTTTGTAATATGATCAACGGTAAGTAAATTCATAAAAATTCCTCTTTCTGCTTCCTTTCGCCTTTTTATTATCACACGAACGGACAATTGTTGCAAGTGCTGTCACACATTCCTCTTTTGACACTCCTGCCATTCTATAGTACAATAAACACATCAATTACATAATATAAAGGAAATAAACTTATGGCTTTTCAAACAATCGGTTTTATCGGACTGGGTCTGATTGGAGGTTCGATCGCCAAAAAAATGAAATCCAATCAGCCGGACATCAAAATTTATGCCACGGCACATCATAAAGAAACCATCCAAGAAGCGTACCGTGAGGGGCTGATCGAAAACAATGATCTGTTACCACTGTCTGCTTTTTCTGACTGTGATTATATTTTTTTATGTGCCCCGGTTCAACGGAACCTCGCATATCTGCGTCAGTTAAAAGATATTATCCGCAGCGACTGTTATATCACAGACGTCGGAAGCACAAAAACGGAAATTCATGAAGAAGTGATACGGCTTGGCATGGAGGCCAATTTTATCGGCGGGCATCCCATGACCGGTTCCGAAAAAACAGGCATATTAAGTGCCACCAATACGCTTTTGGAAAATGCATACTATATTATCACCCCGACCGCCCTGACTCCAAAGGAAGAAATTTCGGAATTTCGTGATTTTGTATTGTCGCTTGGAGCAATTCCACTGATTTTGGATTATAAAATACACGATTACTCTACGGCAGCCATCAGCCATCTGCCGCACATGATCGCATATTCGCTGGTCAATCTGGTCCACCAGATCGATGATGACAAAGAAACCATGAAAACCATTGCTGCCGGGGGATTTAAGGATATCACAAGAATTGCATCTTCTTCGCCTGTGATGTGGCAGAATATCTGTGCTTCCAACCGGGAACCGCTTCTTTCACTAATGGATCAGTACCTTGCCCTTCTGACGAAGCTTCGCGGATACATTGACAGTTCCAATGAACAGGCACTGCTTTCCTTCTTTCAGCAGGCAAAAGACTACCGGGATTCCATCACACTGCCAAGTGTCAAATCCCCTACGGTATATTATGAATGTTTTGTGGATCTGGTCGATGAAACCGGCGGTATTGCTGCTGTTGCCGGGCTGCTCGCACAATACCATATCAGCATCAAAAACATAGGTATTGTAAATAACCGGGAATTTGAAGAAGGTGTTCTTCAGCTCGCGTTTCCTGACAAACAGACTCTGACCCGTGCCAAACGTCTGCTTACCGACAATGGCTATATGGTTCACGAACGGTAAAACATAAATGGTTTTCCCATAAAAAATACAGGCTCCAGATAATTTCCGGAGCCTGTATTTTTATTTGCACAAGGTATCGAGTATTTCAAAATAGTTTTCAAACGTCTTCCTGCAGCAGGAAGGATTTTCAATCACAATACCGTCTGTCACAAGTCCCGGAATTGCAAAAGCCATCGCAACCCGGTGATCCTCGAACGTTTTTATTTTACATCCATGCGGTTTTCCCGGATGAATCACAATACGGTTCTCATCCAGCTGCTCGCATGCGATTCCCATTGCCTTCAGATTGGTAAGAATCGCGGCAAAACGGTCACATTCCTGATAACGGATATGTCCGATTCCGGTAATCTCGACGGTTTCACTGGCAAAACACGCAATTGCCGCCAGTGTCAGAGCCTGATCTGAAAATGCAGAAAAGTCAAATACCCCTCCCAGGAATCCTTCCGTCGGCGGATACATCCGGATTCCATCCGGTTCTTCCTCTGTCCGGCATCCCATCTGTTCCAGCACATGTAAAAAAGAAGTATCTCCCTGTAAGCTTTCCCAGTGTACATGGCAGACCTTTGCAGGAACGCCGACAACCGGGCACATCGCATAAAAATAAGAAGCTGCCGAAACATCCGGTTCAATCTGATACTCTCTTGCCTGATATGCTGTATGTTCCGCAATCACAAAAGTATCGGATGCAGGTCGTTGTACTTCCACACCAAACTGTTTCATCATAGCAACCGTCATCTCTACATAAGCCATTCCATGATGCCCTTTGACGTGAATCCGGAATTCTTTCTGAAACAACACGGAAGAGATCAGAAGCGCACTCAGAAACTGACTGCTTTTTTCAACATCAATGGTTACTTCGTGTCTATTCACACCACTGTTTCCGATCACAAATGGGAAATGTCCTGATGCTTCCTTATAAGTAACTTCCGCCCCAAGGTCTTGAAGTGCCTGCAGCAATTCTTCCATCGGGCGCTTTTTCATCTGCTCGGAAGAGTTCATATGATATTCTCCCTCACACAGACCAAGGTATGCCGTCAGAAAACGGGCAGCAGTTCCTGCACTTCCCACATCAACGGAAGCTTTTGTCTTTGGAACCCTGCCCCCTTTTCCTTCAATGGAGACAACCGCATGCGGCTCATCAATTTCCACCACAAAGCCCAGGTCCTGCAAAGCCTGCAGGAAATGCCTGCTGTCATCCGAAAAAAGAACCCCTTTAAGAACACTCTTTCCGTTTGCAAGTGCTGCAATCAGAAGTGCCCGGTTTGTAATGCTCTTCGATCCTGGAACCGAAACCTCAACCGGAATTATGTCTGCTTTTTTTACCTCATAAGTATCCTGTAAGATCATAGTTTTTCCCGCCTTATTTTACAGTTCGTTAAAAATCTGATAGATATCAATCTTTAATGCATCGGTATCCGTCATTCCGATAAACACACCGCCATAATGAAATCCGTCCGGCTTTTCTTCGCTGCGGACAATCTGGATGACTGCATCCACCACTTCTTTTGTCCATATCTGGATCTTTGCATCATAATAGGAATTAATTTCCAGTTTCTTTTTACAGTCAAATCCAATTCCGCTTTTTGAAATATCTGTTACATCCACATGCACAAATTTTAAAGTTGTGACCCCGTCTTCATCCAGACGCTCCAACTGTACATTGACATCCAGATCCAGTCTTTTATTTTTCCTTTTTTCTTCCATTTTCCATCCCCTTATACCTTTTCAAACGATAATATAAATATTATTTTATTACATTCAGAAACACATTACAAGTAAAAAAAGGGATATTCCGGGCCCCCTTCCCGGAATATCCGATAAAAAGTAATGATTTTATAAAAGTCCCGCCTGCACCAGACGTCCGTGAATCTGCGGCCCGATCCATGCAGCAAGAACCATTTTGATAATGTCAAATACAATAAACGGATAGACGCACATTGTCAACGCCGCCTGTACAGAGGTTTTCATTACCAGTACAAACCATACCGTTCCAAAGATATAGCAAACAGCAGTTCCGAGAATCATGCCGATCATGCCCAATACCAGTTTCCGTCCGGACTTTTCAATAAAAATTCCGGCGATCACAGCCATCGGAATAAACCCGATCAGATAGCCGCCTGTCGGTCCGAACATTTTTGCCGGACCTGCTGTAAAACCGGAAAATACCGGAACGCCAACCAGTCCGATCAGAAGGTAAACAATATAGCTGACCGTCTCCCTCCGGGTGCCTAAAATATAAAGCCCGAAATAAATTACCAGATTGGTAAGAGAAATCGGAACATCTCCAATCGGGATAGACAATGGTGCTAAAATACAGGTTACAGCTGTGAGAACACCGATCACAGCAATGGTTTTTACCGACATTTTCTTTGGTGTCGCGCTTACAGTGTCATTCATTTTTTTCTTCCTTTCCATACGAATTTACCGTGTTAAGTATACACGCATGGCTTTTTATTGTCAACCATCTTTTTATACTGGTTAACAATTACTTTTAGGAAAAATTATTGCGGTATATGTAAATAAGTGCTAATATAAAAGAATAGCTTTGGGGTGAATTATGCGAAAACGTTTATAAAAAATTATGGGGTTACATACAATGACAGATCATTCTATTTCAGAAAAAATTGAATATAAATATCTTTCTTTTATTAACAAGGTATTTTTGGTTAGATCGGAAGAGCGTCGTGTAGGG
>ENA-OQRA01001932-OQRA01001932.1-human-gut-metagenome-genome-assembly--contig:-NODE-1932-length-10413-cov-16.577332_pt1 | contig 10413 bp, 9 predicted proteins | sample MGYA00243238_ERZ505106 | MGnify/ENA primary metagenome ERZ505106 (study PRJEB26097, sample SAMN02711298) | human gut metagenome | biome: Gut microbiome | host: Homo sapiens | place: Denmark...
CCCTTAGAAGATTTATTCTTTGGACAAATTGACATTTGTTTACACCTCCTTAAACTTGTTAAATATATCCTGGAACGCTGCCATTCTTGGATCCGGTACAAAACTATCGCAACTGCAGGTGCCTTTATTCAAGTTCATCCCGCAGACTTTACAAATACCTTTGCAATCGTCTTTGCACAGAACTCTCATTGGCCAGTTCACCAGAATTTCGGCGTAGACAAGTTTATCTACATCGAGTTCAAACCCAATCAGGTAGTCAGTTTCCTCCATCTCTTCATCGACTAATGCTCCGTCTGTGATTTTCAGAGTCTTGTCAATGTCAAAATGCATGTTTGTTGGAACTTCTTCCAAGCATCGGCTGCACGGTATCGCTATGTCTATATCTACTGTTCCCGTGATGTGCACTGCTGCATTCTCCACGTTTGAGATATGAAGTGATATCGGCTGCTTTTTCAGAATAGGATAATCTCCTAACCGCGACTCAAATGATGTGAGCGTAAGCTCTGTCTCAATTGTTGTCTCTTTATTGATAGATTTTACAATGGTTGATATATCAATCATAGCTCTCTCCTATTCACACCTAACCAATTATACATATTGGAGTGGTGTTTGTCAACAAAATTTTATAATTTATCCACAACTTTTTGCTTTTTATTAGCCAACAAGCTTTACTGTCTCACGGCAGATTGCAAGCTCCTCGTTTGTAGGGATGACACATACCTTTACGCTTGAATCTGCTGTTGAGATAAGTGCCTCCACGCCGCGTGTCTTGTCGTTTGTTACACGGTCAATCTTTATGCCAAGGTAACCTAAATATGCCATGATTTTTTCTCTTACAAAGCTTGTGTTCTCACCGATTCCTGCTGTGAATGCGATAGCATCTACTCCGTTCATTGCTGCTGCATATGCTCCGATGTATTTTGCTACCCTATAGCTGAATACTTCTACTGCTGCGATAGCACGCTCGTTGCCCTCATTGTAGGCTGCCTCAAGGTCTCTGAAGTCGCTTGATACGCCTGACATACCGGCTACTCCTGACTTCTTGTTGAGCACATTCATCACACCATCGATATCAAGGTTTTCTTTCTTTGCGATAAACTCCATGATTGATGGGTCGATATCACCTGAACGTGTTCCCATTACAAGTCCCTCAAGTGGTGTAAGTCCCATTGATGTATCTACGCATTTACCGTTTAATACTGCGCTGACTGAAGCTCCGTTTCCAAGGTGTGCTACGATAATCTTTGAGTTGTTTAAGTCCATTCCAAGGTAGCTTGCTGCCTCCTTTGATACGAAGCTGTGGCTTGTGCCGTGGAAGCCGTATCTTCTTACCTTGTACTTCTCATAGTACTCATATGGAAGGCCGTAGAGATATGCTTTCTCAGGCATTGTCTGATGGAAGGCTGTATCAAATACTCCTACCATTGGTACATTTGGCATAAGTGCCTGGCATGCTCTGATTCCGATGATGTTGGCTGGATTGTGAAGAGGTGCGAGGTCGTTGCACTCCTCTACCTGTGCGATTACTTCCTCTGTGATGACTACTGAGTCTGAGAACTTCTCTCCACCGTGCACTACACGATGTCCTACTGCATCGATCTCTGCAAGTGATTTTACTGCGCCTGTCTTTGGATTTACAAGTGCATCGAGTACCATCTGGATGGCCTCTTTATGTGTTGGCATAGGTGCCTCCGTGATTTCCTTGTCAAGTCCCTCTTTCTGATATACAAGTCTGCCATCGATTCCGATTCTCTCGCAGAGTCCTTTTGCAAGTACCTCCTCTGAATCTGAATTGATGAGCTGGTATTTCAGTGATGAACTACCGCAATTAATTACTAATACATTCATTGTTTTGTCTCCTTTGGTTTAAAATTACAATACTATTGTTAGTATAAACTTATTTTTCAAATGCGACAAGGGTGTTTTTGTGGTATTATGGGTTTGAACTCTAAAAAATACATTATTGATTAAAGGAGCATCAAACATGAAGGTTGCAGGTGTGATTACCGAATACAATCCATTCCACAATGGGCACAAATATCAGCTAGAGCAGATTAAAAGGCAGACATCTGCTGATTATATCGTCGTAGTAATGAGCGGTGATTTCGTGCAAAGAGGTGAGCCTGCCATCATTGACAAATACAAGCGCACACGCATGGCGCTTTTGAGCGGCGCCGACCTGGTGCTTGAGCTTCCATCGGTCTTTGCCACTGCTTCTGCAGAGTTTTTTGCCGGTGGCGGAGTCAGTGTACTCAAAAACACAGGTATTGTGGATACGCTGTGCTATGGTGTGGAGTCTGTGGACCATGAACTTACAAAGCTTGTGGCTGGCGTACTTAAGAATCCGCCTGCTGAGTATTCCGCCTCTCTTGCCCGGCTGATTCAGGGTGGGATAAGCTTTCCTGCGGCCAGAAGCAAAGCTCTATGTGAATATTTTCGAGATACCTATGACAGCGCTTCCGAGAAATTAGATGCTTTCATAGCTTCACCCAATAATATTCTGGCCATTGAGTATGAGAAGGCTTTGATTGGCTGTGATATTACAGGATTTCCTATTCAGCGCGTCGGTGAAGGATATTACAGCACTGATTCGACAAGTGAGTTTTCTTCCGCTACGGCTGTGCGCGGGGTGATTTCAACCTTAATTGATATAGACAAACACAACACTATTACTAATATGCAGCTTGATAATTCATGGATTTCCGCAAAGTTCAGTCAGCTAATGCCATCAGACTGCGCCGATATTCTTATCAATTGTATTTTAGGCGGTCATATTGTGTTTCCGGATGATATTTCTGAAATGCTTTACTATCGCCTGCTGACCGGGAAGGATAAAGGCTTTGCGCAGTATTCAGACTGCACAAAGGAGCTTTCTGCAAAGATAGTTAAAAATATTTATAAATATGAAAATTTTACGCAGTTTCGTAACTTACTGAAGAGTAAAAATCTGACTTATACGCGTATTTCAAGGGTTCTCACGCATATTCTACTTGGTATTGAGAATAACGATTTTAACATATGTATGGATAATCCTTATCTGCGCATACTCGGTTTCAAAAAATCATCAGGAGAGCTTATGCATCTCCTCAAAAAAAGAGCATCAGTGCCTATTATTGCAAAAGTCGCTGATGCTCCGTACGAGCTTATTTCCAAGGATATTTTTGCTGCTGATTTGTATGGCAGGCTGTGGCATTCACAGCAAAATGAGTTTACACATGGGGTTGTAATTATTTAATCTACAGCTCCATTATAATTTCTCGTGCCAGACTTTCCTCTATAGGCTTTGCATACACTCCCGGTGCAAACTCAACAGTGGCTCCTATACCTTTTTGGAGCACGAAGCGCAGCTTGCCGTCTCTCACCTTTTTATCGGTGTAGAGTTTCTTTACAAGCTCTTCCCTGTCTATATAGTCAGGTATACGTGTCGGAAGACCGGCTCTCTCATAGAGTTTTATCACGCGCTCTGCCTGCTCCTCTGACATATAGCCAAGTCGTGCTGACATAAGTGCCTGTGCTGCCATTCCGATTGACAGCGCCTCTCCGTGCAGCAGCTTGTAGTCGCTGACTGTCTCGATCGCCCGGCCTACTGTGTGGCCCAGATTTAAGGTTTCGCGAAGTCCCGCCTCTCGCTCATCCTTCATGACCACATTGTACTTGATACGGCAGTTATTTTCTGCGATATACTCACATGCAAATTTCTTGAATGAATATATATCATCCAGATTTTCCTCTATAAATTCAAACATATCCTCGCTGCCTAAGCATGCGTGCTTGATGGTCTCTGCCATACCGCTTGCCATCTGGCGCTGTGGCAGTGTTTTCCAGGCAGCTATATCTATATATACCTTTTTGGGCTGATTGAACAGACCTATGGTGTTGGTAGCAAGAGGTGTATCAATTGCTGTTTTTCCACCTACCGATGCATCTGCCGCGGCTAGAAGGGTGGTTGCATAGTTGATAAACGGCACGCCTCTGCCGTAGGTTCCTGCAATAAAGCCTGATAAATCGGTTACCACACCGCCACCGACTGCAATGATACAGCAGTCTCTTCTGTACCCCTTTTTAAGCATGGCATCCTCTATCTTTGCCTTTGTCTCACGTGACTTACTCTTTTCCCCAGCCGGGAAAACAAACAAATCCACTGAGTATCCCGCATGCTTTATTTTCTCACAGATTGGAAGAGCATAAGGATCACACACATTTGTATCTGTAATCACTGCAAATTTCTTTGTCTTACCCGCAAGACCATTTTCCAGGTCAGATACAAGGGTGTCTGAGAGGTTGTAGCCTATCTCAATATCATATGTGTCATCTACTACTTTTTTGAGTTCTACATTGAATATGCTCATCTTTTTCTCCTGTTATGCTATATTTTTGTTTCTTTTATGTGTGAAACTGCTACAGTATCCCCACAGCCTGCTTTGCCAGCTTATCTGCCTCTTCGTTGCCATCTACTCCTGAGTGTCCTTTTACCTTTACAAAAGTAAGCTTTATTTTATCCTTAACTGACATGATGTATTCGTGATAAGCTATAGTGCCTGCCTTGTTTCGCTTCCAGGCCCCTGTGGCCCACATCTCTATGCCCATGTAGTCATAGTATATGACCAGTTCCTTAATTCCTAGCTCTATAGCCTTTTTTACGGCAGCCTCCGCGCCCTTTATCTCTCCGGCTACGTTGCGCATTGTGGCCATCTCGGCATCATTATCTGCCCCCTGCAGCACGTACTTTTCATGGTCAGTCACAAGAAAGCCTCCATATCCATAGGTGTGTGTTGCTTTGTTGAAGGAGCCGTCTACAAACGCATATGTACTATTTTCGCCGGATGATTTCATACCTGTAATAGTTTTCTCTCCGGCAATAATTTTCTCTCCGTTAATAAATTTTTCTGCCTCTTCTATTGCCTTAAAACTTTTATACACTGCTCCCGGATATCCGTCAACCATTGCTTTGCAATCATTCCAGTTGAAATATATCCCGGGAACCTTTCCCTTTTTTACCGCATAGTATTTTGATGCCATGCTTTATTTCTCCTATAACACCCTTGACAAAAATTCCTGTAATCTCTCACTCTTTGGTGCGCCAAATACTTCCTCAGGTGTGCCCTCCTCAGCTATGGTACCCTCATTGATGAACATCACTCTGTTGGCCACTTCTCTGGCAAAGCCCATCTCATGTGTCACGACTACCATTGTCATGCCTGCCTCTGCAAGCTCCTTCATTACTGAAAGCACCTCACCTACCATCTCAGGGTCAAGTGCCGATGTAGGCTCATCAAACAGTATGACATCAGGATTCATAGCAAGTGAACGGATAATTGCCACTCTCTGCTTCTGTCCTCCGGAAAGCTGTGCCGGATATGCATCTGCCTTATCGAGGAGACCTATTCTGGTGAGAAGCTCATCTGCCTTCTTTGACGCCTCATCCTTCGTCATCACACCGAGCTTCACCGGTGCGAGCATGATATTTGCCTTTATGGTCATGTTGGCAAACAGATTGAACTGCTGGAAAACCATGCCGATTTTCTGTCTGGTCACATTGATGTCTGTCGACTTGTCTGTCAGGTCTGTTCCTTCAAAAAGGATTTGTCCTGATGTAGGTGTCTCGAGCAGATTGAGGGAGCGTAAAAATGTAGACTTTCCACAGCCTGACGGTCCGATGATGGCAATTACATCACCTCTGTTCACCTCTGTGCTTATGCCCTTTAATACCTCCTGCTCTCCAAAACTCTTGTGCAGGTCTTTTACCTCTAGTATCACGTTATTATCTTTCATTGCTTCTCAGTCTCCTCTCAAGTTTGCTTACTCCGTGGCTTAAAAGCATCACTATAACCAGATAAATAAGGGCTACAGCAATAAGCGGTATAAATGCCTCGTATGTGTTGCTTCGTATGATATCTCCACCCTTTGTCAGATCCATCATACCAATATAACCACTGATTGATGTCTCCTTTAGGAGGCTGATAAACTCGTTAAGCAGCGCCGGAAGTATATTTTTGACAGCCTGCGGTATGATAACAAGCTTCATGGTCTGTCTGTAATTGAGTCCTAAGCTCCGTCCTGCCTCAAACTGTCCTATATCTACAGACATGATTCCTGAACGCACAATCTCTGCCACATATGCAGCTGAGTTGAGGCCGAAAGCAATGACTGCTACAAGTATCTTGTTGGTCACAGATGCAAGCACTACATAGTATATAATAAGAAGCTGTATCATGACAGGTGTTCCCCTGATGATGGTCAGGTATGCCTTGCAAATTCCGTTTAATATGGCAAGACCGCCGTTTCTGTCATGGCTGGTTCTGACTATCGCAATTAAAAATCCCAGCACAATACCAAGCATTACGGCAAATATTGTGATAACTATTGTATTGCCAAGACCCTTTACGATATACATGTAACGATTGTCCTTGACAAAGTTGTCATAGAGCTTTTCCTTTATACCGATTGAAGAACCCACCTGGCTGTCTTTTACGATAATCTCCTGCTTTGTGGTGATATACGTATCGGTAAAATCAACATTTTTCTGTCTGTCCTCTGTCACTGTAAAGCCTGCTGCCCCGACATCCACCTTGCCTGATGATACAGCGGCAATGATTGAGTCAAACTGCATATCCTCTACCTGCATATCCATGCCAAGCTCATCGGCGATGGCCTGCATGATATCCATATCAATTCCTGTGACCTTGTTGTCCTCATAGTACTCATATGGCGGGAACTCTGCATTGGTTCCTACCTTAAGTGTACCGTTTGACCTGTCAATGTCCTTCTTCACGTATGGAGTTTTTCCCACCTGATCCTCAGAGCCGATATAGTTGTCGATAATGCTCTGAACTGTTCCATCCTGCTGCAGCTTTTCAAGCGCAGTATTTACCTTGTCGCGAAGCTCTGTATTACCCTTTTTCAGGCAGAATGCATAGTCCTCGTTGGTAAACTCCTCGTCCAGTATCTTAAGTCCTTTGTTTTCTTTTACAAAGGCAAGTGCCGGCTGCTCATCAATAACTACGCAGTCAATCTTGCCGACCTTTAATGCCTGGACTGCATCAGCACCCTTGTTGTATCTCTCTACCTTGGTGCCTGAACCGTCGTTCTCATAATCAGATACATAGATATCTCCTGTGGTACCGAGCTGGACACCTATTTTTGCGCCATACAGATCGTCCACACAAGCGACCTTTTTGCTGTCGCTTTTGCCGCATGCGCATAAGCTAACGATGAATGTAGCCATTAATGCTGCCATAAGCAAAATCATAATCGGTTTTTTCTTAATGGATTTCATATTATTCCTCATTTCTGTATAAATATTTATTCACAATTATATCATATTAGTTTATAAAATAAAAGAGCCTGATTTTCTCAGACTCTTTTATACCAAATATTTATGCATCATGCTCCATGTTGCTCAACTTCTTCGCCTGGTCGGCTGCGATACAGGCATCAATTATTTCCTGGATATCTCCGTTAAGAATCTTGTCAAGCTTATAGAGTGTCAGATTGATTCTGTGATCTGTCACACGTCCCTGTGGGAAGTTGTAGGTACGAATCTTCTCAGCACGGTCTCCTGTACCGATCTGGCTTCGTCTCTCCTCTGCCTCTGCATCCTGCTTCTTCTGAAGCTCCATGTCATAGAGCTTTGTACGAAGAAGTGCAAAAGCCTTTTCCTTGTTCTGTATCTGTGACTTCTCAGTCTGGCTGTAGATGACAATACCTGATGGATAATGTGTCAGTCGGACAGCTGAATCAGTTGTGTTGACACACTGTCCACCGTTTCCGGAAGCACGCATTACGTCAATTCGGATATCCTTGTCATCAATCTTGACATCCACATCCTCTGCCTCAGGCATTACAGCAACTGAGCATGTAGAGGTCTGGATACGTCCCTGCGACTCTGTCTCAGGCACTCGCTGCACACGGTGTACTCCTGACTCGTACTTTAGGATAGAGTATGCACCGGAGCCCTTTACCATGAACTCGACCGACTTCATGCCGCCGATTCCTGTCTCATCGGCATCAAGTGTCTCCACCTTCCAGCCTCTGTTCTCTGCGTAGTGCACATACATACGGTAGATTTCCGCTGCAAAAAGTGCTGCTTCCTCTCCGCCTGCACCGGCACGGATTTCGACGATGACGTTCTTGTCATCGTTAGGGTCCTTTGGCAGAAGAAGTATTTTAAGCTTCTTCTCAAGTTCCTCCACCTGTTCCTTCGAATCCTTAAGCTCTTCCTTTGCTAGCTCTCTCATCTCTTCATCTGATTCCTCATCCAAAATAGCCAGTGAATCCTCGATATTCTGCTTGCACTCTTTATATTTCTTATATGTCTCAACTATAGGAGCAAGGTCACTCTGCTCCTTCATAAGCTTTTTAAATCTGTTTGCATCATTTGCCACATCCGGCTCGCTGAGCAGATTCATCAGCTCTTCATAATGGTGTATAAGATCTTCTAACTTATCAAACATGTTTTTCCTCCTTGCTGTCATACACTCCCGATACTACCCTGTCGTTTCCCGCCAGGTCCTTTATCACATGTACATCGCTAAATCCGGCAAACTGCATCATCTGCGACACCTGTCTGCCCTGATCACAGCCTATCTCAAAAAGCAGCCTGCCCTGTGGCTTTAGATTTGCCCTGCAATCCTTTATGATGCGCCTGTAAAATAAAAGTCCATCCTCAGAGCCATCAAGAGCCTCATGCGGCTCAAATACCGACACCTCCGGCATCAGATGCGGTATCTCGTCGCTTCTTATATATGGTGGATTGGATACTATCACATCATACATCTCATCGACATGCTCAAACAGATCGCTTCTCTCAAAATCAACAAACACGCCGTTAATCCTTGCGTTTTCCTTTGCTACATTGAGCGCCTGCTTTGAGATATCACAGGCTGCACCGTCCACATTAGTCGTGTTCTTTAAGATGCTTATAATTATGCAGCCGCTTCCTGTACACATATCAAGCACTCTCATCCCCGGCTCTATCACCTTGAGTGCCTCCTCTACAAGAGTCTCTGTATCCTGACGCGGTATGAGCACATTGCTGTTCACACGGAATTTGAGTCCCATAAACTCCTGCTCTCCGACTATGTACTGGAGCGGAATACGCTCAGCGCGCTTACTCAGCAATGCTTGATATTCCCTTATCTGCTCCTGCGACATTTCCTCATCCATATGCACATAGTAATATGTGTGATCTATCCTGCATGCCATGGCTAAAAGCAGCCATGCATCGTTTTTTGCATCAACTATCTTTGCTTTTTGTAATATGCTTTCCCCAAGTAAAATTGCTTCTCTATATGTCATATATACCTTCCATCCGGCGGTCAATGTGCACACACATTGTTTTCCTCCTGCCATTTCTTCCAGTCAAACACGGCCTCAACCGATGCGATGCCAACCTCTATCATTTCATCATCCGGCTCCTTTGTGGTCATTCGCTGCATTAAAAGCCCCGGTACACTAAGCATGTTGACAACCGGATTGTCATATCTGCCTGCAAGTCTGATAAACTCATAAGATACCCCTGCGATTACAGGAATAAGCACAAGTCGTAACAATAACTGCAGCGGCTTTGAATCCACACGGATAAACATGAAAAATAATATGCTTATGAGCATTACTATAAGCAGAAAGCTTGTGCCGCAGCGCTTGTGATGCTTTGAGCTTTTTCTCACGTTTTCCACTGTAAGCGGAAGCCCGTGCTCTATGCAGTTGATGCATTTATGCTCAGAGCCGTGATACATAAATGTGCGCTTAATATCAGGTGTCAGCGATATAATTGCTATATACCCCAGAAATATTGCCAGTCTGATAACACCCTCTATGAACGCTATGAGCATCTGTGAGCTTATCACCTTTTTAAAAAGCGCAGAAATGAAATACGGCAATGCAAAAAACAGCGCGAGTGCTATGACAATTGACAGTACCACTGTACCTCCAAGCATGGCGTTTTCCTGTTTTTTTTCTTTGGCAGCCCTTTTTTTCTTTTCTTCCGCTGTGAGTTCTTCTTCCTTTTCCTTTTTCTTTGAAGCCAAGGTACCTTCATCATCCTCGTCCTCGAAAAATGACGCTGAATACATCAGTGTGCTCATGCCCAGATAAAGCGAATCGACAAAGCTCACCACACCTCTTAAAATAGGAATCTTTCTAACTGCATCAAGCGTCTTTGAATTCTTACGCTTTGACACCTTGACATCTATTTCATGGTCAGGCTTCCTCACGGCTACGGCGTATGTGTCCTTGTTCTGCATCATTACGCCCTCCATGACAGCCTGACCGCCAATACCTGAATACTTCATAAAACCTCTCTATATTCCAAAAAAGGTTGAGGTATATTGCAACCTCAACCTTTCAAGTAACTATATGATTCTATTTCATACCATATTTCTTATTGAACTGCTCAATACGTCCACGAGCCTG
>ENA-OQRA01001971-OQRA01001971.1-human-gut-metagenome-genome-assembly--contig:-NODE-1971-length-10238-cov-9.406855_pt1 | contig 10238 bp, 8 predicted proteins | sample MGYA00243238_ERZ505106 | MGnify/ENA primary metagenome ERZ505106 (study PRJEB26097, sample SAMN02711298) | human gut metagenome | biome: Gut microbiome | host: Homo sapiens | place: Denmark: Copenhagen...
GTCGCTCGTAGGGGAAGGCAAAAAGGGGGCGGTCTGTGACCGCCCCAATGAATAATGAATGATGAATAATTAATATTGAATAATTATAGTGTGCAGCCTTTGGCTGCACTTTTTAATTGCGTTTTTACGCTGATACCGATACATTTCTTGCGTCAGCCCGACCGGTGGGTGCAGGCGAAACCGCAACGAAAGGGCGGCCAATGGCCGTTTTTTCAGAGGCGCATCAACGCCGGTACTGATACATTTCTTGCGTCAGCCCGACCGGTGAGTGCAGGCAAAACAATAACGTAGGGGCGGCCAATGGCCGCCCTTTTTTTGATAATGTAGCGGTTAGCACCGCAGATTTAATAACACCTCATCCGTCACCAAAGGTGACACCTTCCCCTCAAGCTCCGCAAGGGGAAGACACTGGAGTGCAGACGAAATTTTGCACTGATATAGCACAATCTTCCGGGACGCGAAACGCCATGGTTTATGCCAATGTTACGAACCGGGCGACCGGAAAGTTCAGCGCCGCACTTGCGTTACGCGAGGCAGCCATGGTTTCGTCGGCAACCTCGACACCGGGCACCGGCAATCACCGTATCCGTGACTGCCTCAATTCGCCTCTAAAACTCCTTTGCAGCGGGGGCAGAGTCCGGTTTCGGGGTCGGCGTCCTTGGAGTGCATCCAGCAGCGCGGGCACTTCGTGCCTTCGGCCTCCTTGACGGAGACGGTCAGACCCGGATTGTACGAGCCGGCGGCGGTGACGGCGTCTGCGTCGGCGGCATCGTCCTCTGCGATCAGGCACTCGGAGACGATCAGCAGCTCCTTAAGATCCATATCGGAGATCTTGTCGAGCACTGCCTTGCTCTCGCCTGAAGCGCGCAGGGTGACGGAAGCCTCGAGGGGCTTGCCGATGCGCTTATCCGCGCGCGCCTTTTCGAGGACGCCGTTGACGTCGTTTCTGACGGAGATCAGCGCATCCCACTTTGCCATCTCGGCATCGTCGAGCGCGTACTCGGCAAAGGGCTTGTTCATCTCGTTGAGCACGACGTTGCGCGCATCGTCCGAGCTGCGGTGGGGCATTGACAGCCAGATCTCATCGCAGGTGAATGCGAGGATGGGCGCGAACATCTTGGTCAGGGTGTCGAGGATCAGGAACAGCGCGGTCTGTGCGCTGCGGCGCTCGAGGCTGTTCTTGCCGGAGCAATAGAGCCTGTCCTTGATGATATCGAGGTAGAAGTTTGAAAGCTCGACGACGCAGAAGTCGTTGATAAGGTGGGAAACGACGTGGAACTCGTACTCGTCGTATGCGGCGAAGGCCTTCTCGATGAGCTTGTTGAGGCGGGTCAGCGCCCACTTATCCAGCTCGAGCATATCCTCGGGCTTAACAAGGTCGTTTGCGTCGAAGCCGTCGAGGTTGCCCAGGCAGTAGCGCGCAGTGTTGCGGAACTTGAGGTAATTCTGGCTGAGCTGCTTGAAGATCTCGTCCGAGCAGCGGACATCGACGTGGTAATCCGACGAGCCTGCCCACAGGCGCAGGAGGTCGGCGCCGTATTTGTTGAAGATCTCGGCCGGATCCATGCCGTTGCCGAGGGACTTGTGCATTGCTCTGCCCTCGCCGTCAACAGTCCAGCCGTGGGTGACGCATTCTTTGAACGGTGCGCCGCGGCCGAGTGCGCCGACTGCTACCAGCAGCGAGGACTGGAACCAGCCGCGGTACTGGTCAAGACCCTCGATGTACATCGTTGCGGGCCAGAAGCCCTGATCGCGCTCCATAGCGGCGTAATGGGTCGAGCCGGAGTCGAACCAGCCGTCGAGGGTGTCGGTCTCTTTGGTGAAGTGCTTGCCGCCGCAGTGGGGGCAGGTGAAGCCCTCGGGCAGAAGCTCAGCCGCTTCGCGCTCGAACCATGCGTTCGAGCCTTCGGTTTCATAGATCTTGGCGACGGACTCGATGCTCTCGTCGGTGCAGACGGGCTTTGAGCAGTCGTCGCAGTAGAAAACGGGGATGGGCAGACCCCAGCGGCGCTGGCGCGAGATGCACCAGTCGGTGCGCTCAAGGATCATGCTTCTCATTCTGTCCTTGCCCCATGCCGGGACCCAGCGGACGTCCTCGCATGCGCCGGTGGCCTCGTCCTTGAAGGAATCGACCGAGCAGAACCACTGCGGAGTTGCGCGGAAGATGATCGGGTGCTTGCATCTCCAGCAGTGCGGATAGCTGTGGATGATTTCCTCGGACGCGAAGAGCATGCCGCTTTCCTTCATGTCGTTGAGGATGACGGGGTTACTTTCGTCGGTGCCCATTCCGGCGTACTTGCCGGCGTATTCGGTGTGCTTGCCCTGATCGTCAACGGGAACGACCATGTCCATGCCGTAGCGCTTGCAGGTGACGTAGTCATCCGCGCCGAAGCCGGGAGCGGTGTGGACGCAGCCGGTGCCGGAGTCCATGGTGACGTAGTCGGCCAGAACAAGGCGGCTGGTCTTGGGCAGGAAGGGGTGGTCTGCGAGCATGTTCTCGAAGAATGCGCCCTCGTGACGCTCGACAATTTCGTAATCCTCAAAGCCGCCCAGACCCATGACCTTCTTGGTCAGTGCCTCGGCCATGATGTACATCTCGCCGTTGGGAGCCTTTACGATGACGTAGCTCTCCGACGGGTGCAGAGCGATGGCGAGGTTGCCGGGCAGGGTCCAGATGGTAGTAGTCCAGATGACGAAGAAGAGCTTGGACTTGTCAAGAGAAGCGAGCTTGCCAAGATCGTCGTGCATGGGGAACTTGACATACACGGTCGTGCAGGGATCGTCCTTGTATTCGATCTCGGCCTCGGCCAGTGCGGTCTCGTCGTGGGCGCACCAGTAAACGGGCTTGAGACCCTTGTAGATGTGGCCGTTTTTATACATCTTGCCGAACACGCGCGTTTCCATGGCCTCGAAGCCGGGATCCATGGTCTTGTACGGGTGCTCCCAGTCGCCGATAACGCCCATGCGCTTGAAGCCCTCGCGCTGCACGTCGATGTAGTGGTCGGCGTAGGCGTGGCAGGCCGAGCGGAAGTCGGCGATGCTCATTGCCTTGTGGTTGAGCTTCTGCTCCTTGATGATGGCAGACTCGATGGGCATGCCGTGGTTATCCCAGCCGGGGATGTACGGCGTATAGTAGCCGCGCATTGCGTAGGTGCGCGTGATGAAGTCTTTGATGGATTTGTTCAGCGCGTGACCCATGTGCAGAGCACCGTTGGAGAACGGAGGGCCGTCGTGAAGGTTGAACAGGGGCTTGCCCTCGTTCTTTTTAAGCATCTCGTTGTAGATGTCCATCTCCTCCCAGTGCTTGAGCATCTCCGGCTCGCGCTTGGGCAGACCCGCACGCATCGGGAACTCGGTCTTGGGGAGATTGAGTGTTGCGTCATACTTCTGTGCCATAAATTTATCCTCCATTTTTTTAGAGGCGCATTACTGCACCTACCTATACTTAATTTGCAGTTGCCCGGTATCGAGGGTGCGGCAAAAACCACCGCTGCCTCGAGCTTTTATAGGCAAATCATTATTGTTGTTATAGTTTATATTGATGTCCCGGTTTTTCAGAGGCGAACCGACTCCGGCTTTTGTTTTTATTCCGGTGTCCCGGTATCGATACATTGGCGGAAATCGTATCGTCTCGCATCCCGGGGGATTTGTGCTGTATTAGTGCAAATTTTCGTCTGCACTCTAAATGTCTTTGCCTGCACTCTTGTAGGGAACGGATTTATCCGTTCCGTTTTGTTGTATCTACCGACGCAGTTAATATAGCGGTACGCAGCCGAGTCTTCGTCATTGCCTTCCCCTGCGGAGCTTGAGGGGAAGGTGTCACCTTGGTGACGGATGAGGTGTTATTTTAATCATTGCCGTCAGGCAACACATTTTGGTGGCGCTTTTTCAGAGGCGCATTTACATTGTGCCGATACGTTTTTTGCGTCAGCCCGACCGGGAACTGCCGTCGAAACCATAACACGCGGAACGGATAAATCCGTTCCCTACGAGCGGCTGCGGCCGCAGCGGAGAGCTGATAGCTGTTAGTTAATAGTTTTTAATTCAACCCCTCGGCAGCAAAGCTGCCTGCTCCCCTTGACAGGGGAGCCAATGGGTGCGGCAAAAAATTCAGCATCGCACTTGCGTTACGCGAGGCAGTCACGGTTTCGTCGGCAATTTCGACACCGGGCGACCAGAGATAACCGTATCGGTAGGTGCCCCAATGCGCTATTAAAAAAACAAAAAAGGCGCGCAGTTGTTTCCGCACGCCTTTAACTCACCAAATACCGATAGCCGAAGCGTCTGCTTCGGCAAAAACTCAGATCTCGTCTTTTATAAAGTTGAATACCTGAGTGTTGCCGGAATCCGCGGGAGTGGGTTCGGAAACGGGAGCGGGCTGCTCCTTCGGTATTCGTATAGCCTCGGTCTTGAGCGCTTCGGGGTTTGCGGCCTTCATGATGGTATCGAGCGTCTGAAGCTGCTTCTGGCACAGCTCACGGGCGCTGTCGAAGAATTTTGCCGAGCTGAGCTTGGCAGCCTGAAGACGGGATTCCTCCTGGGCGATCCTGTCGTCGATATTGCCCAGCAGTGCCGCGGCCTTGGCCTCGGCCTCCGCGACGATGTTCGCGCTGCGCGTTCTTGCGTCGTTTTCGATCTGAACGCTGAGCTTCTGCGCCGAGAGAATTGCCTGATTGAGGGCACTTTCGTTGGTGCGGTATTCTTCGATCTTGTCAACAAGGACCTTCATCTTGCTCTTGAGGACAACATTCTCCTTCTGCAGTGCTTCAAAGTCGTTTGCAAGTTCCTCGAGATATTCGTCGATGGTCGCCATATCGTAACCGCCGAACATACTTCTGGCCTTGTCAAAGCTTTTTTCACGGATCTCCTGAGGAGTAGTCATATCTTAAAATCCACCTTTCAGTACTTGTTTAAAAGTAAAGCCCTGCGCTTTCAAAATCGGCGACCGCATCGCCGACGAGATCGACATTGGTCGGCGCGATTATATACGCCTGCGCGGAAACGCGCATGACCCTGCCGCCCAGAGCATAGGCTGCGCCGGACAAAAAGTCGAGCAATCTGCGCGCCGTGTCCGTCTCGGTCGCCTCAAGATTCATGAGCACCGCCTGATGTGCGCGGAGACTGTCGGCAATTTCGGCGGCCTCATCGAACTGCTCGGGATGCACGAACTTGAGCTTCATCTTCTGCTTTTCCTGCGCCGGAGCACTGTAGCTCGGCTGCTGCTTCGGCTCGCGCCGCGAAAACACGGGGCGCGGCTGCTTATCCTCAAAGCTTTCGTCTGCCGGGATATCGTCCTCCTGCCGGGAAAACTCATCCTCGGCGGCGCGCTCTTCGTTTTCTATATAATCATCGTCGTAAGGGTGCATAGCGTTGCGAATGTTATCTAACCATGCCATTGCACATCCTCCTTTGCGCTTAGTAATGCCTGGCCCCGAAGATGCCGGTGCCTACGCGGACTATGTTCGCGCCTTCCTCTATCGCGGTCTCAAAATCCGCGCTCATGCCCATGGACAAAAAGTCCATAGAGACATTATCGTATTTTTTTGCTCCATTGTCAACAAAAAGCTGCTTCATTGCGCGAAAATATGGGCGAATTTCTTCCGTTTTTTCGCAAATCGGGGGTATCGCCATCAATCCGCGCACCCGAATCGAGGAAAATTGCCCCATCTGAGGCAGGCACCCGGCAAGCTCACCGGGCGCAAAGCCGCTTTTTGCTACCTCGCCGCCGATGTTCACCTCCAGCAGCACATCCTGCAAAAGACCCATCGACTTTGCGCGCTTATCAATCGTCTCGAGAAGCTCGAGGCAATCGACCGACTCGATAAGCTGTACCTTGCCCACAAGGTATTTTACCTTATTTTTCTGCAAATGTCCGATGAAATGCAGCGGACAGCCCTCGTACGCGCCCTGCTCGAATTTCTCGCTCAGCTCCTGCACGCGGTTCTCGCCGCAGATATTTACCCCGGCGGCTATCGCCTCGCGCACGCGGGAAGCGTCGTTCATCTTCGTCGCCGCGCAAAGGCGCACATCCTCCGGCGCTCTGCCGCTTCTGACGGCGGCCTCGGCAACGCGCTGCTTTATGCTTTTTACGTTTTCTGCAATACTGCTCATTTTCATCCCAGCTTTATCTTAATTTTTAACTGTCTAATAACTGTCTATAATTATCTGCATGCCTTCGCGTATCTCGCCCTCGCGGACAAGAACGTATCCGTCGCCGGTGTGCAGGATATCGGCCTTGCAGCGCTCGGCGATGCCGGCGCGCAGAACATACACAAACGTGCCGTTTTCGTCGCGGTGCAGAGCCTTGTCGGGGATCTTTATCCCCTGCGCCTCGGATACCGTTATGCGGAATGCGGCGCGGCGCGTGTTGACAACGTCCTCAAGCCCGTCGCGGCAGCGGAGCACCGCCTTTCCGTTTTCTGCGGAAATGACTGTCGCGCTCACCTCGTCCGGGAGCGATATCGTAACGCTCTGCCCACGGCGGAGCTTATCGGTCTCCGGCGTTTCGGCGATGAAATACCAGCCGCCCGAGACTATTTTGCCCACCGCGCCCTGCGGAATAAACGGCTCGGCCGAGCTTACCTCCTCGAGCGAGCATGCCTCCAGACCGTCAACAAAGGTGCTGAATATCCCGGCCTCGGGCGCGTATGTAAGGCCGCGCATTTCGCCCTTGTCGGGCTGCGCGCCGCCGGATAATTCAAGGTGCGTCAGGTAATCGTCGAGCACGCTATTCTCGACGGCTATGACGCTTCCGCCGGACACTCTGTCGCCCGGCTTGTGCGCAAGGTACGCGCCGTCGCCGTCACAGACTATGACGGTTTCCCTCCGCCAGACCGTGCCCTCGGCAACGATGCTTATCCCGGCCTCGGCCCGCTCGGCTCTCACCGTTTCCGGCGACTGCTCGCGGCCGATGAAGAATGCCAGCGTCCACGCGGCAGCGGCGAGAAATACCGCAGCCGCCGCGTATCGCAGGTACGATGCGCCCGCTTTCACTCCTCGCGGCTCAGCTCGACGGGCTTGGGCGGAATTATCGTCGATATCGCGTGCTTATAAATAAGCTGCTGCCTGCCGTCGGAATCGAGCACGACCGTGAAGCCGTCGTAGGCGCGGATAACGCCGTGCATCTGAAATCCGTTTACGAGAAATACCGTGAGACTTACCTTCTCGCGGCGAAGCTGATTGAGGAATGCGTCCTGAAGATTCTGTGTCTTTTGCATCTTTCGTGCTCCTGTTTATGTAGATTATCCCGTGCCGGGACAAGAGCATCATAAACCACACGAGTGCAAATATTCGGTCGAAAACCGTCGCGCTTCATTAAAATCGGGCGAGGACGGCCATTCGTACCATTTGACCGTTTCGTCGCGCCGCAGCCACGTCAGCTGCCGCTTTGCGTATCGGCGCGAGGAGAGCTTTATAAGATCTGTCGCCTCGTCCTTTGTCATTTCTCCTTTGAAATATGCCGCAGGCTCTTTATAGCCTATCGCCTGCATGGCAGTACAATCGGGCGAAAGGCCGGAGTCAAGAAGCCCTTTTACCTCATCGAAAAGTCCGTCTGCGACCATTTTATCGACGCGCTCGTTTATCCTGTCGTACAGCATGGCGCGGTCGGCAAAGCTCAGGGCTATCTTCACCGCGTCGTACTTTTTCGGGCGCTTTCCGGTTTTCTCGTCGTGCTCGGTGATCGTCTCGCCGGTGAGGGTGTATATCTCGATTGCGCGCACGATGCGGCGCTTGTCGGCCGGGTGGAGCTTTGCCGCGCGCTCCGGGTCAAAGCCGCGCAGAGTCTCTATCATCGCCTCGCCGCCAAGCTCGTCATACTGCGCATTGAGCCTTTCGCGCAGAGCATTATCCTCCGCCCTTTCGGCAAAGTCAAGCCCCGAGATGAGCGAATCAATGTACAGATTCGTGCCGCCTGCAATTATCGGCAGCCTGCCGCGTGCCAATATATCCTGCACTGCTTTATTGGCATCTTCAACATAGCGCGATACGGAATAGACCTCGGTAGGGTCAACAATGTCTATCATGTGATGCGTAACACCCTGCATCTCGGTATGCGTTACCTTGGCCGTACCAATGTCCATACCACGGTATATCTGCATGGAGTCGGCCGAGACTATCTCGCCGCCGAAATCCCTTGCAAGCTCAACGGAAAGGCGTGTTTTGCCCGTTGCCGTCGGGCCTGTTATAACAACGATCTTATCTGCCATATCAAACGATCCTGCTGAAGAATTTATCGAGCTGCTTTTTGCTCAGGCGCGCGGAAACGGGTCTGCCGTGGGGGCAGTATTTGACCTCGCCCGAGGCGACGGCGCAGGCGATGCGCTCAAGCTCGGCGATATCGTGCCGCCGTCCGGCCTTTATCGCCGCCTTGCAGGCGACGGTGTGCAGTATCTCGTCGCGCGCGCTCCCGGCCGAGACCTCGCCGCCCTCGCGCAGCCTTTGGCATATCTCCTCAAGCGCGGATGCGGCCTCGGAAACGTCAACGTCGTCCGGTACCGAGCGCACGGCAAAGCTCTCCTCGCCGAACGGCTCGACCTCAAAGCCCATCTCGTCCAAAAGCGCGGCGTTTTTCTCGATGATCTCCGCGTCCTCGGCCGTCGGCCGGATGATGACCGGCGCAAGCAGCGTCTGGCTCATTATCTGCCGGTTCTGCGCCTTGAGGCGGTCAAATATCATGCGCTCGTGCGCTGCGTGCTTGTCGATGAGCATAAGCTCGTCGCCGATCTCCGCAAGGATGTAGGTATCCAGCGCCTCGCCGATCACGCGGCAGGCCGGAGCGCTGATTTTTTCAACATTTTCAACTGATTTTTCAACATTTTTTCGCTCGGGAGCGGGAGAAAAAAGGGGGTTTTTGTCGATTTTCGGCAAGACCGGGTCTTTTTGCGGCGGCTCGGGAGCCGGGTACGCCGCCGGAGCGCGGAAAGCGGGTCTTTCCTCGCGCCTCGGCGCAGGCGCGGAAGCCGGGGGCTTCGCGGGCGAGGAGGAAGCCGCCTTGGCGCGGTATTCCTCGGCGCTCATGCTGCGGAAAAACTCCGGCTTCGGAGCGGAAACGGCGCGCCGCGTGCCCTCTGAGAGCGTTATCTCGATCGGCTTTTCCTCGGCCTCGAGACAGGCGCGCACGGTCTGGTAAACAAGGTCGAAAACCTTCTTTTCGTCGGAGAATTTGACCTCGGTCTTTGCCGGGTGAACGTTCACGTCCACCGCGCCGCGCGAAAGCTCCAGATACAAAACGCAGGAGGGGAATTTTCCGGTCAGGAGCGTGTTTTTGTACGCCTGCTCGACCGCCGATTGCAGCAGCACGGATCTTATATACCTGCCGTTGCAGTAAAAATGCTGGTTTGCGCGGTTGCCGCGGCCGAAGGCCGGGGACGAGGTGAAGCCCGTGACGGCCATATTTTCGCCCTTGCCGGAAACCGGCAGCATGCCGCGCGCGGTCTCGCGCCCGAGAAGCGCGTACACCGCCGATTCCTCGCGCCCGTCGCCGGGGGTGAAGAAAACCTCCTCGCCGTCGCGCTTTAGGCGCACCGATACCTCGGGTCTGCCGAGGGCGCAGTGCAGCGCGGCCGAAATGCAGGCCGAGGCCTCCGAGCGGTCGGATTTGAGAAACTTCAGCCGCGCCGGGGTGTTGTGGAAGATATCGCGCACGGTGATGCTCGTGCCCTCCGGGCAGCCGATGGGCGACATGTCGATGATATCGCCTGCCTGAACGACGACGCGCACGCCCTCGGCCGCGCCCTTTTCGCGCGTTATAAGCTCGATGCGGCTGACCGCTGCGATCGCCGCAAGCGCCTCGCCGCGAAAGCCCATCGTTCCGATGGCTTCAAGGCCCTTTTCGTCGTGCAGCTTGCTCGTTGCGTGCCGGGTGAAGGCGATGCCCGCGTCCTCGGGGCTCATGCCGCAGCCGTCGTCGCTTATTTTTATGTATGTCGCGCCGCCGCTTTTGAACTCGACCGTCACCTTGGATGCGCCCGCGTCGAAGGAGTTTTCCATAAGCTCCTTTATCACCGACGCCGGACGCTCGACGACCTCGCCGGCGGCGATCATATCGGCCACCAGCGGCGGAAGAATATTTATGCGTGTCATGGGCTAACCTCGTCTTTGCTCATCTTTGTTAATTAACTCATTATACATTAATTGTGTTGAAAATTCCACTGAATTTATGTTAATATATAATGTACTCAGTTTGTCGAAAAACTATGCTGCAAAAGAAAGATAATAGAGCAGCAGGGGAGCTCGAG
>ENA-OQRA01001973-OQRA01001973.1-human-gut-metagenome-genome-assembly--contig:-NODE-1973-length-10232-cov-3.639186_pt1 | contig 10232 bp, 8 predicted proteins | sample MGYA00243238_ERZ505106 | MGnify/ENA primary metagenome ERZ505106 (study PRJEB26097, sample SAMN02711298) | human gut metagenome | biome: Gut microbiome | host: Homo sapiens | place: Denmark: Copenhagen...
GGTGTCGTTGCTGTTGCCGGTCTGTTGGCATTGGCACCGGTATCATCGACTGTGTATGCAGCAACATCGGCTGTGACAACCAATAATACGGCAACAAAGAATGATCTGCTGAATGCAGACATCATTGATGAATCAAAAACAGGATCTATCTCCATTTATAAATATGACATTACTGCGGCGGAGGCAGCAGGCGAGTATAAGGCAGGGACTTATAAGGCAACCGGAGAAGCAGACAGCAGAGTAGAAAGTGCCTTAAAGGATTATGCCATCGAAGGGGTACAGTTTTCCTATTTACGTGTTGGAAATGTAGAAACACACAGCGTGCAGGAGGGCACCGGAACAACCGTTGAGCTTGTCTATGAGATCCCGACAGATCTGGCAAAGATCCTTGGACTTACAGAAAAAGATAACATTGACATGACAGGTGAAAAAGAAGCCAATCCCTGCCATAATACCGGAGTCTATCATGTGACAAGCCAGAAAATTACAGATGCCATGGAAGCTCTGTTAAAAGAAGATAATGTGGCAGCAAAAAATGCGCTGGAGTCTTACCTGTATGATTATGGTACGGAAGATTCCACAACGGATCAGAAAACAAAAGCAGGAGTCGTTAATCTTCCAAAGACAGATAAGAACGGTTATACCCATGCGGAGGACCTGCAGCTTGGCTTATACCTGTTTGTGGAGACAGAGGTTCCAGAACAGGTAGTAGAGACCGTTAATCCATGGTTCGTCCAGCTTCCATTTACCAATACTAGCGCTCAGACCAGTGAGGACGGTGTCAGCTATGGGAGCAATGGAAGCCATGCGGAAGATGGGGTGACCAATTCTGAAAGTGCGGATGGCACACAGGCGCATGAGTCCGGCGGGGAATCCTGGCTGTATGATATGGTCGTCTACCCGAAAAACCAGACCGGAAATCCAACACTGGATAAAAGTGTCCGCAATGCTTACAGCAATACGATCTCAGAAGCTTCCGGTGTAGCATCTAAAACGGATAAGAACATGACCGTACATACCGGATCTGATTATATCTCACGTAATGATTCGGATTCCCTGGTTGTATTTAATAAGGACACCAATGCCAAGAATACGGAAGATATCAATGCGGAGAAATATGTCGCCAACCGCGGGGGATATACCGCGGATGGCGTGACTGCAGGGAAAGGTGGCGCAGGTTACAGTGAAGATTTTGCTTACCGGGACACAACAACGGCATCGGAAGGGGATGTGCTGGACTACATTTTGGTTTCCAAATTACCGCACATCAGCTCCAAGGCAACATTTCTCAGCGAATATACCTTTACGGATACCTTATCGAAAGGTATTTCATACAACAGGGATCTGAAGATCGCATTTTACAATAATGCTGAGGATGCAAATGCGAATAACACGAAGAATGCCGTATTACTCTGGAATCTTTCTTCCGGGGACTATTCCCAGGAGTATGTTGATGTGACGGTGCAGGACCCGGATACCGGAGCAGTGACGACGGACGGTTCCACACGCTTGAAACTCTCTTTTACGGAAGCCGGTTTAAATGTAATCAATGGAACCGGAACCAATAACCCGGAGGGGGCAGATGATCTGGATGGATTATCAGATTATTACATGGTGGCTTATTATACGGCAACAGTCCATTCGGATGATTCCGTCGTCTTGGGCGATGAAGGAAATCCAAACGATGTCAATCTGGTCTGGAGCAGAACATCGGACGGCTATTATAACATGCTGGAAGACAAAAACTATGTGTACTCCTATGGATTAGACCTCACAAAGACATTTTCAGACAAAAAAGGTCATTACGAGAATGTACAGTTTAAATTGTATAACGCTTCGGATGCGTACTATGTTGTGGCAGAACCGTCAGAAACCGAAGATGGCGTGTATTATGTGACCGGAAAAACTACCGATGAAACAAAAGCAACCACGTTTATCCCGAATGCCGAGACCGGAAAGATCCTGGTCAATGGAACAGAGGCAGATGAATACCAGTTGACGGAAGTAGCTACGGACGATGGTTACAACTTGCTGAAAGACCAGATCGTAGTAGACATTACCGCAACAGACCGGGATGTAATCGCCTCCGTCGCGGGTGTTACCGGAATGGATGCCGAAGCTGCGGCTGAAATCGTCAAAAATTACCATGGCGGAATTTATGACGAAAATGGCAATCTGGTCACGAACCAGTTGGATGAACTGCTTCAGGTTGCAGCAGGAGCTCCAAATAGTGAGGTTGCAAATGGACGGACCATCGGAAAGACCGACCTGTATGTCGGGGCGATCAAACCGGCATCCGCAACAGTCGATAAAAAGGATGCGGCAATGACAGAAGATAACGCAAAAGTCCTGCTGACCGTCAATAACACGAAGGGATTTTTATTACCACAGACCGGCGGTAAGGGACTGTATCTGGTCACGATCATTGGCGTGGTTGCAGTGGCAGGCGGCTGTTATCTTGTTACCCGTAAAAGAGAACTCCACATCAATCTCAAACAGAAATGAAACAGAAATGGCTAAAAAGGGTGGCAGCGATCCTGCTGATCCTTGGTGGGATTGGCTTGGTCGGCTATCCATGGATTAGTGACTGGTGTTACCGGGTTCATACACAGTCCAGTGTAGCAGTCTATGCGGCAGAAGCAAAAGAGCAGTCGGATGTGACAGAGGAACTTATGCAGAATGCCATTGCATACAATGCGTGGCTGTCGGAAGCACACATAACCCTGTCCGATCCTTTTACCGGAACCCAGATCGTGGAGAAACCGGAGCTTCCCTATGCCTCCCAGTTAGCACTGGATGATTCCGGTATCTTCGCTTTTGTGGAGATTCCAAAGCTTCATGTATATCTGCCAGTATATCACACGACTTCAGCAGAAGTGTTACAGCGGGGAGCCGGACATATGGAAGGTACGGCGCTGCCAGTTGGCGGCGCCGGAAACCGTCCGGTGATCTCGGCACACTCCGGCATGAACCGGGCACAGATGTTCAGTGATCTTTCAGACCTTGAAACCGGGGATCTGTTTTTGATCCACGTGCTGGATGAGACACTGACGTATCAGGTGTGCGACATGGCAGTGATCCTGCCGGAAGATACCCAGGCACTGGCACCTGAAAAAGACAGGGATCTGGTATCCCTTGTTACCTGCACGCCCTATGGCATCAATACGCATCGGCTGGTGGTCACCGGAGAGCGGACCTATGAGACGGCAAGCGGACAGGAGACAGAGGACAAGGTTAGTTCTACCTGGAGGCATGCTTACCTTAATGCCCTGTTACTTGGTTTCGGTATAGCAGGCGGTGCAGGTGTCATGATTCGGATCTTAAGTCGGCACAGACAGAAAGTGAGGGAGCAATGAAAACGCGGCTGCTGTGTGGCATCCTGCTCATAGCACTTGGTGCAGGCGTGTATTTCTATCCGGATTGGAGTGCTGTCCGGACAAAACACCAACAGGAGCAGGTGATCCGGCAGTTTCAATCGGAAGGATCTATATCTGACATGCAACAGGAAGCGGAAAATGAGGATACCGTATGGACGGAGACGGTATTAGAGCAGAGCAAAACCTATAATGAGACGCTTTTTGAGACGGAGCAGGCTGCATTTCGGGATGCCGAAGCGGTGAAGGTGGTTCCGGATTTTTTCCCGGATGCCAGTGAGCCGATCGGCATTCTTTCTATCCCTGCTATGGACTGTACCCTGCCGCTCTATGTGGGAGCGACCGATGCCCATTTAAACCTTGGTGCAGCAGTGCTTGGCGGAACATCCCTGCCGGTTGGCGGGAAGAATACCAACAGCGTGATTGCGGCACACCGAGGGTGGAAAAACGGCAAGTATTTTAAGGAGATCGAAAAGCTCCAATCAGGGGATGCGGTATTGGTGGAGAATCCATGGGAAACGCTTTGTTATAAGGTGGAATCCTGTGAGGTGATCGCACCGACTGACAGTGAAAGGTTAAAAATCCAGGAGGGGCGTGACATGCTCACCCTGATTACCTGTCATCCTTACAGATCTAATGGGGCATCCCGGTACGTGGTGTATTGTGTGCGGACGGAAAGCGGACAGGGATCTTTCACTGTAACAGAAGGCGGAGACGAAAAGAGAGAGGAGCAGCCGATAGAGGATGCTTCCACACCGGATATCCAAAGGGAACTTTGGTGCCGGAGGATCGGTATGTGCCTGATCCTTGGCTGTATCTGCATGGCCTGTGTGCAGACAGGGAAGCACTTGAGAAAAAAACAAAGGAGGAACAAAGCGTGAGACAGAGAGCAAAGAGACTGCTTTTAACTGGTCTGATGGTGTGCGCCATGGCAGCTTCGTTGGTGCCTGCACAGGCAGCGACGATCAAGGAAGCCAGCGTGATATGGAAAGAGGTGTCACAGGATATTAATGATAAAGACCAGTATGTATATGATACGGATAAAACAGATGCAACCATGCCGTCACTGGTCCTGTCTAAAAGCAGTATCGGTGTACTTGGCTATATCGACCGGGGCATCGTGCAGAAAAATACTGGTTCCCTGCTTGTCCCAAACTGGGAGGGCTGGTGGCATATGAAGGGCGGCTGGAAACAGGACACCGATGGTCTGATCCAGTTGGATGATGGCGGATGGTATCAGTTTTCTAACGGAAGATTACAGGTATCGGAAAATGAAACGGCAAAAAACAGCAGTAAAGGATGGCTGTTTTTACGGGATGGAAAAGCAGATCTGTCTTATAGCGGGCTGGTCGCAAACGAAAACGGGATCTTCTGGGCGGATAATGGTGTGGTAACGACCACGAAAACAGAAGTCGTGAAAGATACCATTGGGATCACACCGGATGCAGGATGGATCTATGTGAAAAACGGGGTGTTTGACGCATCTGCGAACACCATTGCAAATAATAAAAACGGCTGGTGGATGATCCGCGATGGCGTGGTCGATTTTAACTATACTGGATTGGCAAAAAATGATGCTGGCTGGTGGTATCTGCAGGATGGAAAAGTGAATTTCAATTATAACGGTGCCGTTCAGAATGAAAATGGTATCTGGTATGTGCAGGGCGGCAACGTCAAATTCGATTATAACGGTCATGCATACGGCTATTATTTTAGCGGCGGCTGTGCACAATAAGGAGGCGATGTAAAAAATGCGTATGAAAAAGATACCTGTCCGGATGCTTGCCATCCTGCTGGTGTGTATGACGGTGCTTTTGAGTGTATGCCTGGAACTGTTATCCGTTCCGGCAATGGCGGCAGAAGAGAAGGCAGCGTGTTATACTGTCCGGATTGCAAATCTGGAACATGGCAGTATTGCACTCAAGGAAGATGACAATCTGCAGGCAGGAAACCAGATCCATCTGCAAGTTACCCCACAGGAGGGCTATCACTTAGCTTCCCTCACCGTAGCAACCAGTGATGGGACAGCACTTGCTGTTACGGATACGGATGGGGCAGCGGTAACGGATGGAGCTTATCCGGATACCATGCTCATTGTCATGCCGGAAGATGATGTAACGGTAACCGGGGCATTTGTGTCAGAAAATGATGCTGCGGATACAGCGGTTTCCGATACGGTGCTTCCGGAAGAAATATTTTCCATGACCGGTGCCGATACACCGCTGGCAGCAACCATGAACAGTGCGGAGCGTGCGATCAGTCGGGCAGCAAGCAGTGCAACACTTATAAAGTATGAGAACCAGTTTTCCTGTTACCATAAGGATGGAAGTTGGGATTGTACGGAATCCTATTTGATGCTTGGTGATCAGTTGGCATGGTGTATTGAGCCTTCCGTCAACATTGGAGCTTCCGGTGGCACTTACGGGCTGAATGGGGATGCGGCGCAATGGCTGATGGATAAGTACGGATGGAGCTATAAAAAGACGAACAATTTAACCAAAGCGGTCTATTTAGCAAAAAGTTATTATGGTAATGACTGGCTATGCAGTTATGTCCTTGTCCAAAACCTGATCTGGTCCGAGATCAAGGAAAATGAAAGCCCGGCAAATTACGGTCGATACGTTTTAACGGACGGGGCAAGGAATACCGCACATAACTGCGGGCACTTAAACACCAAAGCCAAGGTGGATGCTGCCATTGCGGATGTCTGGAACCGGTTTTATTCTTACAACAAGCTGCCTTCTTTTGATGGATGGACGGTGTATGCCACTGCTGGACAGTCGTATTGGCTCAAGGATACCAACGGGGTAGTGAATGATACTTCTTTTGTCGGACAGACTGGTGTAACGGTATCCAAAGGATGGGATGGCAGCAATGTCGGTATCTGGATCGGTTCGGATGCGTCCATGGCAGGAAAATCCACGACGATCCATTACTATAAAAATGCGATCCCGAATGGCAGTGAACCATTTTTAATCTATACCAGAACCGGACACCAGTCCGTCAGTACATGGACCAGTGCCATTACACCAACTTATGGTGCCATCCGGGTGGTATTTACCCGGACTTCTTACCTGCGGGCACATTATAAGGCCAGGGAGAAAGTGGCACCGTCCCTGGATATACATATCACAAAGGCGGATTCTGATACGGGTGCAGCATTAGCTGGCGCTGAATTTGCCGTTTCCATGGATGGAAAACAGGTGGCAACGGTGACTACGGATGCAGACGGAAAAGCGGCTTACCACTGGAGGGGTAATGTTCTGTGGACCGACTATGCAGAAGCCTATGAGCCGGTATTGGATTATAAAAACTGGAGCAGTGCTTACAATAAGGCAAAACAGAGTGTCCTTGCTTCTGTGAGCGACAAACTCAAAACGTTAAAAGAGGGGACAACCCATACATGGAAGGTGGAAGAAGTGAAGGCACCGGATGGATATGAACGCAACGAAGAAGTCTGGGAACAGACGTTTTCTTTAAACACCCATGCAGTGGAGATCGACTTTACGGATGAACCGGAAAAGGGATTTTTGACATTGAAAAAAGCATCTTCAGATGAAGCGTTTTCAAAAGAGAATGATTGTTACAACCTTAAAGGCGCTGTATACGGGGTATATCAGTCTGTCGAAGATGCCATGCAGGATGCAAACCGCGTGGAGACGCTGACGACGAAAGAGGATGGAAGCTCCAATACAGTGACGCTTCGGAGAGGAACCTATTATGTGAAAGAGTTGACCGCATCGGACGGGTACCTGCTCTGCAATGAGCAGGAAGAGACCCTTCCGGCTGGAATCCATGCCGCAACGGTGAAATCTTTAGAGACAACAACGGTTAACTGTAAGGAAGAGCCGGCAAGTAATCCATTTGACTTATCATTGCAGAAATTAGATCTTGGCTCACATTCGGCAGAGGCACCGGGAAATGCTGCCCTGTTAGGTGCCATATTTGAGATTGCATATTATGAGAACGTGAATGGAGCAACAGACGGAACACCTGCAAAGAAATGGTATTATCGGACGGATGATACCGGAACATTTTCAGCAACGGATAAAAAAGACCTGCTTACGACTTACCAGATGCAGGATGGCAGAACTTTACAGTCCGATGATCTGTATGAGCATGATGGAGCGATTGCTTTCCCGATTGGGACCTATACCTGTAAGGAGATATCTGCACCGGTGCATTACCAGTTATCCGGAATCATGTATTTTACTGGACAGGAAGAGACAAAAACGGATGTGACAACCGGACTGAAACTGGTGATCAGACAGGAAAAAAATGGTGTGGCACCACAGATCTATCAGGGAGAAGTCGCTGGCAGTGGAAGTATCCTGGCAGAAAATCCGAAGATCGAAGCCTATGATGAGACACAGTACGGCTCCATTACGATCTACAAGAAGAGTGCGAATGAGAAGCAGATCCCGTTATCTGGGGTATCATTCCGGCTGGTCGGCGTGGATGAAGGGGATGAGCATATTGCAAGTACCGATGCAGACGGCAAAATCTGTTGGGAAGGACTGCTCCCACAAGATTATGTGATCACAGAGATCAAGACAGCAGACGGGAAAAATCTCCTGAAGGATAATATCACCGTCACCTTGCCGATGGAGCTTACCGTAGAGGAAGCACAACAGCGTGGAGCAGATCTGTCACAGGCAGTCTGGGATGAGGCGGCACAGAAGTATTGTTTTTATGACCTGACATTTGAAATTGGAAATTCAGCAGTGCTTACCATGCCGATGACCGGAGGAAACACAGAAAGCATGTATGTACTTATGATCGTGGGTATCCTGGCGGCTGTTGGCGGAATCGCCCTGCTGGCACGAAACAGAAAGAAGAATCATGTGAACTAGAAAGGTTGCGGCCGCTGCATATATTTTGTGGCGGCTGCATTTTTTTATACTGAAAAAGTGGACAGAAGAAAAAAGCGAGAGGAGCAGATAAATGGAATTAAAGATCAAACTATATGAGAAAGAGGGAAAACGGTGCTGTTATATCGAAGATGGGAAGGAAAACGGGCAGGAGTACCGGGATATCTCCCTGGAACGGCTTGGCGAGATGGTGACCGAACTGTTTGTGTGTATGGAAGCGATTGAAAATAATGTCGAAAAATAGAAATATTTGTTATGAAACACATCCCAAATCCGTATATATAAATAGAGACATGTAATTACAGCATAATTACAACGTAAGATAAGGAGGAATCAAGAGATGGAAATCGCAATCGACACGGGAAACAAACAGGTCAAAACAGATCATTCAATCTCTATTTCAGGCGTGGTGCCACAGAACACCATTCCTGCAACTGCACGCCCGGAAGATTATATCAGATACCGGGGCAGATATTACACGCTGACCAATAAACGGCAGGAATATTTAAGGGACAAGTCAGAAACGGAACGTTACTTCGTTTTGGCAATGATGGGGATTGCAAAAGAGCTGGACTATAAGGAAAACCATAACGAGATCACATATGATCCGGATAAAACCTATTACATTACCATGCTTGGAGGATTGCCGCCTGCCCATATGGAGGATGCCCGTTTAAAGGACAATTTTAAAGCTTATTTTAAAACGTCGGATGCGCAATATGTGTGGTATAAGGGTAGAACGTGGCGGGTGAAGATTACAAAAGTGTATGTATACGCGCAATGTTATGCTGCCATTATGACGGTGTTTACACAAATTAAGCCATACCCACGCGTTGTTGGGATTGATATCGGTGGATTCACAACGGATTATCTGACCATGGTGCGTGGCACGATTGACATCGAGCATACGGATTCCCTAGAGCAGGGATTGACTCTTTTATATCAGACCATACATAAAAAGTGCTTAAAAAAGTTTGACGCGATCATCGAAGAGAGCGATGTGGATGCCATTTTAAGTGGGGACACCAGTCTGTATGATGAGGAGATCATTACACTGGTGGAAGAAGAAGCACAGGCATTTGTAGACAGTCTGTTATCCTCTTTTCGTGAATTTCAGATTGACCTGAAACATTCCTTCGTGGTGTTCTTAGGCGGTGGAGCGATCCTTCTGAAAAAATATATTGAGAAATCCCCATTGCTTGGCAGATATATGTTTCTGGAGGATATTAAAGGAAACGTACATGGATATAAATTGTTGTATCAGGTGATGCAAAAAAAGAAGGGTGAGCAATCATGAAAAAGAATCCCTATCAGTTTACGATCCGGTTTAACAGCACGATCGCCGGACACTGCCAGGCAGCGGCATTCTTAAACCGCTGTGGTACGCGTGCGAAGGCACATGTGATCGCGGAAGCACTGGATCTGTACCTGCGTGAGAAAAAGCAACTGTTGGGACTTGGGGAATTGGAGCGTATCGAAGTTGTACCGGAAATGAATGGGCAGGAGCAAAGAGAAGATAAGCGGCAGGAGAAAAAAGCAGACCAGAAAGCGATTCCAAAGCCAGAGCCGGTTGTGTATGCACCAGAAGTGGAAGCACTCAATGAAGAGGACCTGGATGCGATCGCTGCATCCCTTGGTGCCTGGGATATGGAAGATTAATGAGAAATGGAGAGTACATGGATATAAAATTATTAGACGAGGTAAAGAAAATGGCAGCACTGGATCAGGCGGATAAAGAATTTTTAAAACGGATGGGACATTTCCTCAAAGAAGGGATCGATTTGTTTTTCTGCTTCTTCTTCCGGTTGTGATCGCAAGTCTGTCAGATAAGTGAGGGCAGATGAGAAAAAAATTACAAGAAGTATATGCGAAGAACAATCCGATGTTAGAACTAATATTTACTAAAAAACCTAGAACGGGAACAACTACTAAAATATTGTTATTACAGGTACCAATAAGATCGGAAGAGCGTCGTGTAGGGAAAGAG
>ENA-OQRA01001974-OQRA01001974.1-human-gut-metagenome-genome-assembly--contig:-NODE-1974-length-10229-cov-5.050619_pt1 | contig 10229 bp, 10 predicted proteins | sample MGYA00243238_ERZ505106 | MGnify/ENA primary metagenome ERZ505106 (study PRJEB26097, sample SAMN02711298) | human gut metagenome | biome: Gut microbiome | host: Homo sapiens | place: Denmark...
GACCACCGAGATCTACACTCTTTCCCTACACGACGCTCTTCCGATCTATTCCATTTAATTTCTGTGAGCAGATCCGATACTTCGTCACGCGGAAATCCCGCAGTTCTCTTATCATTTCTATCAGGCAGTACACTATAAAAACTGCCACAATTATCAGAATTATTTTTATCAATTTCTACTTCTCCTTTACATCCGGGTTTATTATATAATTCTTTCTGTTCATTTTCAATTAATTGTGCTAAAATTCATTCTTGTAGGTTATTCAATTCATTATAAGGAGGTTTTTGTTATGAATATACCAGAACGAATCTCCGCTCTTCGCGCATTAATGGAAGAACGAGGATATGACGTCTACATGGTTCCTACCGATGATTTTCATCAGAGTGAATATGTCGGCGATCATTTTAAAGTAAGAGAATATATCACAGGATTTACAGGTTCTGCCGGAACTGCTGTCTTCACAAAGGATGAAGCAGGCCTCTGGACTGACGGAAGATATTTTCTTCAGGCTGACCAGCAGTTAGCCGGAACAGGCGTAAAGCTCTATAAGATGGGCGAGCCTGGCGTTCCTACAGTAGAAGAATTTATTGCTTCTGCATTACCTGAAGGTGGTACACTCGGATTCGACGGACGTGTCGTTGCCATCGAAGAGGGAGCTGCACTGGAAGAAGCCGTTGCTTCTAAAGATGCCAAGATCAACTATTCCGAAGATCTTGTCGGAGAAGTATGGGCAGACCGTCCTGCGCTTTCTGAAAAGCCGGCTTTCGCACTCGGCGAAGAATACACAGGTGAAAGTACAGAGAGCAAACTTGCACGTGTCCGTGAGGCTATGAAAAAGGCAGGTGCCGATGTACATGTTATCGCTGCACTTGACGATGTATGCTGGATCACAAATTTACGTGGAGATGATGTAGATTTCTTCCCATTATTACTTTCTTATGCAGTCATCACAATGGACGAAATGAAGCTTTACATCGATGAACGCAAATTAAATGACGATATGAAAGCTGATCTTGCAAAGAACAACATCACCATCCATCCGTATAATGCAATCTATGAGGACATCAAGAACTTAGACACCGCATCTACGGTTCTGGTAGACCCGAACCGTCTGAACTATGCACTGTTCAACAACATTCCTGGCGGCACAAAGGTTGTTCAGCAGGTGAACCCGACGATTGCAATGAAGGCAAAGAAAAATGATGTCGAGATCAGAAACATCATCAACGCTCATAAAAAAGATGCCGTAGCCATGACAAAATGGATGTACTGGCTGAAGACAAATATCGGCAAGATCGAGATCACAGAGCTCAGTGCTGCTGCCAAACTGGAAACATTGCGTAAAGAACAGGAAGGTTACTTATGGCAGAGCTTTGAACCAATCTGCGCTTCCGCTGAGCATGCTGCGATCGTTCACTATGAACCGACTCCGGAGACAGATGTTCCTCTGACACAGAACGGATTATTCCTGACCGATACAGGCGGAGGATACTTAGAAGGTTCTACCGATATCAGCCGTACTTTTGCATTTGGTGAACTCACACAGCAGATGAAAGAAGATTTCACAACTGTATTACAGTGTAACTTCAATCTTGCACATGCCGTATTCCTTGAGGGAACAACCGGATACAACCTGGATGTCCTGGCAAGAATGCCTGCATGGAGACGCGGCATCAACTTTAACCACGGTACCGGACATGATGTCGGATATCTGATGAACATCCACGAAGCTTCCTGCGGATTCCGCTGCGCAATCCGTGAAAAAGAGCAGGCTCCTCTGATGGCCGGACTTGTCATCACAGACGAACCTGGTATCTATATCGAAGGCAGCCACGGAGTCCGTACAGAGAACGAACTTCTGGTAAGAAAAGGTCCTAAGAATGAATATGGACAGTTCCTGTACTTTGAACCTATCACTTATGTTCCGATCGATCTGGATGCAATCATTCCAGAGATGCTGACAGATCAGGAACGCGAGCAGTTAAACGAGTATCATAAGAAAGTTTATGAGATTGTTGCTCCGCATCTTAATGATGAAGAACGTGAGTGGTTGAAGGAGTATACTCGGGCTATTTAATCTTGGGAACCGGACTCCCGGACCTCCACAAAACTTAATAAGCCATTCCTGTTCAGATTCCGTCGGCAGGAAAATCTAAAGGGACAAAATTCTGCTAAAAACAGAGTTCCGAAATCTGAAACTCGGCATACGCCTCAAACAGTCAAATTTCGAACCTCTAACGCAGAATTTTGTCCCTTAAGATTTTCCAACAACAACCTATTTCGAGCATATACTGCTTTTAAAGTACATACTCTTCCAGCACATTCTCTAATGCGCTTCTATAATTTTGTTTCTCGATTTCTTCTGTCGTGATGATGTCTATGGATCCGATTCTTTTACCGTTCAGGTAATACATTGTTTCACCCACTTTTTCACCTTTTTTTAATGGTGCTTTTACATTCTTATCTTTTCTGGTTTTATTTTCTATCTTAGTCAAATCTGCACCTGTGGTGTCTACATAGGTGAATGCACCTTGCTGGCGTACCTTTACCTGTTTTTCTCTGCCCCCCCTGACTTCAACCGGTGATATCTTCTTTTGTTTCTTTTCTGTGTATTTCTGACATTTGCCGAAACCATAATTCAATAAAGTAATCGCGTCTCTGACTCTGGCTTTGCTGTCATCTGCTGCCATGATCACGGCGATCAGATCAATATCATCTTTTCTTCCGGTTGCGGATACACAGAATTTGGCTTTACTGGTAGAGCCAGTCTTTAACCCGGTTGCATACTCATACTGACGGATCAGTTTGTTTGTATTCGTAAGTCCGAATTCTGATTCGCCCTTTTGGGTTTTATGTATGATATTCTCCATCCAGATGTTACAGTAATCAAAGATTTGAGGATATGTAGTGATCAGTTCTTTTGACATCAATGCAATATCTCTTGCCGTTGTCAGATGACCGTCTGCATCCAGACCGTTGCAATTTACAAAATGTGTATTCTTCATGCCAAGATCCTTTGCCCGTTTGTTCATCTTTGTAACAAATTCTTCTTCGTTTCCGCAGATGTATTCGGCCATCGTCACACATGCATCATTCGCACTTGCCACAGAGATGCATTTGATCAGTGTATCTACCGTCTGTGTCTCCCCAGGCTCCAGAAATACCTGTGAGCCACCCATAGATGCTGCATATTCAGATGTTGTCACTTCATCCCCCAGCTTGATCTGCCCACTGTCCAGTGCATCGAATATTAACAACAATGTCATAACTTTTGTTACACTTGCAGGCGGTAATTTCTCATCCGGATTTTTTTCATATATGATCTGTCCTGTTGATGCTTCCATCAGGATTGCCGACGGTGCACTGATCTGCTCTTGTTGTCTTTTCTCATTCTCTGTATTATTTTCTTGTGAATTTTCCGGTTGATTCTCTTCCGACGGAACTGCATATGCAGGTTGTAAAAAGAGTACAAAAGACATTAGTATTGCGCTGATACATCGTCTATGCCGCATCTTTTTTGATTCCTCGCTGACATTTTTTCGATTATTATTATCTTACTCGGAGAAATTGTATATTATTCCATAACTCTATTGTTTTCCATCACCAAAAATCATATAATAGACAGGAACACTTTTTGAAAGGATGACAAATTATGAAATTTATATACCCTGCAGTATTTCACAAAACTGAGGAAGGACATTATAAAGGATATTTTCCAGATCTGGAATGTTGTTATGGAGAAGGTGAGACTCTGGATGAAGCCATTGAAAGTGCCAATGAAGCGGCACGTGACTGGATCACACTGGAACTTTCCGAAGATGAACCGATGATCCCATACGTATCTGATATTGAAGATATCGAAGTAAAAGACGGTGAGATCGTCCGCAATATCTCCATGAACATCCGCTTCTACGAAGGCTGGGACGAATAACCTGTGTATAAAATTTTTGAATCTGAAATTTCTTCCAGATTATGAAAACACTTCTAGTATATTAATTATATTTCTCCACATACTATGGATGTAACAACAAGGAAAAAGTTACAAAGTTACCAGAAGGAGGAGTATAAAAATGGCAAATCGTTCATCAAACAAAGCAGCCGTACCTGAGGCAAAGGGTGCATTAGACAAATTCAAGTATGAGGTAGCAAGCGAACTTGGAGTTCCGTTATCAGACGGCTACAACGGAGACCTGACATCAAGACAGAACGGATCTGTCGGTGGTTATATGGTTAAGAAAATGATTGAACAGCAGGAAAAACAGATGGCAGGAAAATAGTCTGACACCGCCTGCAAAAGCTAGAAACGCAGACTGGAAAATTGCAAAAAATCAACACATGATTTCTATTATTACAAAGTTGTCATGTGTTGATTATTTTTTGTTATATTCACAGAGTCTGCACATTGCGGCTTCTTTGTTATATCCGCCGGATCCATCTGCAGTGATTTTCCCCGTTATGTTATATCACAACTCCTGCCGCATTCTCATAATTCGGCAGTTTTCTGATCCATTCTTCATCTTCTTCCGTAAGTTGATCTGCGGCCTCATTTGCCATCTGAAGGATCTTCGCATCCTGATAGATATCTCCAAGCTTGAAATTCATAAGTCCGCTCTGGCGGATGCCAAAAAGGTCTCCGGGACCACGTAGTCTTAAATCCTCGCTTGCAATCTTGAATCCATCATTTGAGTGATTTAGAATATCCAGCCGTTCTTTCGTTTCCTTTGATTTTGAGGCACTCATGAAGATACAGTAAGACTGATATTTTCCACGTCCCACACGTCCCCTTAACTGATGAAGCTGCGCCAGACCGAATCGTTCGGCATTTTCGATCATCATGACGGTTGCATTTGGCACGTCGATTCCAACTTCGATAACTGTGGTTGACACCAGAATCTGAATCTCATTTCTTCCGAACCGGTCCATAATATCGTCTTTCTGTGCCTGCTTCATCTTTCCATGCAGACAGGCCACCTGGATCTGATCACCCATCTCTTCTTGAAGTGCTACTGTATAATCCGTTACATTTTCAGCTTCCATTGTCTCGCTTTCTTCTACCATCGGACAGATCACATAGCACTGGCGTCCTTCTGCGATCTGTTTTTTCATGAAATTATAGGCTTTATTGCGATATCCGGTATCTACCACACAGTTTTTAATCGGAAGACGGTTCGCCGGAAGTTCGTCAATCACTGATATATCCAGATCACCATATAAAATAATCGCAAGCGTTCTTGGGATCGGCGTCGCACTCATAACCAATACGTGAGGTTCTCCACCCTTTAATGCAAATGTTTCCCGCTGTTTTACTCCAAATCTGTGTTGTTCATCAGTTATGACAAGCCCGAGGTTATCATAGCTTACAGCCCCCTGGATCAATGCATGCGTTCCGATAATAATTTTCGCCAGTCCGCATTCAATCCGGTCATATGCACGCCGCTTTTCTTTCGCTGTCATAGAACCCGTAAGCAGTTCAACCTTGATCGGGATATCATAATCTTCGAACATCTTCGTTATATTCTCATAATGCTGCCTTGCAAGCACCTCTGTCGGTGCCATCATTGCCCCCTGATAACCATTGAATGCCGCATTCATCAGCGCAAGTACCGCAACGATCGTCTTACCGGAACCGACATCCCCCTGTACCAGTCTTGACATTGTCTTGTCCGAACCAAGATCTTTCTCAATCTCTTTCCAGACTTTTTGCTGTGCACCGGTCAGTTCAAAAGGCAGATTTTCCAGAAATTTCTGTACCTCCGGCCGGGACTGCATCGGATAATTATTGTCCAGACGTTCATTTTTCTCCTTTAATCTTCGGATCGACAAAATGAATTCCAGAAATTCTTCGAATACCAGGCGCTCTCTTGCATGATAAAAGACTTCCTTATCTTCAGGAAAATGTATTCCTCTCACCGCATAATTGTATTCTGCCAGACCATATTTCAAACGCAGTGAATCCGGCAGGATCTCTCTTGTAAGATCCAGACCATCCAGTGCCTGCTTCATGGCCTTCATAACCATGTTGTTGGATAATCCGGCCGTCAGACCATATACAGGCTGTAATGTATGCAGCTTCTCTTCGTATTTTGCAGAAGGATAGAACATCTCCGGATGTTCCATGACCAGATCGCCTGTTTTCTTACGGACGACTCTTCCACGCAGTGTGATCACGCCTCCGCCGGATAACGTATTTCTAAGGAAGGGCATACGGAACCAGATTACTTTTAACGTTCCGGTAAGATCTTTTACATGAAGTGTCGTTACCTGCATCCGGCTGCTTCCGGATACCTGTACACGTCCATAGATTGCACCGGTAACTGTCTGAATCTTATCCTCCTCCAGCTCACTGATGGGTACTGCTTCCTCATATACATCGTATCCATGCGGATAATAGCGGATCAGGTCGCCTACTGTATGAACATTAATCTTTTCAAAAAGCTTCTTCGTCTTCTCTCCGATTCCTTTTAAATCTCCGATGTCTGTCTTTTCTATCATACCCTTCTTACTTCTCCTATCTTATAACTACAATCTCACATTGCAAAATTACTTCCGGTTCATGTATGCAGAGAACCGAACCCATACACCTAAAGCATTGTCACTTCCGGTATATAAATTCGGTTCTATACATATCTGTTCCAATTGTAAAACTGAACAGATTTTGTTCATTTATAATTCTGCACCTTGCTTACTCTACAGCAAGAACATAATAATAGATCGGCTGTCCGCCAAACTGAATATCCACATCTACATCCGGATACAGTTCTGTGATCTCTTCTGTAAATTTCTCAGCATCTTCTTCTGATACTTCTTCACCATAATAGATACTGATCAGTTCTGAATCTTCATCTACCAGATTAGCGATCAATTCTTTTGTAGTCTCTTCCAGATCTTTTCCAACTGCAAGAATTCCGCTGTCACCGATACCCATGATATCTCCTTCATGGATCTCTTTATCATCAATGTGTGTATCTCTGACTGCGTATGTTACCTGTCCGGTCTTTACATTCTTGATCTCTTCCAGCATTGCCTCTTCATTTGTCTTGGCATCTGCGTCCGGCATGAAATTAATGATTGCTGTAATTCCCTGTGGAACTGTCTTTGTAGGGATTACAATAATCTCTTTTTCTTCTACCAGTGATTTTGCCTGATTCGCTGCCAGTACAATATTCTTATTATTCGGGAGAATAAATACAGTGTCAGCATTTACCCGATCGATAGCATTTAACATGTCCTCTGTACTAGGGTTCATGGTCTGTCCACCTTCGATGATATAATCTGCTCCCAGTTCTTTGAATATCTCATTCATACCTGCTCCGATAGAAACTGCGATAAATCCCATCGCCTTTCTCGGCTCTGCAGGCTTCTTTTCTTCGTGTGCTGCTTCTTCATTTGCCTGCTGTTTGGCAAGTTTCTCTGCATCACGGATCAGCTTCTCCTGATGTTCTTCACGCATATTATCAATCTTCATCTTGGAAAGCTGTCCATAAGTAAGTGCCTTCTGGATCGCAAGTCCCGGATCATTCGTGTGTACATGAATCTTGACCACATCATCATCTGCAACACATACGATAGAATCTCCGATAGAACTTAAGAATTTCTTGAATTCACGCTCATCGTCCTCCGTAAATTCTTTCTCTGTCAGAATGATAAATTCTGTACAATAACCGAATTTGATATCTGCGGTATCTTCTGCATTTACTTTATTTACCGTTACACCTGTGCTTGGTTCAATTACACTGTAATCAATCTCTTTACCAAGGAATGCATCATATGCTCCTTTGATCACTTCCAGAAGTCCCTGTCCACCGGAATCTACTACACCTGCTTCTTTTAATACCGGAAGCATCTCCGGTGTCTGGTTCAATACATCCTGTGCATGCTCAATAACAGCCGGGATAAACACTTCCAGATCATCTGTTTCTTCTGCCATCTCTGCTGCCTTTGTCGCAATTCCACTGGCAACAGTAAGAATTGTTCCCTCTTTCGGCTTCATAACGGCCTTGTAAGCTGTATCTCTTGCTCTCTGGCATGCTGCTGCAAGTGCAAGTACATCAATCTCTTTTTCTTCTTTGATTGCTTTTGTAAATCCTCTTAAAAGCTGTGAAAGGATAACCCCGGAGTTACCTCTTGCACCACGCAGAGATCCTGAAGAAATCGCCTTTGCAAGATCTTTCATAGCCGGTTTGTTTAATGCTGTTACTTCTTTTGCCGCTGACATAATCGTCATAGACATATTGGTTCCCGTATCACCATCCGGCACCGGGAATACATTTAATTCGTTAATATAATCTTTTTTCGCTTCAATGTTCTGAGCACCTGCAAGAAACATCTTTGCAAGTACGTCCACATTAATCGTTTTCGTAGCCACTTCTTACGTTCCTCCTTAAATCCACAAACTAATCAATGACTCTGACGCCTTCAATATAGACGTTGATCTTATCTACCTGCATACCGGAGAATTCTTCCACTCTGTATTTTACATCACTGATCAGATTGTCTGTTACAGCGGAAATACTTACGCCGTATGCCACAATAATGTGGAAGTCAATACTGATATGGTTATCATCACTTATATTTACATGGATTCCTCTTGTCAGGCTTTCCTTCTTTAACAGATGAACCAGTCCATCTTTCATATTCACAGCTGCCATTCCTACTATACCAAAGCATTCTACAGCTACTGTTCCTGCATATTTTGCAATTACTTCAGGATCGATCGTAATAATTCCTAAATCTGTACTCATACATCCTTTCATAGCCAAAACCTCCACTTCTTTCATTATCTATCAAAATCAAAACACAATATATTTTATTATACCCTGTTCTATCTTCAATTACAATAGTTCTTGTTGCGCAAAAAAACTCAGATTCCACACAGCGAAATCTGAGTTTCAATACATCTTATGCACGCTCAACTTTTCCTGATTTCAAACAAGAAGTACAAACATACATCTTCTTTGTAGCTCCGTTTTCTGTTTTCACGCGAACAGATTTTACATTTGATTTCCACATCTTTGGTGATTTTCTATGAGAGTGGCTGACATTGTTTCCAAAGTGAGCACCCTTTTCACAAATAGCACATTTTGCCATGACTGCACCTCCTAACGCTCATAATAAGTTCTTTGTCCGAACTCGCAACAATAGTTATTCTAGCAGACTGTTGCAAGAATTGCAAGAGTTATTTAATATTTTTTTGTTTACATTTTATTTTTAGCAGCAAAACAGGCAATATCCCACCGCAATGCACAGAATAATACACAGGATCTGGCAGAATAAGCCCGGTAAGACCAGAGCCAAAACCATTCCTGCTGCCACCCAGAACAACGCAAATCCTACGATTCTCTTCACAGACACACACCTGCTTTTTATACATTATATGTATGCTGCTTCAAAAAATTCCGGTTATTTTTCTGCTTCGTCCAGGATCTTATTCACATCGTCTTCTGTAACATTGTCTTCTTTTCTGGATGTGAAACGATCCATCACATCCGGAACCATATCCAAAAGCTTAGTGATCGTATCCTGATTCTTGATATTCACAAGCTTGGTGTGACCATTCTGAATCACCAGCACTGCACTTGGTGTCATCTTTCCACCGATACCTCCGGCACCTTTTTCTTTCTTATCTGCATTGAACGCGCCCGCACCTACCGCAAATGACACATCCACCAGCGGTAAGATGATCGTATCTCCGATATGGATTGCATCTCCTACTACCGTCTTGGATGACACAACTGCGTCCATCCCATGGAACAGCGCCTCTACGGTTCCCTTAAAATTATTTTCAGCCATCTTTTTTCCTCCTCGTACTATCGACTTGCACTGTCTAATCTATACTTGTTCTGTTTATATTCGTCTGATCTATCATCGGATTATAATTGAAACTCCCGGATATCATGGTAAGTCTTTCGGATTTCCCTGCACCACACCAGATTCCACAGGAAACAAACCAGAGGCACCATGCGGAATCCTCCGCGGACCTTTACATCCCCTTTCAGGATCCTTCTTTCAAAATTCGGTTCTATCGATAAAAATTCTCCGATAAATGGGTAGATTATACTGAAAGCTGCAAGTGCCTGCCCTGTATGGCATGGATCCTCGAATCCAAAACGAACGGTACCTTTTATCACTTTTGGTTTCCAGCGTTTCAGCAGTTTCCCTGTTTCTTTTTTGGCCTTTGAAAAAGCTTTCTGATGTACCGGATCTTCCAGTTCTTTTATGATCTTATCTTT
>ENA-OQRA01001982-OQRA01001982.1-human-gut-metagenome-genome-assembly--contig:-NODE-1982-length-10197-cov-5.704989_pt1 | contig 10197 bp, 10 predicted proteins | sample MGYA00243238_ERZ505106 | MGnify/ENA primary metagenome ERZ505106 (study PRJEB26097, sample SAMN02711298) | human gut metagenome | biome: Gut microbiome | host: Homo sapiens | place: Denmark...
GTGCCGCGTGTGCGGCCTGTGCTTCGGAATGTGCAATAAAAAGGCCATTTACATCAAGTAAAAGACACAATCACTTTCAAAACAGATCAAGGAGGGCTGCTGCTTGAAAACCGCGATCATCAACGGCAAGGTCGTGACGGAGACCTCGGTCATCCAGGCGACATTGCTTTTGGAAAACGGCAAGATCCAGGCAATCTTGTCTCCGGAAAGCCCGCTGGATCCCAGCTGCCAGGTGATCGATGCAGCGGGTCAGTATGTTGTACCCGGCGGCATAGACGGCCATGTCCATTTTGGCGGCTTCGGCGATATCCCCATTGCGGATGATTTCTATACCGGCTCCAAGGCTGCTCTGGCAGGAGGCACCACCACGGTGGTGGATTTCTGTGAGCCGGCGGAGGGAGAGAGTCCCTTGGCGTGCATTGCTCGGCGGAAGGACGCCGGAAAGGACGCGGCGGTGGACTATGCCCTGCATTTCACCTTTACGGAAGGGTATCGGCACGAGCTTCCCCTGCTTCCCCAGATTATGGAAGAGGGCATTACAAACTTCAAGGCGTACACCTACTATCCCTATACATCCTTGCTGCCGGGTGATTTCCTCACGATTATGGAGACCATTCACGACAAGGGGTCGCTGCTGGTGCATGCGGAGGAGAAAAGCATCATCGATTGCATGAAGGAGCGCTTCCCGCCGGAAAGCTCTGATATGACCGCTCTGTCTCTTACCCGGCCGAATATTGCCGAGCAGCTGGCCGTGGAGAACGTGCTGGCTATTGCCAAGCTGACAGGGACCAGATTGTGCATTGCACACACCAGCAGCAAGGAGACCGTTGCTATTTTGGAGCGGGAGCGTGCTGCGGGCAACCACAGCTTCTATCTGGAATCCTGCCCCCACTATATGCACTTTACCCGGAAAAATATGGAGGGGCCCATGGGCGCGCTGTACACCATGAATCCCCCCCTGCGCTCTCAGCAGGATGCGGACGCATTGCTTGCGGCAATGATTCAGGAGGAGATATCCATTCTCTCCACCGATCACTGCCCTTATTCCAAAAACTACAAGCTGGGCACTAACTACGAAACAGTTCCCTGCGGTGTGGATGGGGTACAGACAAGAATGCAGTATTGCTTCTCTGAGGCCGTGATTAAGGGCGGCTTGCCCATGCCGGCGTTCGCCCGCATGACAGCCACCAACGCAGCCAAGTTCTATGGGTTGTATCCGCAAAAGGGCGTGATTGCTGTCGGAAGTGATGCGGACCTGGCCTTCTTTGATCCGGAGCCATCCTGGACATACAGCATGAAGGCTGTGGCAGGAGCGACCGACTACTCCATTTTTGACGGGGTCCCCCTGCGCGGTAAATGCACCCTGACCATCAAGGGCGGTCAGGTCGTAATGAAGGATGGCGTTATTACGGCGGAAAAGGGCAGTGGCAAGTTCCTTTACACCAAGTGAACCACGTATACACAAACGCAACTGTGTTAAGAATTTACAAGAAAGGATCTTTAAACGATGGAAAAAATGACTGGGATTATGGCGGGCTGGCTGATTATGTCCGCAACTGAGGCAAAGAAGGATTACGGCTTTGTGGTTGAAAACGGAAAGATCGTGGAGATCGTTCCCAATGAGAAGCTGCTGGGTAAGGAGGGCGTGATCGATGCACGGGATAGCATTGTTTGCCCCACCTTCACCAACACCCATACGCACTTTTATGAGACCCTGGCCCACGGTGCTACGGAGCCTAACCTGAGCCTCAAGCCCCTGCTGGAGGATTTCTGGTGGCCCGTGGTGGAAAACCGCCAGACCCTGGAGACCATCCGTATTTCCACGGAGTATTCTGCGCTGGAATCCATGACCAGCGGTGTGACGCTGTGCAACGATATTTTGGAGGCCCCCTTTGCTGAGAGAGGCAAGCGTCTGCTGACCGAGGAGGCCGTTATCCGCAAGGCCGGCATGAAGGCCGTTCTGTCTCTGGAGTCCAATGAGCGTATCAGCACTGAGAACGGCTATGAGAACCTGGAGGAGAACAAGAACTTCATCCTGAAGATGCGCGAGACCGGCAACAGCGATATCCGCGGCACGATTTGCACTCACACCACATTCTCCTGCTCCACTCCGTTCCTGATGAAGGCTGCCGGCATGGCGCGTGACATGGATGAATACATCCAGATCCACATGAATGAAGGCCCCGATGAGGACAAGTGCTGCGTAGATAAGTACGGAATGACCACTGCTGAGCTGTATAAGAAGATCGGCTTCTGGGAAGGCGGCAAGGCATGGGCCAACCAGTGCAGCTGCATGGAGCCTGTGGAGCTGAACATCATGGGCCAGATGGGCGTGGGCATCTCCACCCAGCCCCGTTCCAACGCCCTGTGCAACGCCGGTATCGCACCTGTGGCCGACATGCTGAAGAACGGAATCAAGGTTGGCCTGGGTACCGACAACGGCGAGGGCAACTTCTACGAGAACATGCGCTATCTGGTTCTGATGCAGATGGGCAAGAATTACAGCAAGCACGCCCTTACCCCCCTGCAGGGCTTCCAGATCGCCACCGAGGGCGGCGCCTTCGGCTTGGGCTACACCGATGTGGGCTGCCTGAAGGAAGGCTACAGCGCCGATTTCCAGATCCTCACCGGCAACGCCGCTATCCAGCTGACGGAGAAGAATGTGGTGGCCGAGGTGTTTTGGAGAAAGGATCCCAAGGACATCAAGAAGGTTTATGTCAACGGCAACCTCATCTGCCAGGACGGTCACTCCGTGAATCTGGATGATGAGCGCATCCGCAAGGACTTCTCCGAGTGTGTTCGCGAGTTCTGGAAGGGCCAGCCCTATCAGGATTGATACAAAGAAAAGAGAGGACTTTAACAATGGCTAATTGCATAACAATCGCCAAGGGGATGCAGTTCTGGGGCACCCATGGCTTCTTCCCGGAGGAAAATAAATTCGGCGCCAAGTTTGTGGTGGATATTACCGCCGAATCTGACGAGACCGGCAAGTGCCAGAATGATGATTACTCCACAGGCGTGAGCTACCTGACGCTGTATAACTGCGCCAAGAAGGTGGTCACCACCGAACAGCATAAAATGGTGCAGCGCATTGCGCAGCGCATCTCTGATGAGATCTTTGAGGCCAGCGATGCGGTGGAGAAGGTGACCATCACGGTTAAAAAGCCTTTTGTTCCTATCGGCGGCATTGTGGAGTATACCGGTTGCACCATTACCCGGACCGGTAAGGGCGCGGCCAGCGATGGTAACGCTGTTCCATACACCGGCATCAACCCTCTGGAGGACCAGAAGGGCTACGCTGACTAAGCATAGGTGGGCTGGAGAGCAGCTCTCCGGCCTGTAGGCGGCACCCGCTTAAATGGATTGCGAAAAATGTATATTTTTACGGCTGGCAGTCTTTGGCTGCCAGCCGCTTTTCGTGCCTATCACTCCAAATGGGCCGCCTGGATTTGATAAGGAAAGATAAGCAATCTGCTGATAAGGTATAGGACGTGGTGCGGGTGACACCGTCAAAGTGGTAGCGCAAAAACGTGGACTGATCAACGGTGTTGTACCCGTACTGCAGCCAGTTGCCGTCCGTGCAATCCACACGGGTGGGACGGCCCAGGGCGTCGTAGGAATAGATGTAGCCCCGGCCGTTGGTGAAGTCCCAGTGACGCCCCAGCTGCCCGGCGGCGTTGTAGACCCACTCGCCCTTCTTGACATCGCCATACGACTTGCTGGACAGCCGATCCATGGAGTCGTAGCCGTAGTTCACCGTGAGGCCGTTGCCGTACTGCGCGGAGGCCAGATTGCCGTTATTGTCCTGGTAGGTATTAGTGACCAGAGTCCGGCCCCCGGCGGTGGTCTTCAGGGGGTTGCCGAAGGCGTCGTAGGTGAAGGTATAAGCGGTGGAGGGGGTGGTGATTTCCGAGAGATCGCCCCGGCTGCTATAGGCGTAGCGCACGGTGGACGTGGCGCTGCCGGAGGCGCTGTCGTGAGAGGTCACCTTCTCCAGCCGGTCGTTATTGGCGTTGTAGGTGTATTTGGTCACGCCGCCGTTGGGCGTCTCCACCGAGCCCAGGGTACCGGTTGTGGGATCATACGAATACTTGGTCGCATAGCCCCGGTCGTCTACCGAGCGGGCGACGTAGTTGCCGTCGCATTTACCAGGGCAAATTGCTTATTGGTTTATGCTGGGCTTATAGGCCAAAGCGAAATTTTCGCGGCCAATGGGCTAATTCTAGAGAGAAATGCCATAGCAATCCAAATAGCTAACCAAATTCCTGTTCGTATTAGGCCAGAGATCGTCATGGAGCCGATATCTGTTTCATATTTGAATTTTTTGACTAAAATCGGAATAATCACAATTGAATAAAGAGAGACTACCATAAATACACTGGCACCTTTTGCAGCCAGTTCCATGACAGCAACAGCAATCAGCGCGATGCTTACCCATATGTAGCCTGTTTTTTTTGAATATGTACGCCTTGGTTTTCTGATATACCCAGGCTGCTTTGAGAATCTGCGTCTTGATTTTCTCATAATGCATGCTCCCTACTCTGTAGTTACTTATAGAAGCCCTCTTATCTTTAAAATCGATTCGATTGCCGGTTTTAGCACAAGAGCAAAATACTTTTAGTCTTGGCGTTTTTCGCGTCTCCGGTGCCAAAAATCTATCGGTTTATCCGTGCAGGAAATACCGCATTCTTGACACCATTCCTTCGCAAAAGCAATCAAGTATTTTTCTTCAAAACGGCGGTATTCCTCCGTCAAGTGCTCGCTGTTCAGCAAAGCCCAAAAACTGCAGGATTCAGCTTCCTCATCTTTGGCAGATCGGAGCAGCCGAAGATATTTATTGCGCAATACGCTGTTATTTATAAAGTCGAAGAATTTCTTGTGTATGCCGCTTACAGGCACTTGCGGCAGGGATAAACAAGTTTTCTGATCCTCTGCCGGTAAATTGCGGTAATCATCCTCGTCTATGATTATAAATTTTTCCGGGTAGAAAAAATGCGGTTTTAAAGCGAGAAATGCATAATAGCACGCATGCAGATTCAGATAGTCCATAAATAAAATTCACCTCAATAGTTCAATATACCCCCAAACCAAATGTGGAGAGAATGCGCTTTATCGTTGTAATGTCCATATTTACCAGAACCATGCACTTCTGGTGGCGTTATTACCCCGATAGAGACCGCCAATGCCTTTGCATGAATTTGATAATGCGTATAAATGCCCCATGTCGAATATCCAAGGTCATTTACTTCCTTGTGTGCTTTGCAGTAGGAGGACGGGTCATACTCTTTAGATATCCTTAAATTATTGCATGCGCCAAGACAGCCAAGCATAGCAAGCGCTTCAAAGTAATTATAATAGGGCATAATCCTAATAAGTGAACCTTTTTCATTTACATAGGCTACTTGGTAGACTTTTGAACGGTCGGGAATATGAGGGCGAACATCTGACAGGGTTTTATCGCTAACGCTTGAGTCATTTGCTGGCTGAACGATATAAGAATAAAGTTCTGCGGCTCCGATAACGAGTGTCCCGATTCCTATGGCCCAAACAATAGTCACGCCGAGTGCAGCGGTAAGCGCAGCCATTCCCTCAGTAAAAATCAATGCTGCCTCTGCCATTGTGCCGTTATAATCCAATAGGTTTATGGGGTTACAATAGCAATATGCATACAAACTTGCACCTGCAATATTACCGCCAGACAACTGCCCGTCCGCGCTGATAAATCTCCCGAACTCCGAGTTATAATAGCGGCTATTCAGGTAATACAGCCCCGTCTCGGTATCGTAATAGTACCCCCGGTAGCGGAAAGGATTTTTGTCGCCCACGGCGTAGCCGGTGGCGTTGGTGACGGTGCATTTGCCCCGGGCGTCGTAGCTGTAGGTGGCAACGATTTGGCCGGTGGCGGCCCGGACGATGGCTACAACGTCTCCCTGCAGGTTGTAGAGATAGTAGAACAGCATGGTCCCGTTGGCGAAGCCCACGCGCTTGCCGGTGCTGTCGTAGAAGAACCGCATAACGCTGTCCCCGGTCTTTTGCGCCAAAAGTTGGCTGCCGTTGAGGAAAAATTCCGTGGTGGTGCCGTTCGCCGTCTTGGACGTTCTGATGCCGTTATGATTATTTCAAGGAACCTCAGTTAAAACTCGGCATTTTCTTGTACTTTTCCGATATTGATACCCGGTGTATGTTTTCTGTCGCCCCGGTATGCAAAATCCGTCCTCGTGTCATCTTCAAATCGAATGATATACAGGGACCGTATTCCCACATTATCCGCATCTGTAGTGTCTACCGTTATAATTTCCATCCAAAGTCGGTATTTGTCTTGTGCTGTTTCAAAATCATAAGTAGCATCGTAGACTTCCTGATAATCGCCATATTCCATTTCAGCTTTAACACCAGGCCCGCCCCAATCATTATAGGAAATCAGCTCCCCTTGAAAATAATCAAACAAATGCCGGATAGATTCATCCAAATTTTCCGCTTCTTTCAGCGCATTTTCGGAAAACAACGCCCTCACAGCATCAATATCCTGCGTTTGGATCGCGTCAATTAACTTTTCAAATTGCTTGTTGGCGATGGATTCATCGTCCATCATCAAAAAGCTTTTTCGCATACTGCAGCCGCATAAAGAACCGGATGCCAATATCAGAATCAAACCAATGATGAGTAATAGCAATAATGTTTTTTTCATATAAGCACCCCAATATCATTTATTAAAGTGTAAAACTAGCAGTATAAAAACCTTTGTTGCTTTAATGCATCCACGGCTCCAGAGCCGCGCAGACGGGGGCATAATGAAACTCAGCTATGCGCTGCCGGAGTACTGCGTGGGCTGTCTTGCGTTCCCGGGCTGCATTGTAGCCCGGGAGATTGTCTGCGTCTGCGCCCACTTGCTGTGCACACTCCCAGATCATAGCGCCCACGGCCTTGTCAATGGCCCAGTTTTCAACCAACATTTCCGCGCATGCCCATGCCTCTCCGAACTTCCCCAGGGAAAACAGGAGTGTAAACAAATCGTAAATATCCCCGGCATTATGCAGTTCCGCCCAAAACGGTTGCAGTGCGTCTTCAGCTATCTGCGGTGGCTCATTTAAAGCAATAACTGAAAAGCAGAATGGGAAAACCGGGTGTGACCCAAGTGCTTCCCGGATGTACGCAACAGAATCCTTGTTCAGTACCGGTGCAAGCAGTTCCTTGGTTTGCGTGTAGTTCCCATTCCAATACGTACATATGCCCATGTTGTATGCCAGTGCGCAGTTTCCGCGCTTTTCGTTTGCTTCCCGAAACAAGGCATATGCATCCTGATATTTTTTATCCTGAAATGCCACAGCACCCAGGTTGCCGCAAATCACGGCATTTTGTTCTCGGGCTGCCGCCTGCCGTAAATACTTTACCCCCTGCGCCCACGCACTCACCTGTTTTCCGTTTTTTTGCCGTATCCCACAATAGCAGTAGAACACACCAAGATTGTTCAATGTGCAGCCATTTGGATAATGCTTGGCATTGGCACGAAAGAGCTCTTGCGCTTTGTCGAAGTCCTCATTTTTCAGCGCTGTCAACGCATTTTCATTTATTTCTTTGTAGCCGCTCTGCATAGTTTTCTACCTTTCTGACGCTTGTGGTATCCGCCCTTGCTGGTCATCATCGAAAATTGTTATCTGCAACATAGGCGGCAGACCCTTTCCGGGTCGCATTTTTCCGTCTGGATAAATGTTTACATATCCCTTTCCGTCTTTTCGGTTAACATTCCAATGCCCACCTCCATGAGCCTTACTGCTTCCGGATGGTGCAGGAACCCATACGTTTCCCTTGTCATCAACCCAGCCATTTTCGCCGCTTTTGGTTTTCCCTCGCTTTGCGCCGTCCTTCGGAGGATGATACCCGTCATTTTCAGTCGGGGGATTTTTGCTTGTAACGACACCATCGGATCCGTCACTTTTATCATTAGCTTCTGCAGATTTATTGTTCTTGCAACTACGAAACTAACTGTATGTGTCGGATATAATGTCGTTAACCATTTTGGCCGCAAGCACCGAAGCGCATAAATCGAATAAAATTTCGCCAAGTGCAGATGCAGCGGCAGCAATAACAAGCGAACAACCTGTTGGGTCCTTAAAGCATATTGGATTATTCTCACAGTAGGCAAACTGGTTGTAACCGAGTATGCCGCTGTTCAACTGCCCATCTGCACTGATAAACCGCCCGAACTCCGGGTTATAATAGCGGCTGTTCAGGTAATACAGCCCGGTTTCGGTATCGTAATAGTACCCCCGGTAGCGGAAGGGATTCTTGTCGCCCACGGCGTAGCCGGCGGCGTTGGTGACGGTGCAGTTGCCCCAGGCGTCGTAGCTGTACTTAGCCACGATCTGCCCCGTGGCGGCCCGGACGATGGCGATAACATCCCCCTGCAGGTTGTAGAGGTAGTAGAACAGCATAGTCCCGTTGGCAAATCCCACTCGCTTGCCGGTGCTGTCGTAGAAGAAGCGCATGACAGAATCCCCGGTCTTTTGCGCCAGGACCTGGCTGCCGTTGAACAGATACTCGTTCTTCCTGTACCAATGGGGTATTATTCATCTAGATTCACATAAAAAACAATATCGGATTTACATTTTTCACTTATTAACCCGCAGTCTTTTAAATGCAAATGTGTAAAACCCAACGGTCCATTGTCGTTGTTCTTCATTTTAAACACATTGATTTCATCCCCAAATTTTACTAAAGAATCTATCAGTTTCTTCAACTCTGAATAGTCGAGCAATATTTCAACATTATCGTTGTCTGTGTTGTTTGACATATATATTTTCACAGGTTCAACCTCCCCATCCATTTTTAAAAATCCAAATACGCTCACTGTTTGTCAAGTTATGCACGCCTCTCATTGCGTCGTGGACACTCCCGTCTATGTTCATTGCAGTTCCGTCACTGAAATGGATATGTGGTAGTTGTCCTGGTATTTTGGGATTATCTACGCGAACCACCGTGTTGGGGGCTTGACCGCGTGCGACCTGCTTCTGCATTTGATTTGGACTAGTTGGCTTCCCGCCGCATACATTATGCACAAGCACAGCAGATTCGCCCACATAGTATGTGTGGAAATCTTCGACCTCGAAGTTGTATACCGTGATCGGCGATTCGAGGATCTCGTGCTGGACTTTTTCAACAATCACATACTTGCCGCTTTGTAAAACAAGTATGTCTCCTGCGCGCAGTCTGCAGGCGGCTGTCCATCCCTTTACGGGGGAGTAGAAGGGATGCCCCGGCGTTGTAACGAGTTCCTCACCGTTTACACAAACATGTACCAGTTCATTGGTCTTATTCACAAATGTCTGCACAACGGCTTTGAGCGCTTTTTCGCCGGTCTCAGGATTTTCCGCCCAAACCATATCGCCGGTTTTTATAGTTTCGATTGCCCTGTTTCCAGCCACGGTAAGAATCGCTGTTCCCGCAATAAAGCATTGGCTTGGTGACCTTATGGCCTGACCGGCGTACCCATTTACGATGATTACCGCTGCATCATATGCGTATCCGGCAACTGCCGCGCCGGTCTGCCCGCCAATAGCTCCGCCGACTGCCTGCACCCCCGTTTTAACAATATTGTCTTCCCGCAGCACAGCCGAACCGACGGCGCTGTTCACAATTTGACCGATGCCTTGTGTGGCGGTTGCAGCGCCATGGACCATCAGGAATCCTGCCGCAACCGCGCCAAAGCCGGTCCAACCCATGGCTGCGCCCAAAGCGGAACCAGCCGCCATTTGGAGCGTTCCGCTCAAAACGTTCAGCGCACCTGTCAGCCACTTGGGCCAGTTGCCGTCCGGGTCAGACATGTTCACGGGATTGTTGAAACAGTAGGCAAAAAGATTGTAGCCATGCGTAGTTCCGCCAACGCCTGCCAATTCCGAGTCAACATTAATAAACCGCCCGAATTCCGGGTTATAGTACCGGCTGTTGAGATAATAAAGCCCCGTCTCGGTGTCGTAATAGTACCCCCGGTAGCGGAAGGGGTTTTTGTCGCCCACGGCGTAGCCGGTGGCGTTGGTGACGGTGCAGTTGCCCCAGGCGTCGTAGCTGTACTTGGTCACAACTTGTCCGGTAGCAGCCCGGACGATGGCAATGACATCCCCCTGGACATTGTAGAGGTAGTAGAACAGCATGGTACCGTTGGCAAAGCCCACGCGCTTGCCGGTGCTGTCGTAGAAGAAC
>ENA-OQRA01002000-OQRA01002000.1-human-gut-metagenome-genome-assembly--contig:-NODE-2000-length-10144-cov-35.073545_pt1 | contig 10144 bp, 6 predicted proteins | sample MGYA00243238_ERZ505106 | MGnify/ENA primary metagenome ERZ505106 (study PRJEB26097, sample SAMN02711298) | human gut metagenome | biome: Gut microbiome | host: Homo sapiens | place: Denmark...
CAGGATCACCGTTGAGTATATCGACGGTACTGGAGGTGGCGGTGGTGGCGAGGTAGGTACGACCTACTCCATCAACGACTTGATGACCGGTGCTGCCGATGTGGCTTCCGCTACGCTGAAGTTCACCGATGCACAGGTGGTCTATGGTGACGGCACCAACTATATCGTTCGCGAGGGTGGCAAGGCCATCGACCTGATGGGCACCTCCCTCTCTCTCGAAAAGGGCGCTACGCTCAATGGTACGGTGACGATGAACGTCACTTACAAGAATGGTTTCTTGAAGGCAGAGGATGTCGCTGGTGTCACCAACGGCAACAATCTGACGCAGACCAACGCCACGGGCGAGAATGTCCCCGTGACGACGACCATCGATCAGTTGGCCTCCAACTACAAGGGCGACTTGGTTCTGCTGAGCCAGGTCACTATCTATAATGACGCTACTGGCGATTTGGGACAAGGTGCTGCCTACTATGCACGCACAGGCTTCAATTTCGCTACGCTTACCAACATTGCTGACTTCTTGGACAAGGTGAGCTCCGACCAGGACGCCACCTACGACATCGTTGCTTGGTATAACGAGCCGGGCGCTGGTGCCATCAAGGCTAAGTTGCAGATTGTGGAGTTCCTTGGTGGCGAGGTGGCTAAGCCCGCCGCGCCGGTCATCAGTGGCAACCAGAACTTCACGGGTAGCACCGACGTGACGATCACCGCCGAGGAAGGCGCTACCATCTTCTATACCACCGACGGCACCGCGCCGACGAGCTGGGATCCCGCCTATACTGCTCCGTTCACCATCACCGAGACAACGACGGTGAAGGCAGTGGCCCGCGTGAATGACATCTATAGCGATGTCGCCGAGATGACGTTCACCAAGGAGGAAAGTGGCGTGACGGGCTCTACCATCGCCGATCTGGCCACAGCTGCTAAGAGCCAGGACAACGTGACGCTTGTGCTCAACAACGCTAAGGTCGTCTATGCTCAGGGCAACAACTACATCCTTCGCGAGGATGGCAAGGCCATCGACCTGCTCAACACCTCTCTCTCGCTGACGCAGGGAACGACGGTGAGCGGCCATGTCCAGGTCAATGTCACCTGCACCTCAGGCATCCTCTCTACTTCTGATATCGAGGGCGTGACCACGGATGCCAACCTGACCGCAACGGGCGTGGCTGGCGACATGGATCCCATCGCTTGCACGCTTGGTCAGGTGAAGAATTATCCTGGCGACCTCGTCTATGTCGAGAACCAGGAGGTTTGGAGCTACGGCACGACCTGGTACTTCTATGAAGGCGCAAGTTGGACTTCCGTCTATCTCACCAATGCGTCTGACTTCAACATGGTAGCCAACAAGTACTACAATGCTACTCTTTGGTACAAAGAAGTCTCTTATTATGGTGACGTCAATGCGACCATCGTCTCTTGCGAGCGCAACGTCACCTCTCTCAATGCGCCGTTTATTGATGGTACGGAGACCTTCTCCGACAATACGACGGTGACGATCACTGCCGACAATGTCGCTACGATCTACTACACGCTCGACGGTACTGATCCTACGACCGCCTCTACGGTCTATACTGAGCCGTTCACGCTCAGTGAGTCGGCTACGGTGAAGGCTATCGCAGCCTACAAGTCGATTGTCTCTCCTGTTGCCTCCAAGGTGTTCAACAAGGTGGATGCCAACGCGCCGATGACGATCGAGCAGCTTGCTTCTTTCAAGAGCAGCTTCGATCAGGTCACGCTCTCTCTCAACAACGCACTCGTCGTCTATGGCGAGGATGGTAGCTACATCCTCCGCGAGAACGACCGTGCCATTGACGTCCTCAATACGACGCTGCCGCTGACCATCGGCGCTACCGTCTCTGGTACGGTGAAGCTCAAGGTCAACTATGCAGCTGCTCCTGGCAGCTACGCCGCCTACCCGGGTCTTCTGACCACGGCCGACCTTGCCGACGTGACCAACGCCGACAATCTGACCGTCACGCCGGGTGCCACCACCGATCCCAGTCCGCTGGCCATCGACCTGGCGCAGATTCCCAACTATCCGGGCGACTTGCTCAAGGTGACGAATGCCACTGGATGGAACTATGATATCCCGGCGTTCTATAGCTACAATCCGTTTGTGGAGTTCTTCCTCACCAACGGTGCTGACTATGGTGTCGTCAACTATGGCAGCTACAACGCCACGGTTTGGTACAACGATGTCTCCAACAACCGCCTTCAGGGCAAGATCATCAAGTGCAGTAAGGTCATCACTTCTCTCGATGCTCCGCAGATCAGCGGTACGGACAACCGCACCGACTTCGACGAGAGCACCGAGGTGACGATCACGACCGAGGAGGGTGCCAGCATCTACTACACGCTCGACGGTACGGATCCCACGAAGGAATCTACGCTCTACACTGCGCCCTTCACCATCACCAACAGCTGCACGGTGAAGGCCATCGCTACCTACAATGCCATCGTTTCTCCGGTTGGCTCCGTAGAGTTTACGAAGAACGACTACTCGGGCACCAACACGATTTCCGACCTCATCGTCTATGGCGAGAGCAAGGATAGCGTTGTCGTCCACTTCGAGAATGCCAAGGTGGTCTATAGCGAGCAGGGTGACCTGGGCTACCACTACATCATCCGCGACGATGGATTGGCCATCGACCTGATGAACATCACCAAGTTCACTCTCCCGGTGGGTGCTTACAACCTGAAGGGCACCATGGCGCTGAAGGTCACTTACCAGAAGGGCTTGCTGATCGCTGAGGAGCTTGAGAGCACCAACTCTGGCAACATCTCCTTCGTATGGCCGGAGTCCTATGATATGGATCCGCTCGAGATCGATCTCATTGACGTGAAGCTCCACAAGGGCGACCTGCTCAACCTCAAGAATGCTGAGATCTGGAGCTACAGAGGCACGACGAGCATCTACACCAATACGCCGAGCTACATCGAGCTGAAGGTGACCAATGCTGAGGACTTCGACCTCGAGAGTGGTTTCTATAACCTCACGATCTGGTACAACGATGCTTCTTCCGACTACTATGCAGGCAAGGTGAAGGTCATCAAGGCCGAGCGTGTCGATAAGCGTCCGGATGCTCCGGTGATCCTCGGCGAGGAGGAGTTTGTGGGCAAGACCACTGTCTCTATCGCTGCTACCGAGGGCCTGAATGTCTATTACACCCTCGACGGTACCGATCCTACCCGTCAGTCTACGGTCTATACCGAACCGTTCACGATCACCGAGACCACGACGGTCAAGGCTGTCACCGCTTATCTCGACGACTACTCTGACATCGTCACCAAGACCTTCACGAAGGTCGGCGACTTCGAGACCAAGACTATTGCACAGCTCTTCGAGGGCCAGCAGGCTGTCGAGAACGTGAATATCAGTCTCAACAATGCCAAGGTGGTTTACACCGAGAAGCATGACGATGGCACGAAGGTGGCTATCCTCCGTGAGAATGGTCAGGCACTCGACGTCATCTCTGGCGTGCTCGACCTCCCGTTGGGTTCTACCGTCAGCGGTACGTTCTTCGCCAGTGTCGATTTCAATGGTGGTATCTTCACTACTCGCGACGTACAGGGCGAGACCAACAGCTATGATCTCGAATACACCATGCCGAGCGACGAGGGCTACAACGACCCGATCGAGACGACCGTGGCTGATGTCCACCTCTATCCCGGCGACCTCGTTAGCATCAAGGGTCTCCAGGTGCTGGGCCAGGATGGTCAGTACTACGGATTCACTGAGGACTACAGCTTCGTCAACCTCACCGACAATGATGAGCTGGCCAACACCGTCTCCGGTCAGAAGTACACCGTCCTCGGATGGTTCAACGCTCCGGGTGCCGGCTTCGCCGATGGCAACGCTTCTCTGAAGGCTGTCAAGCTCACCGCTGAGGATGCTACGAAGTATCACAACCAGACGATTGCTGAGCTCAACGTCCGCAGAGACCGCGAGGACAACATCCGTCTCGTGCTCGACAATGCGAAGGTGGTCTATGTACGCGCCAATCCTTACTACGGAACGAAGGATATCGCTCTCCGTCAGGATGGCAAGGCTGTCGTACTCTACAACTCTACACTGCCGCTCGAACTCAACAGCACCGTCTCTGGTACTGTGAAGCTCGACTTCTATGCCCTCGCTGGCATCCCGCAGTTGCGTGAGATCGATGGTGGTGTCACGACTGCCGACAGTCTGACGATCACGGCTGGTGCTTCTCAGGAGGTTGATCCTGTCGAGGTTACAATGGCCAACTACGACGAGCACAGAGCCGACGTCATCGTTCTCCGCCAGGTGAAGATCGTCTATGGCTCTCAGGCTGCCTACGCTATCGAGAAGGATGGTCAGAAGATCGCCTTCAAGAACGAGAACGAGGATGTCGATGTCGATGCTCTCGTCAGCAACGACAACCTCTACGACGTTGTCCTGTGGTACAACGGCTACATCAATGAGGCTCCCGAGATGGAGTTTGTCAAGGCTGTCAAGGTCACCGATGTGGGCATCTATGGTGTGGAAGGCAACTTCGGTAAGGATGGCAACACCTACAACCTCCAGGGTGTGAAGGTGGGCGAGAACTACCGTGGTGTCGTCATCCGCGACGGCAAGAAGTTTACCAAGAAGTAAGTAAACATCTCTCTATAACAAAAGGGTGGGGAACTGATCCCCACCCTTTTTCATGCCTGTCCTCGCTACCCTTGATGCGAGGCGCCTTCCCCTTGACGGTTATAGTATCTATTGGGTTATAGCTCTTCCTTCAACTCATTGTATAGGTCCACAGGGCCTAAGTGCCAGTATTTGGTCTTCTCTGTTGACAACTTCTTGTAGAGTTTTGAATGATAGATGCGATGAAGGCTCTCCTGCAGCGTAAAACCATAGTCCTCGTGGAGATATTCCACCAGCCAGCTTATTTTTCCTGGCAAAAGCAGATGGAGGTTGTTTTGGCTTATCTGAAACATATTATTTCTCTATTTTAATTGATTCTATGAAATGTAGCGCAGTCAGTGCTTTTTCTGTGTGAAATAAGTACTGGTCAACCAGTTTGTAGGTTTTGAGCTCACGGATAAGTGTCTCGACACTGATAGCTCCAGTTTCGTATAATCCAAATTGTAGATATACTCTGTCATTGGCTACGGGGCCATACACGATGTCGTAATCGTGGATGAATCCTTTTTGGGTTCTATTCGCCATGACAAAATCCGCCCATTCCTTTGTGGGTTCTGAAAATGTAAGTCTTTTAAGATCTGTCAGTCTTTCTTCGTTAAACTCATACACGTTGACATAACCACAGGTTGTGTTGTTTTCAATCATACGTCTTTCCACCCATTCTTTAGCTTGTCTTTCCGAGGTGGTTGTATAGAAGCCTTTGCCATAATCGAGCAAACGATTAGGCTGGAGTATCAAAGGGCGTTCTATGACCTCTAAACTTCCGTGATATATCTTCATATCTTTTTCTTTTTTCTGATTTCAATAAATTCGTCAATCTCGGCTATTAACCATTGCCGTCCTTGTGTGTGAAGCGGCTCAAAGCATTCGCTAAGATAGTCTGTCACTCCATATTCGGAGAATAAGTCAAGCACTCGGTCTCCTGTCAGTCCCTTGACTGCTCCGTATTCTTCTATGCAGAATGAAACGAAGAGGGCTATGTCTTTGTCTTTTTTACTCATCAGAGTTCTCCTTATGTGTTGTTTGCATTTTGAGATACAAAAATAATAAATTATTGCGATAGTCTGTTATGTAAAGGTGTCTTTTTGGTATTTTTAAGGTCGTTTAAGCGTGGAGAAAGCAACTCGCCATTCCCCTTGACGCACCGCATTAGAAATGGAACGACTTGGTTCACACGTGAAGACAAACCTTTGCTTGCGTCCCGAACGCATCCCGAAGGCATCCCGAACGGTGGAAGGTCTCAGAACTCCTCCATTTGGGAGCGCTTGTCTTCTCTCTTTTTAGCTTCCATTGGGTAGGGGAGGGTGCTGCGGCTATCCTTCCATGGATAGTGGGCCGCTTGGGCGTAAAAGGCAAATGAGCCGTGTTGTGTATTATGAATATTCTCTTTTTATTTGAAAAAGGATGCGGTAATTGTAAAAATGCATCTAAAATATGAATTTCTATTAGAAATATTTTTTTATTTTCCAATTTTTACTTAACTTTGCGATGCTTGTGTAGCCTTCTGTGGAGAATAAGCCTGTCCTAAGGGGGTGAAACAGCCTACTGTGGTTTTGGCCTTGTGGCAACTAGCTCCAGTAGCGAAGATGGAATGAACGCGCGAGATTCTTGACCTCGTGTCGTCGTAGATGAAAAGAGAAGTAAAGGCGAAATTATTTTATTATTAACCAGGGATGCCTCCGTCGTCTCAATACTTTCCCAAGAGTGTAAGAACGTAGGAAGAATTCCATAAAAACAAACAATTATGAACAAAGCATTACGATTTGTGTGGTTGTCTTTGTTGACGCTAATCTGCGGAGTAGCCTCCGCGGGCACAGTAGTATTTGACCCAACCCAAGCGTCTGATGTGACAACTGGAGGAGGGACGACCATTACAAAAAATGGTATTACGCTGACCATAACGCAGCAAAATGCGTCGTACCCAACTTCGTTCGATGCAACGACTGAATCTGGAAAAGTGTGTTATACATTGCAGCCTAATTGCAAGTTTACTATTTCTTCTGACGGATCGGTTGGAAATATTAAAGCCGTTACCTGTGAATTCTTTGGTAACGGTTATCTCTATGAAAATGCTTCTACATATGGAAACTACTTATATAGTGGTACGAAGTTTTCATTTGGAGACAATGGTTTTTTAAGCGTACCAATTCAAGTTTATAGTGCTCGTGTTTTTCTGACAAAGCTGACCGTCGAGTGTGAAGGTGGAGAGGATCCAGATCCTGGACCCGGTCCTGGTGGCGACGAAGAGCAGACCACGACGATTGCCCAGTTGATGCAGGGGGGGGGTAAATGTCGCTTCTGCCAATATTAAGTTTACCAATGCTCAGGTTGTTTATGCGGAGGGAAACAATTACATCGTCCGTGAAAACAATCAGGCGATTGATATTATGAACAGCAGTTTGGCTTTGTCGCAAGGTGATAAGCTGAACGGAACGGTGAAGCTCAATGTTACTTATAACAAGGCTTCACAATATTCTACCTTTGCAATTTTAACTACTTCTGATATTCCTGGTGAAACCAATCTGAGCAAACTAGATGTTACTTCTGGAGGCTCGACAGAGCTAGACCCAATTCATTGTGCCACAGCTAATGAGATGAAACAGCATCCTGGTGATTTGGTGTATTTGGAGAATGTAATGTCTTATGGATCATATTGTTATGGAGTTGGGTCTTACCTCTATTTTTCCAATATGCAAGAAAAAGATATTAAGCAGTATAAAAAATACAATATGACCCTGTGGTTTAATGGCGAAAAATATAGTTCTCCTTTGTCAAAGATTATTAAAGCAGAGCTCGTCGTTACCAATCTTAATGCACCCACTATTTCGGGTGAAACTGCCTTCGAGGAACGTACGACCGTTACTATCAACTCCGACGTAAGTGTTGCAGCTATCTACTATACGACCAATGGTGATGAGCCTACGACCAGCTCTACTCTTTATACGGGTCCGTTCACTTTGACCGAGAGTGCAACTGTGAAAGCTATTGCAACTTATAAAACAGTTGTTTCTCCTGTTGCAACCTGCGTTTTCGAAAAGATTGATGCTAACGTGACCAAGACGATAGCCGAACTTGCTGCGACTCAGAATAACTACCCCATGGTGAAGGTTAGCTTCAATAATGCGCAAGTGGTCTATGCTGATGGTAAGAATTTCATCCTTCGCGAGGATGGCAAGGCGCTTGACGTGATGAATAGCTCACTCAACTTGCAGCAGGGCGCATACTATCAAGGTACGGTAAGGTTGAAGGTGACTTGTGAGAATGGCATCTTGAAGGCCTCCGATGTCGAAGGCAAGACTGACGCCACGGATATTACGCTTGTTTCTCAGTCAACGACCAAGCCCTGTCCTATCGTATGTACGGTAGCAGAAGCGGCTCAGCATCCTGGCGATTTGCTCAAGCTGGAGGGTCACTCCGTGACAGTTTGGTACTCAAATTATTATGTGTATCAAGAAGTTGGAAATGATTTTGCCTATGTATATTTCTCTAATGGAAAGGACAAAGGATTACAGAATGGCAAGCAATACGATCTGACGGTATGGTATGACGAATACAATAGTGACCCATGGGCAACGATTGTGGAAGCAACGCCCGCCATTACTCATCTTGATGCACCAACTATTTCAGGCGACGAGGTGTTTATGGAGAGCACGAACGTGACGATTACCTCTGCTGTGGATGTGGACGGTGTTGCTATCTATTACACGTTGGACGGCACAGATCCTACGACGGCATCCCAGCCTTATAATGCGCCATTCCTTCTGACCGAGACGACAACGGTGAAGGCGATTGCAGTTTATAAGTCTATAACGTCTGACGTTGCTTCTTTGAGGTTTGAGAAATTCGATGCTAATGCTCCGAGGACAATTGCTGATCTTGCCAGTATTAAGGCTGACTTGGCAAGTGTGACGGTTAGTTTTGCCAAAGCACAGGTCGTTTATGCTGAAAATAATAATTATATTCTCCGCGAGAACATCGACGGCAAGAACTATGCCCTTGATGTGCTGAATACGCAACTGCCGTTCAAGTTAGGTGCTACGGTGTCTGGTACGGTGAAGCTGAAGGTCGCCTTCAAGGCTAATTCGGCTGAGAACAATGGCGTGCTGAGCACGGCGGATATTACTGAAACTTCCGATGCCGACTTGAATATTTCTCAAAGTACTTCTGTCATGCCTATTCCGCTTGAGGTGCCATTCTTGGAGGTTAGAAATCATCCTGGCGATCTGCTCGTTGTGAAAGACGGAAAATGGGACCCCTCTATCAACGGTATATATGAGTATGAACCCTCCACCACAGGTTGGGGCTATGGGCCAGAGCATGATGTTTATGTGTCTAACTATTCGGAATACACTTTTGGACAGTATCAGCCGATTGATGTCATGCTGTGGTACAACGATGTCTATACGGAAAAGACGTCTCCTCGCGCGAAGATAATAGGTGCGAAGGAAACGGCTGAATACAAAGTTACTGCTGTCGGTTGGGCTACGTTTATTGTTCCGTTCGACTACGACAAGCCCGAGGGCTTGACCATTTACGAGTGCACCAGTGTGAATGAGGATGGTAAGTTGGTGGTAGAGGAGCGTGATTACCTCAAAGCCAATACGCCGTATCTCTTGAAGGGTGCTGAGGCCAATCAAATTCTTGAGGGCTATGCCGCCAAGCACGCTGGCACTTATACGAATGGTGTCATGACGGGTGTGTATTCTGATCAAGAAGCTCCTGCCAACTCTTATATCTTGCTGAACCATCCTGACGAGGCAGGATTGGCATTCTATTTTGTGCCGGATGGAATAACGGCTTATGTAGATGCAAATCGTTGCTATGTCAATCCGCGGGCCGGAGGATTCAAGAGCATTCTGTTCCCAGATGATGAGACGAATGGTGTGACCAATGCCAACGCACTCGACTCGACGCTCGTCGATGTCTATACGACGGCGGGTGTCAAGGTGAAGCATCAGGTGGAGATGGGCAAGGCCCTCAATGATCTACCTGCTGGCCTCTATATTATTAACAATAAGAAAATCGTCAAAAAGTAAACTACTATGGATAAGCGTAAATATATGAAGCCTACTTGCGAGGCCGTCGCGGTGAACACTTCACAGTCCCTTCTGACAATAGTAAGCCTTACTTCGCTCAGCACTACTACGCATACTGCAAGGAATGGTGAACATGGCTATATACGTAAGAGGAACGATATAGCAAGGGAAGTCGATCCCTGGAGCTGGGAATGCGTCCTTTGGGATCAAGAAGCCAATGAAGTCGAGGACGAGTAGTTCTTTGGCATTGAGCGCATAAACTAAGAATTGGTGTCTGTCATACAAGCAGTATGGGCAGGCACCATTTTCCTTTCTGACGTGTCGATTACAGATGACAATGTGGAGTCAAGTTTGTACGCTATTTTGACAAATCAGAACCTGTGTCTCTTGGCTGCTTGGCGAAAACGGAGCATTCCCACCCACTCGGGATGGTTGTATCCACTCACTTTCG
>ENA-OQRA01002011-OQRA01002011.1-human-gut-metagenome-genome-assembly--contig:-NODE-2011-length-10093-cov-5.623132_pt1 | contig 10093 bp, 9 predicted proteins | sample MGYA00243238_ERZ505106 | MGnify/ENA primary metagenome ERZ505106 (study PRJEB26097, sample SAMN02711298) | human gut metagenome | biome: Gut microbiome | host: Homo sapiens | place: Denmark: Copenhagen...
CCGCGGTCTCGACCTTGGCAAGGTCGCGCGTTACCAACTACGCCACTATCGCATAAGCGGGTGATGGGAATCGAACCCACGTATCCAGCTTGGAAGGCTGGTGTTCTACCATTGAACTACACCCGCGTGTCAAACACAAATAATATATTACCATACTTTTCAAAAATTGCAAGTGCTAATTTTATTTTTTTCGATTTTTGCAATTTTTAATCATTCTATAGGTAGGCAGACAGTTCTCTACCAAAAGCCGGTTTCGTACCAGCCTCTGCTTTTTCGGCACAGGAACTGTCTGCCATTTTACTGCTTATTCACAGGCTGCTCTTTTTTCACTTTTCCTTCGTAAAATCTTTTTCCCTGTTCCCACAAAATTGGCAACAGGAAAAGAACTATCCCCAAAATCATGACCACATTTTCTGAAAGGGCTGCTGCAGAATTTCCATCCTGCCTTCTTCCTGTCTGTTGTCTGTCCCCAGGTTCTACAACATCTCATAGAATACACCAACAGAATCATTTCTACAGATTTTTTACATACAACGCCCGGATTGCATTCAAAACTGCAATCACCATAACACCTACGTCCGCAAAGATTGCAACCCACATATTCGCAATACCGATTGCACCGAGGATCAGACAGATTGCCTTGATCGTCAATGCAAAGATGATATTCTGATAGACAATGCGGATACATTTCTTTGAAATTTTGATTGCTTTTACAATCTTCAGTGGATCATCATCCATCAGGACAACATCTGCCGCCTCAATCGCTGCATCTGAACCCATGGCTCCCATGGCAATTCCGATATCAGCCCTGCCAAGCACCGGAGCATCATTGATTCCATCTCCCACAAATGCCAGCTTCGCCTTTTCCGGTTTTTCAGCCAGCAGTCTTTCCACCTGGGCTACCTTGTCAGACGGAAGAAGTTCACTGTAAACCTCATCCAGTCCCAGCTTTTCTGCTACCTGGTCTGCTACACGCTTCGCATCACCAGTCAGCATTACTGTCTTCTCGATTCCGGCAGATTTCAATGCTCTGATTGCCTCTTTGGATGTCGGTTTCTCCACATCAGAAATGAGAATATGCCCCATATATTTTCCGTCAATCGCAATATGGATGATCGTTCCTGCACTGTGGCACGCAATCGGAGTGATTCCAAGCCGCTTCATCAGTTTATCATTTCCTGCAGCAACAAGCTTTCCATCCACCTTTGCGGTCACACCATTTCCGCTGATCTCCTCAATTTCGGATACTCTCGTCCTGTCGATCTCTTTTCCATAAGCACGCTGGATGCTCCTGCTGATCGGATGAGAGGATGCACTCTCTGCCAGTGCCGCATATTCCAGAAGCTTCTCTTCTTCCATTTCACTATGATGAACACCATTTACCTCAAATACGCCTTTGGTCAGTGTACCGGTCTTGTCAAATACAACATATTTTGTCTGAGACATTGCCTCAAGATAATTTGATCCCTTCACCAGCACACCTTCGTGACTCGCTCCACCGATTCCGGCAAAGAAACTCAGCGGAATACTGATGACCAATGCACACGGGCAACTGATTACAAGGAATGTCAACGCACGATAAATCCACATATCCCACTGCGGGGCTGCTCCCATCGCCAGCATACGGACTAACGGAGGAAGGATTGCCAGTGCCAATGCCCCATAGCACACTGCCGGGGTATAATATTTTGCAAACTTTGAAATAAAGTCCTCGGATCTGGATTTTCTTGAAGTTGAATTTTCTACCAGTTCCAAAATCTTAGAAACAGTAGACTCTCCAAATTCTTTTATTGTCCGTATCTTCAGCACTCCGGTCATATTGATACATCCACTGATGATCTCATCTCCCACTTTTGTCTCACGCGGAAGACTTTCTCCGGTCAAAGCACTTGTATTCAATGTTGAAGTTCCCTCTATAACTATTCCATCAATCGGAACTTTCTCTCCCGGCTGAACAACGATCACTGTGCCGATTTCTACTTCATCCGGATCTACCCTTTCCAACTTTCCATCCTGCTCTATGTTTGCATAATCCGGACGGATATCCATCAGTTCACTGATATTTCTCCGGCTCTTTCCAACTGCATAACTCTGGAATAATTCCCCGATCTGATAGAACAGCATAACGGCTACCGCCTCGTTGAAATTTCCCGATCGGTCATAAATTGCAATGGCGATCGCTCCTATTGTAGCAACTGCCATCAGAAAGTTCTCGTCAAATACCTGTTTGTTGCGGATTCCCTTGAATGCTTTGATCAGGATATCATAGCCGATCACAAGATATGGGATCATGTAAAGTGCAAATTCCAGATAGCCGTCCACCGGAAGCAGGGACAGCACTACGATCAGTACGAAGGCTATAATGATGCGGGTCAGCATTTTTTTCTGCTTTTTGTTCATGTTCTCTCCTCCTTCACCCATTTGATAAAGATGCCCTGCCGCATCCGCAGCAGAGCATCCCTCGATCTTCTTATAAATAAATCTCGCAGTCGTCCTCTACCCTCTTGCAGTTCTTCAGCACCTGCTGCATCACGGCGTCCACATCGGCGCCCTCGGCAAATTCCACCTTCATCTTTTGGGTCATAAAGCTGACGGTGGCAGCGGCCACGCCCTGAGTCTTCCGGGCAGCCTGCTCCATCTTGTCGGCGCAGGCCGCGCAATCCACTTCGATCTTATATGTCTTTTTCATGGTTAAGTAGTCTCCTTTCCTCAATCGCCCAGGTGCTCCATGCCCAGCTGCAAAATGGAGCGGACATGGTCGTCATCCAGCCCATAAAAAACAGCTTTGCCTTCCCGGCGGAACTTCACCAGCTTGTTATTCTTCAGAATACGCAGCTGATGGCTTACGGCGCTCTGGGTCATGCCCAGGAGCCTTGCAATGTCATACACGCACAGCTCCGCGCCGAACAACACATACAGAATTTTGACGCGGGTGGAGTCGCCGAACACCTTGTACAATTCTGCCAGGTCATATAGGTCGTCCTCGTCGGGCATCTGCCGCCGCACAGCCTCTACGCCGGCCTCGTCCAGACACAGAAAATCCTGCTCCGGATTCTTTTCCATTTGATCCATGCCGCCCTCCTTAAATGTTCATTTGAATAATTGCTCATACGTTTGTTGTCTGTATGTTACACCCTTCCCCAAACTGTGTCAACCCCTTTTTGTAAATTATTCGGACAATTTTTACGCCCCTCTTAATTTCCTAAAGAAGTTTCCCACCGGTTTTGGAATATTGGTGATTGCTTTTGAGAAATAATGTGGTATACTATCATGTGTAGCAGATTGTCTTAAAAGTAGAAAAATTACTATAACAGTAAGGTCGGATGTGTGCGGGAAACCCCATTGGGGGGCTCCCTGCGCCATTAAAGTCCATGGTTTTGGACGCTTTTTTAAGCTCTCCGAAGCACGCAGGCAGCAGGGCGAAGGCTCCTTCCCCAATGCGCTGCAGATAAATAACTGTGCCCTGCATATTTTTGCAGCGGCTGACGATGGAGAGGCTCTGCCTCTCCCTATAACACCTCACGAAAGGGGCACTTATGAATCAGTATCTTATACGCGGCGGTCGGCCGCTTTTTGGTGAAATTACCATCAGCGGCGCGAAGAATGCCGCCGTTGCCATCATCCCCGCCGCCCTGCTGGTGGACGGCACCTGCCGCATTGAAAACATCCCGCAGATCAGCGATGTTACGCTGCTGCTGAATATTTTGGAGGAGCTGGGCGCCAGGGTCCGGGTGCTGAACCGCCACGCCGTGGAGCTGGATTGCCATGCCATCCGTTCCACCCATCCGTCCTATGATCTGGCCCGCCGTATCCGCGCCTCTTACTATCTCATCGGCGCTCTGTTGGGCCGCTTTGGCGAGGCTGCCGTGGCCATGCCCGGCGGCTGCGACTTCGGTGTGCGGCCCATCGACCAGCATATCAAGGGCTTCTGCGCCATGGGCGCAGAGGTGAAGGTGGAGAGCGGCTTCATTCAGGCCTGTGCCAAGTCCGGCCGTCTCACCGGCACATCCGTATATCTGGACGTAGTGTCCGTAGGCGCCACCATGAATATCATGATGGCCGCTGTGCTGGCCAAGGGCAACACCGTCATTGAAAACGCCGCCAAGGAGCCGCACATCGTGGATCTGGCCAACTTCCTCAACTCCATGGGTGCCGATGTCAAGGGAGCCGGCACCGACACCATCAAGATTCGCGGTGTGGATCATCTGGCCGGCGGCAGCTACGGCATCATTCCCGACCAGATCGAGGCCGGCACCTATATGGCCGCCGTGGCCGCCGCAGGCGGTCAGGTGCTCATCAAAAATGTGATCCCCAAGCACTTGGACTGCATCAGCGCCAAGCTGGTGGAGATGGGTGTTTACATTGAGGACCGGGGTGACGCCGTGCTGGTGCGCCGCAGCGGCCCGCTGCAGAAGACTAACGTAAAGACCATGCCCTATCCGGGCTTTCCCACGGATATGCAGCCCCAGATCGCCGCGGTGCTGTCCACAGCCCAGGGCACCAGCATCGTCAATGAAAATGTGTGGAACAGCCGCTTTAAGTATATCGACGAATTAAAGCGTATGGGCGCCAATATCCAGGCCGATGGCCATGTGGCCGTCATCGAGGGCGTGGAGCATCTCCAGGGCGCGCCGGTGCAGGCCTGCGACCTGCGGGCAGGCGCCGCCATGGTCATCGCCGGTCTGTGCGCTGAGGGCGTAACGGAGCTGAGCCAGGTGCAGTTCATCGAGCGCGGCTACGAGGACCTGGTGGGCAAGCTCCGGGCCGTTGGGGCCGACATCCGTGTGGTGGACGCGCCGGACATCGCCGAGCAGAAGGAAGCACATATCGGCTGATACAATGCCGCCAAAGCAGCGTCTGCCGCGTAGGGCCGCCAAAGGGCGGCCGGCGTGGTGACGCTGCTTTTATCACCCGGCGGCGCTCCCTCACCGCGCTTCCTATTTATAATATGGCAATCCGAAATACCCAAAATCACAAGCGAGGTCTGACATTTGATCACCATACACACTCTGGCCAGCGGGTCCGAGGGCAACGCCGCCTTGGTCTGCGCCGGCGATGTTCATATTTTGGTGGACGCGGGCATCTCCGCCCGGCGCATTGAGACCGCCCTGCGGTCTCTGAACCGGCTGCCTCAGGCCCTGTCTGCCGTTTTCATCACCCACACTCATTCCGACCACACCGCCGGGCTTCGGGTGCTGCTGAAGCATACGGGCGCCCCTGTATTTGCCTCCCCCGCCGTGTGCGCCGCCCTTCTGCGGCAGATACCGGGCAGCGCCTCTCTGCTGCGGCCCCTATGCCCCGGGGATGCACAGGCCTTCGGTTCCCTGACCGTGACGGCCTTTGCCACATCCCACGATACCCCGGGCAGCATGGACTATCGCTTTGATTGCGGCGGCGCCTCCGCCGGGATCCTAACGGACACGGGCTATGTAACGCCGGAGGCCGAGGCAGCCCTGGCCGGGGTGGAGCTGCTGCTGCTGGAGAGCAACCACGATGTGCAGTGGCTGCAAAGCGGGCCCTATCCCTATCCCCTGAAGCGGCGGATATTAGGCGACCGCGGCCATCTGTCCAACGATGCAGCGGCGGAGTTTGCCTGCCGCATGGCGGACCGCGGCACCCGGCAGTTTGTCCTGGTGCATTTAAGCAGGGAGAATAATACCCCTGTCCGGGCCCTGGATACTGTAGGCTATGCCCTGCGCTGCGGCGGATTCGAGGGAGTTCGGCTCACCGCCGCCCCCCGAGGCGAGTGCAGTGAGGCCTATATAGCGGAGGGTGCGCCATGCAAAAAATAACCGTCCTGTGCGTAGGCAAGCTGAAGGAAAAATTCTACCTGGACGCTGTGGCAGAGTACACCAAGCGCCTGCAGCGCTGCTGCAAATTAGAGGTTATCGAGCTGCCGGAGAGCAAGCTGCCGGAGGAGCCCTCCCCCGCCCAGATCCAGCAGGCTCTGGACACGGAGGCCGCCGCCATAAGCGCAAAGCTCCCCAGGGGTGGCGCATTGGTGGCCATGTGCATCGAGGGCAGCCCCTGCTCCAGCGAGGAAATGAGCCGCAAAATGCAGCAGCTGGCTGTTTCCGGCAGTACCCAAGTTACCTTTCTCATCGGCGGCAGCGTGGGCCTCAGTGAGGAGTTGAAGCGCCGGGCAGATTGGCGTCTGTCCATGTCCCCCATGACCTTCCCCCATCACCTGGCCCGGGTCATGCTCCTGGAGCAGATCTACCGCGCTTTTCAGATCCAACAGGGGACGAAATACCACAAATAATCGAATGAAGCATATGGGAGGTTTTGTGATGAACGAGTTTGATATGTTGGCTGCCGCGGAATCCGCGCGAAGCGGCGAGCTCCCGCAGAATTTTTGGGACGATCTCTCCTCCGGCTGGCGCTTTCGTAAGGAGGAATTGGCCTGGCCGGTGGACGAAAAGGGCGAAAAGGAAAAGGCCGTGCTGCTGACGTCCACCTTTGACTCCCCTGCCGAATCGGATGTGACCATTTCCTTTTTGATATCCTGCGGCATTCCCTGCTTTAAGTATTACGCCAAGGAGGGCGGCGCGGGCAAGGTCATCAGCGGCTTTTCCGGCTATGGAGCCGACCTCTATGTCCCCGCCTCCCGGCTGGAGGAGGCCCGAGCCCTGCTCCAGGCAGAGCCGGTTTTTGACGAGGATAATTCTTAACCTTCATAGCAAAACGGAAAGGAGATTTTATAGCATGATCGACTACAAAGCAGAATATCTGAAATGGCTCCGCAGCGATGCCATCACCGAAGACGAGCGGGCAGAGCTGGCCGCCATTGCAGATGACGACAAGGAGATCGAGAGCCGATTCTACGGTCCTCTGGAGTTCGGCACCGCCGGCCTGCGGGGCACCATGAAGATGGGCCTGCACCAGATGAATATCTATGTTATCCGCTGGGCCACCCAGGGCTTTGCCAATGTCATCTGCGCTGAAGGCTCTGCCGCCATGGACAAGGGCGTTGCCATCTGCATGGATTGCCGCCACCATAGCATGGAGTTTGCCCGGGCCGCCGCCGAGGTCTGCGCCGCTAACGGCATCCATGTGCGGATTTTTGAGTCCCTGCGCCCCACTCCGGAGCTTAGCTTTGCCGTGCGGCACTACGGCTGCCAGGCGGGCATCAACATCACCGCCAGCCACAACCCCAAGGAGTATAATGGCTACAAGGTCTACTGGTCCGACGGCGCCCAGCTGCCCCCCCAGCACGCCGATGCCATCGCCCGAGAGCTGGAGAAGATCGACATCTTCACCGGCGTAAAGACCATGCCCTTTGATGAAGCCAAGGCCGCCGGGCACATTGAGCTCATGGGGGAGGAAACCGACAACGCCTTCATGGAAAACGTCATGGCCATGGTCAACGACCGGGAATGTGTTGCCAAGGTGGCGGATACCTTCCATGTGGTCTACACCCCCTTCCACGGCTGCGGCTGGAAGCTGGTTCCCCAGGCTCTGCGGGATCTGGGTGTGAAGCACCTGCACTGCGTGCCTGAGCAGATGGTGCTGGACGGCTCCTTCCCCACGGTGGTCTCCCCCAATCCGGAGAATCCGGAGGGCTTCTACCTGGCCATTGCCCTGGCGGACCGGGTGGGTGCCAACTTCATCATCGGCACCGATCCGGATAGCGACCGGGTGGGTATCCTGGTGCGCAATAAGGGTGGCCGCTTTGTGCCCGTGTCCGGTAACCAGACCGGTGTGCTGCTGGCCGATTATCTGCTGGGTGCCATAGCCCGCAGCGGCAAGCTGCCCAAGAACGCCGTCCTGCTCAAGACCATTGTCACCACCGAGATGGCCCGCCGGGTGGCGGAGGCCCACGGCGTCAAATGCTATGATACCTTCACGGGCTTTAAGTTCATGGCCGAGAAGAAGCAGCAGCTGGAGAGCCAGGGCCTGGGCAAGGTGGTGTTCTCTTATGAGGAGAGCTACGGCTATATGCTGGGTGACTATGTCCGGGACAAGGATGCCGTCACCGCCTCCCTGCTGCTGACGGAGATGGCCGCCTGGTACCAGAGCCAGGGCATGACCCTGTTTGACGCTCTCCAGGCCTTGTACGAAAAGTACGGCTACTATGGCGAAAAGACTCACAACCTGGTGATGCCCGGCCTGGACGGTCTGGAAAAGATGGCTGCCCTGATGAAGAACCTGCGGGACGTGCCTCCCACGGAGATTGCTGGCGTGGCCGTCACGGCGCGCACAGATTATAAGGACGGTACCATTACCGATTGTACAACCGGGCAGGTTACTGCCTCGGAGCTGAAGGGCAGCAATGTTCTGCGCTACACCCTGGCTGATGGCACCGTAATCCTGGTACGCCCCTCCGGCACAGAGCCCAAGATCAAGGTCTATATCCTCACTCTGGGCAAGGACGCCGAGGAGCGGGACACGAACATCGAAAAGTACTCCCAGTGGGCCCTGGCACTTCAGAATTGATCCGATAACGGCACCTGAAGCTCTGCTCCATTGGCAGCGTCATCCCCCCTGCAGCCATCGGGCTGCAGGGGGGATTTTTCGCCGTCGGGTCCTCACCGCCGGACGTCCCATCGGCAATTCCCCTGATTCCGCCTTTCTCCCCGAAGAATGCCCGCCGCGCCGCTTTTTGTTCATCTCAACGGTTGACAAAAGTCCGTCCGCCCCTTATAGTACATTCATAACGCTTTTTTAACGGGCGGTCCTATTGGCCGCCCAAAACTGGAGGAGAGAATCATGGAACGCGAATCTTTTAAGTCCCGTCTGGGCTTCCTGCTGGTGAGTGCCGGGTGCGCCATCGGCATCGGCAATGTGTGGCGTTTTCCCTTTGTGGTGGGGCAGAACGGCGGTGGATTTTTTGTGCTGGTCTACCTCGTCATGCTGGTGGTGCTGGGCCTGCCGGTGCTGACCATGGAGCTGGCCGTGGGCCGTGCCAGCCGCAAAAGTGCGGTGCTTGCCTATAAGGCCCTGGAAAAGCCCGGCAGCAAGTGGCACATTCACGGCTGGTTCGCCATCATCGGCTGCTGCCTGCTGATGATGTACTATACCACCGTGTCCGGCTGGATGCTGGACTACTTCTTCAAGTTCGTCACCGGTGTCTTTACCCCCGGCATGGCCGCCGAGGTCAGCGGCCAGGTATTCAGTGATATGCTGGCCAGCCCCGCCGAAATGGGACTGTGGATGGTTATTACAGTGGCTGCCGGCGTGCTGGTGTGCAGCATCGGCGTGCAGAAGGGTCTGGAGCGGGTCAGCAAGGTGATGATGACCGCTCTGCTGGTGCTGATCCTGGTGCTGGCCATTCACAGCTTCACCCTCCCCGGGGCCAAGGAGGGCATCGCCTTTTATCTGGTGCCCAACATGGACAATGTGCGTTCCGTAGGCCTGGGCAATGTCATTGCCGCGGCCATGAATCAGGCGTTTTTCACCCTGAGCCTGGGCATCGCTGCCATGGAGATTTTCGGCAGCTATATGAGTAAGGACCACACGCTGCTCAGTGAGGGCGCCCGCATATGCGGGCTGGACACCTTTGTGGCCGTCATGGCGGGCATCATCATCTTCCCTGCCTGCTTCAGCTACGGCGTGGAGGTAACCTCCGGTCCAAGCCTGATCTTCGTCACCCTGCCCAATGTGTTCACCAATATGGCCGGGGGCCGCGTGTGGGGATCTCTATTCTTCCTGTTCATGACCTTTGCCTCCTTCTCCACGGTCATTGCGGTCATCGAGAACATCATGTCTTCCTGTATGGACCTGTTCGGCTGGAGTCGCAAGAAGGCTGCGCTGATAAACGGCGTTATCATCCTCATCGCCAGCGTCCCCTGTGTGCTGGGCTACAATGTGCTCAGCGACTTCCACCCCATCGGCGGCCGGGATGTGCTGGACAGCGAGGACTTCCTGGTCAGCAGTATCCTGCTGCCTCTTGGGTCGCTGATATATCTGCTCTTCTGTGTGACCCGCTGGGGCTGGGGCTTTAAGAACTACCAGGCCGAAGCCAATGCCGGCAAGGGCATGAAGGTAGCCGGCTGGATGCGGTGGCTGTTTATGATCGTGCTGCCCCTTATGATCCTGGCCATCTTCATCATCGGCCTCACCGGCTGAACCAAATTAAAAAAAGGGATCCGCT
>ENA-OQRA01002049-OQRA01002049.1-human-gut-metagenome-genome-assembly--contig:-NODE-2049-length-9985-cov-6.582377_pt1 | contig 9985 bp, 10 predicted proteins | sample MGYA00243238_ERZ505106 | MGnify/ENA primary metagenome ERZ505106 (study PRJEB26097, sample SAMN02711298) | human gut metagenome | biome: Gut microbiome | host: Homo sapiens | place: Denmark: Copenhagen...
GCGACCACCGAGATCTACACTCTTTCCCTACACGACGCTCTTCCGATCTCTTCGCTCCAGCCGAGCACCGCAACGGCGGCGACCAGCACGGCCAGCAGCACGGCCAGCGCCCCGACATAGGCCAGTATAACAGCGACAGCGCCCGCACTACGACGGACGCCGACCATAACCTGTTCCCCGACGGCGAACTGCGCCGCGTCGGGACTCTTCACGACCACGATCTTGTCCTGCGCTTCGGCCAGGCCGCACGCTTCGCGGGCCTTGCAGCTACCGCAGGCACTGTGGGAGGTGATCCTCACATAGACCGTGTCGCGTTCCGTGCGTTCCACCACGCCGCTATGTTCAATCCGTGAAGCCACCGCCCTCAATCGCCGTATTTGTTGGTAAGCGGCATAAGGCGCTCGTGCCCGAACGAGCACAAAAATTATTTTAATTTATAATTAAACTCAGCAAAGTGTTAAAGTGTAAGAGTGTAAAAGAAGTAAAGAAAGGATGATTCATTTGGTAAAGGTGGATTTCGGCTTTATCGACAGCGTACTGCAAAAATACGGCTGCGATAAAACCAGGGTCATTGCTATTATGCAGGATATCCAAAACGAGTACAAATTTCTCCCCCAGGACGCGCTGGAATACATTGCCGAAAAGGTTGGCGAAAGTGAAGCCGAGCTTTACGGCGTTGCAACATTCTACGAGAATTTCTCAATGAACGAAAAGGGCAAATATATCATCAAGGTCTGCAACGGCACCGCCTGCCACGTCAGAAAGTCCGATGATGTTCAGGAAGCAATTTACGCCGCAACAGGCCTTACCCCCGAGGATCACATATCCTCAGACGGGCTGTTTACCATCGAGCGCGTCGCCTGCCTCGGCGCATGCAGTCTCGCTCCGGTGTGTACTGTCAACGGCGTTGTCCATGCTTCGATGACCCCCGAAAAAGCACATGCACTTATTCAGGAGTTAAGGGAGGCTGAGTCACATGAGGATTGAAAACAGACAGCATCTCGCACAGTGCCGTGAGGACTACAGGAAAGCGCTTGAATGTCAGTACAAGAAGGTGCTTATCTGCTGCGGCTCCGGCTGTGTTGCCAGCGGCTCGATGAACGTTTACAGCAGGATGAAAGAGCTGCTGCATGAGCGCGGACTTCGGGTTGATGTTGAACTTCAGCACGAAGGTCACGAGGAATCGGTCGGTCTCAAGCGAAGCGGCTGCCTCGGATTCTGCCAGATGGGGCCTCTGATGCGTATAGAGCCTATGGGCCTTATGTATACAAAGGTTTCTGTTGATGACTGCGAGGAGATAATTGAAAAAACCATTCTCGGTGACGAGATCATAGACCGCCTTCTCTACAGTGAAGAAGGCAAAAGCTACATTCATCAGGAGGACATACCTTTTTACAAAAAGCAGCTTCACGTCACCCTCGAGCACTGCGGCCATATAAACGCCGAGAGTGCCGAGGAATATATAGCCGAAGGCGGATATACCGCACTTGAAAAGGCGCTGTTTGACATGACTCCGGACGAGATAATTTCCGAGATATCGGAGTCGGGTCTGCGCGGCAGAGGCGGCGCGGGCTTCCCCACCGGCAAAAAGTGGGCGCAGGTTGCCGCTCACAAGGACGCTCCCGTGAAGTACATCGTCTGCAACGGCGATGAGGGCGACCCCGGCGCATTTATGGACTGCTCCATAATGGAAGGTGATCCGCACAGGATGATCGAGGGCATGATAATTGCCGGCATAGCCACCGGCTCCGAGGAAGGCTACATCTATGTCCGTGCGGAGTATCCGCTGGCAGTCGAGCGTCTTAAAATGGCGATCGCTGATGACGAGGCTCACGGTCTGTTGGGCGATAACATACTCGGTTCTGGCAAAAACTTCAGACTGCGCATAAATCGCGGCGCAGGCGCGTTCGTCTGCGGCGAGGGTTCGGCACTGACCGCCTCCATCGAGGGCGGGCGCGGCATGCCCCGTACCAAGCCGCCCAGAAGCGTTGATCACGGCCTGTTCGACGCTCCTACATCGCTCAATAACGTTGAGACCTTTGCAAACGTTCCTACGATCATCGAGCGCGGCGCGGCATGGTACCGCGGCATCGGCACCGAGACCAGCCCCGGCACCAAGGCCTTCGCCCTGACCGGCAACATAAAGCACACCGGACTTATCGAGGTCCCCATGGGCACGACCCTGCGCGAGATCGTATTTGATATCGGCGGCGGCGTGAAAAACGGCAAGTTCAAGGCCGTTCAGATCGGCGGCCCGTCCGGCGGCTGCCTGACTGAGGAGCACCTCGACCTGCCGCTCGACTTTGAATCGACCAAAAAGATCGGCGCCATTATCGGCTCCGGCGGACTTGTCGTCATGGGTGACGATACCTGCATGGTCGAGATCGCGCGCTTCTTCATGAACTTCACCAAGAAGGAATCCTGCGGTAAATGCGCCACCTGCCGCGAGGGCATACCCAAGATCCAGGCAATACTTGAGCGCATAACCCACGGTTCGGGCACGATCGAGGATATCGACATGCTTCAGGAGCTTTCAAGCGTCGTAAAGACCTGTTCGCTGTGCGGTCTGGGCAAGACAGCTACCAACCCCGTTCTCAGCACGCTCAAATACTTCAAGGATGAGTATATTGCACATGTCGTTGATAAGAAGTGCCCGGCCGGCGTATGCCGCAGTCTGTGCACTATGTGGATCGATCCGCTCAAGTGCATCGGCTGCACCAAGTGCGCGCGCAACTGCCCCGTCGGCGCAATAACCGGCGAGCTGCGCAAGCCGCATAAGATCGACCCCGAAAAGTGCATCAAGTGCCGCGAGTGTAAAAACGGCTGTCCGAAGCACGCTATAAAGGAGGTATGATGATATGAAGCACATGGTCATAGACGGCATCAGCTGTGAATTTGAAAATGAACGCAACGTACTTGAAGTTGCAAAAAAGCATCATATCGATATCCCCAATCTCTGCTACTGTGAAAGTCTTTCGATATACGGCGGCTGCCGCCTGTGCGTTGTTGAAAACGAGCGCGGCGCAGTTGAGGCCGCATGCTCGATGCAGCCCAAAGACGGCCTTGTTATCAAGACCAACACCGCACGTCTGAGAAAGCATCGCCAGATGATACTGGAGCTGCTGCTGGCCGGTCACAGAGCCGAGTGCACCACCTGCGAAAAATCCGGAAAGTGCAAGCTTCAGACCTATGCGCGCCGCTATAACGTCACCAATATCCGCTTTGCAAACGAATACTGCAAGCTGCCCATCGACGAATCATCCCCTTCCATCGTGCGCGACCCTTCAAAGTGCATTCTCTGCGGAAAGTGCGTCAGAATGTGCTCGGAGATTCAGAACATCCACGCAGTTGACTTCGCAGAGCGCGGCATCGAGACCTATATCTCCTGCGGCTTTGACAACAAGCTTGCCGACACAAAGTGCGTAGGCTGCGGCCAGTGCGCAGCTGTATGCCCCACCGGCGCTATCGTCGTAAAAAACGAGATCTCCAAGCTCTGGGCGGCAATATACGACTCGACAAAGAAGGTCGCCGTTCAGGTCGCGCCGGCTGTGCGCGTCGGTATCGGCGAAGAGTTCGGCATGTCTGCCTCGCAGCCTGTTATGGGCAAGATAGTTACGGCGCTGAAAATGCTCGGCGCGGACTACGTTTTTGATACCTCGCTGACTGCCGACCTTACTATAATGGAGGAGTCCGCCGAGTTTATGAACAAGCTCAAGACCGGCGCAAAGCTTCCCATGTTCACCTCCTGCTGCCCCGGCTGGATCAAGCATGTTGAGAATATGCACCCGCATCTCATGCCCCAGGTTTCCACCTGCGGCTCGCCGATGGAGATGTTCGGCGCGATACTCCGCCAGCACTACACCGACGATGAGCTGTATTCCGTTGCAATAATGCCCTGCACGGCAAAGAAGGCCGAGGCTGCCCGTCCCGAGCTCGTCAAGGACGGCGAGAGGCTCATCGACCTCGTGCTCACAACGCAGGAGCTTGCGAAAATGATAAAAGAGGCCGGCATAGACTTTGCAAACCTGCCTGACACCGAGCCTGACGATCCCTTTGCCGAGTACACCGGCGCCGGCGTCATCTTCGGCGTTACCGGCGGCGTCACCGAAGCCGTTATCCGCCACGTTTTGGGCACTGTCACGACCGAGCAGATAGCAAGCGTTGCCGAGTGCGGCGTACGCGGCCTTGAAGGCATAAAAGCATTCGAGGTCAAGGCCGGCGACCTTACGCTGAAGATAGCCGTTGCAAGCGGCCTCGGCAATGCCGACAAGCTCATCGAGAAGATAGAAAGTGGCGAAGAATTCTTCCACTTTGTCGAGATCATGGCCTGCCCCGGCGGCTGCATCGGCGGCGGCGGCCAGCCGGAGGCCTGCTTTGAACAGAAAAAGCTGCGCAACGAAGGCATGTTCATCGCCGATGAGGACTGCACGCTGCGCTCTTCCGAGCAGAACACCGCGCTCGACGGGGTATACAACCTGCTGCGCGGCAGAGCTCATGACCTTCTGCACGTCCATTACCCCGACCACGGCCACGAATAAATCGCTTTATACCACAGCATCCCTCATCTTCGGATGGGGGATTTTTTACGGTTTTATAAACAATTTCGCAAGCAGTGGATTTTAAACCTCGGACATGCTATAATTGCTTATAATAGGAGTTGATATTATGCGAAAATTCTTAGCCATAGCTTTGGCATTCTGCTGCGTTTTTTCCCTTTGCGCCTGCGGCAGCAAGGACACAGGCGAAAAGGAGCGCGAATGCGGCGTATATATAACAATGGAGGCAAACGATGTATTCACGGTCTCCTGCGGAACGGACGAAGGCTCGGATTCCTTTAAAAACGCCGATGAATCGGCCATCGCAGCCGGCACGGTGATCCATTTTGACTTTGCCGGTGATAAGGCCGACAGCACCGAAAAAGCCGATATCGAATACAGCATCTGCCTTTATGACAAGGACCTGAATATCATTGCGTCAAAATCGTTTGTAGATGATTTTTCTAACAATGCGCGCGTTGATATAACCGTCACGAAAGATCATAAGATCATAAACGCAAACGCAGGAAGCTGCGGCGGAGATGTTGTCGTTGACATGTCGACCGAATCCGGAGAGGATAACGTAACATACATGTCCCCCACAGTATTCATGCCCGATCGCAGCGATGCCGCCGACAAGATAAACGAAAGCCTCGACTCTATGGAGACTGAATACGCCACCAAGACCTATCAGGATAATTACGGCCTCTATACTCAAAACATCGGAGACGGCACGGCACAGGGTCTGAGTGCCTTTTCAATGAACCGCACCATCAGAACCGAGCGTGCCGACAGCTCGATCATTTCCCTGCGCATCGTTGACCGAGCCTCGCTCGGAACGACGAGCACGCTGAAGATCAGCGGCTCTACCTTCAATTCGCAGACCGGCGAGGAGATAAAGCTTGCCGACCTCGGCGACAGCAGCGAGAAGATCGTAAACGCGGTTTCCGAAAAGATACTCGTTTCCTTCAACGAAGATGCAAAGTATCAGGGCGTGTTCTTCAACGAGGGCTATTCCGAAACGATAAAGTCACTGATCTCCGACGGACACTGGTATCTGTCCTCCGAAGGCATCGTTATCATTGCAAACCCCGGTGAAATTGCCGACAGCTCCGCCGGATTTTATGAGTTCACTGTCAGCTATGACGACCTCAAAGATGTTATAAACGCAGATTTTATCCCCGACAGTGACCGCGACGGCAGTGAAGGCGATATCGACGTCGTATTTGCTGCCGACAGCAAGGCATCCAATCTGACTCTGCTCGGCAATGCTGCCGCAACGGATATAAAGTCGCTGCTTCTTTCCGCAACCGGAAATATCTATGAACTTGACGTTTACACGATAAACTATAGCGAAAGTGCCAAGACCTACACGCTCGTGAAGCAGCTTCTTGCATGCAGCGATATGTCCGACGGTGCGGCACTTGCGATAAACACCGAGCTTGAGGGAACAACGCCGGCCATGGTCGTACGCTTCAAGCTTGCCGACGGCACACATGAGGTTCGCCTGCTCTCGCTCGATGAAAACGGCGCTGTCAAGGTTACCAATCCCTACGCCAGCGCCGGCACTGTAATCACCTCCCGTCTTCCATACACCGGCGACATTGACGGCGACAACAAGGAAGAGACGATAAGTACGAGCACCGATGCTCAGGGACTCACTGTTTTGAACGTTGAATCCTCCGGCAGCACTGCTGAAGTTTCGACCGCCATCAAGGAGCTTGGCAGCATCCGCCTGTTTGACCTCGACGGCGACGGTGTGCGTGAGATTTATATTGACGGCAAGGACGCAAACGGACAGGCCATTACCTGCGCTGCATTTTACTCTGCCGGGGAAGCTCAGCCGCTGCATCTCGCGCTGTTTGACAGCCAAAGCTACGCCCAGGGCTCGATCAAGGAATTTGCCGACAGCAAGCTCATTCTTGACACCGAAATGAATATTCTCGGAACATATAAGGTTAAGAATGTGTACGCTCTCGCTGATAAGAGCTTCTCCAAGGCCTCGGATGACATCGTTTTTGATAACAACACGACTTACGTCACCACTTCGAAGAGCATAACTCTAAGTAACGGTAGCCTGCTCGCCACCGGAACAAAGCTGCGCTTTACCTCAACCGACGGCAGTTCGGTCATAAACTTTGTGACCGACGGCGGCTTCACAGGCTCCATCCCCATTGCAAGCTCCGGCTCCGGATGGACGATATCCGGCCAGCCCGACACGAGCTACTTCACTTCCCTGCCGTACAAAAACTGAGCATAGCTTGAAAAACATCACAGACTTTCTTGCACGCTAAAATATACGCCGCTGTGCGGCGTATATTTTTTTGCCTTTTGCGGAAAATATCACCGAGGTGATATTGTGAACACAGGTAAAAACGCGGATCTTCCGCTCGGTCTCGGCATGGCGCTTATGCAGAACACGGACGCTTTTCTCTACTTCTCCGCGCTGGACAAGACTCAGCAGGCAAAAATCATTGAACAGAGCAAGCATGTAAAAAGCCGCAGCGAAATGAAGAGCTTCGTCAGCGGCCTTAGCGCAAACGGCTGAAAAATCATTTGTTCCCCGAGCGAGGACATATCGAAAATTTGTTCCCGTGATGCGGACGTTTTTTGCTGTAAAACTCTTGTATATTTCATCCGGATGCAGTAAAATTCAAGTACAATCACAAAACAGAGGTGAATCGGATGGAATTGCAGCTTAAAGACATTGAGCTTGCTGCCGAAAGGCTCAAGCCCATACTTCATCACACAGAGCTTGATATGTCCTCCACCTTTTCCGCTATGACCGGCGGAGAGATATATCTCAAATGCGAAAACCGGCAGAAAACCGGCTCGTTCAAGATCCGCGGCGCGAGCAACAAAATCGCCGCACTTGTCGAGCGCGGCGATGTGAAAAGCGTCGTTGCATCATCTGCCGGCAACCATGCGCAGGGCGTGGCTTACGCGGCGCACAAGTTCGGCATTCCGGCAACGATCGTCATGCCGGCAAGCGCTCCGATCGCAAAGGTTCAGGCCACCGAGGGCTACGGCGCAAAGGTCGTACTGCACGGCGACTGCTACGACGATGCGTACGCAATGGCCTGCAGGGTGTGCGAGACCGAGGGTGCGACTTTCCTGCATCCGTACAATGATCTTGAGGTCATTGCCGGTCAGGGTACGCTCGGCCTTGAAATTCTCGGCGATCTGCCCACTGCCGACGTTGTTATCGTGCCGGCCGGCGGCGGCGGACTGCTCGCAGGTGTTGCGGCCTGCATAAAGCAGATCAATCCGCGCATCAAGGTCATCGGCGTTCAGGCCGAGGGTGCCAACGCTATCGCACAGTCATTCCGCGAGAAGAAGTACATAAGTACCGATTCCGTTTCAACCATTGCCGACGGCATTGCCGTCAAAGCTCCCGGCGACATAACCGTCGAGCTTATCAATCGCTATGCCGACGACGTTGTTACCGTCAACGACAACGAGATCTCCGAGGCAATACTCCTGCTCATGGAGCGCTGCAAACAGATCGTTGAGCCTTCCGGCGTAACTCCCGTGGCCGCCGTTTTGAAGGGCAAGGTCGATGTTAAGGGAAAGAAAGTCGTGTGCCTGCTCTCCGGCGGCAATATCGACGTCAGCTTTATTCAGTGCATCATCGCTCAGGGTCTTGTCGCGCGCAACAGGCGGCTTAAATTCACGGCGACTCTGCTCGATAAGCCCGGCAGCCTCGTTAAGCTCTTAAACGCCATTGCCGCGCAGGGCGCAAATATACTCACCGTTGAGCACGACAGACTCAGCGCAGGGCTTACGCCGAACCAGACCAACGTTCACATTGCCTGCGAAGTCGGCGGCAAGGAGCACGGCGAAAGGCTGCTCCGCGCACTCGGCGACAAGGGCTTCAAAATAAGCTTGAACTATTAAGGAGGAACAAATAATGAAAACTGTATCCACAAACAAAGCTCCTGCCGCGATAGGCCCCTATTCTCAGGCGCAGATCGTCGGAGGCATGGTATATACATCCGGCCAGATCGGTATCGATCCCGCCACCGGTATTGTCCCCAAGGGTGTTGAAGCACAAGCCCATCAGGTTTTCAAAAACCTCACAGAGCTTCTCAAGGCTGCCGGCAGCGACATGTCCAAGGTAGTAAAGACCACCGTTTTCATAAAGGACATGAACGACTTTGGCCTTGTCAACGGCATATACGCCGAGTACTTCACCGAACCTTATCCTGCAAGAAGCTGCGTCGAAGTCGCACGTCTGCCCAAAGACGTCCTCGTCGAGTGCGAGGTCATAGCCGAGCTGTGAGCGAGCAGCTTGAGCGTATGCTCGCCGGTAAGCTCTACGATCCGTCGGATGCCGAGCTTTCCGCTCTGCGACTGAAGGCGCATAAGCTCAGCCGGCAGTATAACAACACCGACGAGGACGAGGAAAAGCTGCGCGCAGAAATTCTCGGACAGCTTACGCCGAACGCTAAGCCGGGGCTGTTTTTGCAGGGGCCTGTGTATTTCGACTACGGCGTATTTACGAGCTTCGGGCGAAATTGCTACGCAAATTTTAATTTCACCGTTCTCGACTGCTGCCCTGTCACGATTGGCGACAATGTGTTTTTCGGCCCGAATTGCAGCTTGCTTACGCCTATGCACTCTTTTCTCAGTAAGGAGCGCAATATTTGCACAAGACCTGACGGCAGCACATATGATTTGGAGTACGCAAAGCCGATAAGCATCGGAAGCAATTGCTGGCTTGCCGGAAATGTCACCGTATGCGGCGGTGTAACGATCGGCGACGGCTGCGTTATCGGCGCAGGCAGCGTTGTAACACGCGATATTCCGCCCGGTTGCCTTGCAGCCGGCAATCCATGCCGTGTCTTACGAGAGATCACTGCTCAGGACAGCGTGGAGCTTAAGAATTTGAAATAATAAAAATCAGAGGCAAGCAAATGCTTGCCTCTGATTTTTCAGCATATCGGCGCATGATGTGGGGCATGCGCCGATGCTTATTAAGAACTCAGAACTTAATGTCAACAGGCTTTCTGTCGAACATAGCGTTAACCTGCTTGTATGCCCAGCCGAGCACCTTCTGGTCGAGGTTCCAGAAATAAACCACGAACAGAACGCCGACTACCATGCTAAACAGCTTAACGGACTTTTTGCAGAATTTGCACATTAGCGTTTCTCCTTTTTGAGCTGTTATTAATGCCAAACAGTTCATTCAATCAGATCTGTTGGCGCCTGTGTGGGTCAAATAATTCTAAAGGCTGCGGTGTTCCCTACCCGGCTACACCGATTATAGGGCACGCCCTAAATGATTTAAAATCTCATTCGGCGCGAGGCACTTAAACTCAGTACAACCTTACAGGTCGGGCCACCGCAGTATAGATCAGCACGATCTCAATGCGCCTCTAAAAATTATTTCTTTGCAAGACCCTTCTGGCGAGCATACTCTGCTGCGCCGAGTGCGCCCATCAGCTGCG
>ENA-OQRA01002057-OQRA01002057.1-human-gut-metagenome-genome-assembly--contig:-NODE-2057-length-9977-cov-2.963112_pt1 | contig 9977 bp, 8 predicted proteins | sample MGYA00243238_ERZ505106 | MGnify/ENA primary metagenome ERZ505106 (study PRJEB26097, sample SAMN02711298) | human gut metagenome | biome: Gut microbiome | host: Homo sapiens | place: Denmark: Copenhagen...
GGCCTGATGGTCGAAGCAGATCAGGATGCCATAGCGGTCTTGAAGCCGCAGTGCCGTATCGAACCGCCTGATCCGCGGCAGGTCACAATCATAGGCGAACAGAACCGGTGCGCCCTCCGGTGTCATGGCGTCGTTCTCCACCGTTTCACCCGGCTGCTGTGGCTCAAGGTCAAGGAGCAGCAGCTCACGCAGATCATTGTCCAGTTCTTCATCGCAGATAAGGCGCAGCAGCACCTCTCCATGATGGTCGTTGGTCAGGAAGCAGAACCGTTCATAGCTGCCATCCAGAATGAAATAGTTCTTGCCGCCCTGGTTGGTCAGCAGCTCATAGGCCAGCTCCATACTGTCACCCAGCAGGAGACCTTGCACGGTATCCAGATGATACTGGTGCGGCATACGTTCACGGCACAGCACCGTCTGCATGAGCGCTTTTGTCCGCATCTCAGCTTTATAGCTCCATTTCATCAGCGCGTTGCCCATGTTGTAAACCACGTGGATATGCTGCGGTGTCAATAAAACGCCCACGGACCGGGCACCACGGATTTTAACAAAGGTCGTCCCCGTCTCTTTGATCTCACGGGAGGTGTAGAAGGCAGGTGTGCAGATGCTACCAATCGCTGTTTCGCCGGGGCGGAATACGCCGGGTTTTTCATCGCGGAAGATACTAACGTTGGCGTTACGCATGGTGATCAATGTCTGTGAGACACGGTGGAGTCGAAGCCGCTGCTCCGGTTCACTCCTGATGTGGTTGGTGGCGCAGGATCCGGACAGGTAGAAAGAAAACCTCTCCTGGTTGTGCTCCAGCAGCAGCTTTTTCGCCGCGGCGGTGAGCCGGTATCCACGCAGTCCGTTCTTGTAGTAGGACAGCAAAAGCCGCTGACGCTTCAGCGACTTGACCACGTTCTCTTTGTAGCTGGTGCCACCGGCGAGCCTGCTCAGTTGGCTGGCCGGCAGCTCACCGGACAGGGCGACCAGCGCCAATAGCTGATAGGCTTGTGATAGGCTACCGGGAGCTTTCTGTGGTAGGGTACTCATACTGACCACCTCCTTCTGGTGTGCAGTACCCAGACTGCCATGACCACGGTATTTTCGCCCGCACCGGTCATGTGAAAATGCCCGGAAATACAGGCTTTGCCGTACCATCGTCATGTGTACTGTTTTTGACACGGTCGAAACACTATAAATCGGATATAGATCTGAGCCGATTCTCGCGGTCCGAAAGCCAGCCCTGAAAACGCTCCTTATCCATCACCGACACGCGGGTACAGTCACTGTCGCCGATCTCCGTCGTGTTATAGGCATCGCACAGCAGACCCGTATCATCCTCCATAACGAAAGTGGCAATCACATCCAAAAGCTGCTTGAGCTCCAGATTGTCATAGTCACGCACCCGGTTCGGAGACAGCTCGCGGCTGTAGATATGAGAAAAGCAGACAACACAGTGCCGGAACTTGGGCAGCGTGTGTGTCTGCGCATACTTACTAAGCGTGTAGTAGATGGGGTCTGTCAGATACTCGCAGCTATGCTTCTTGCTCTTCTTAGGCAGCAGGCAGGGGAGCGTGATTTCCAGTATGCCATCTTTCTCTATAACAGAGATGCCCTGCATGACACCAGCCGATGTCAAATACTCGGCTTTTCGGATGGTGGTCGTCTCATAGATCAGGTGCCGCAGCCGGCAGGCAATGACCTCACCCCGCAGCGCGGCCTCTGTGGACAGCATTTCATAGTTATCTGAATGCCGCTGGATATTCGTGTTGTCCATAGCGTAGAGCGTGTTGGACAGGCGGGGGATCTCATTCAAAATGCTCTCTATCCGCTGCGAGAGGGTGGCTCTGTCCACAAGGTTCCTCCTTCCTGAAGTACTGTACGCAGCCCTGCTCATCCACCATGCAGTAGGCGGCGATATGAGGGATGTGCAGGTGCTGCATTTGGTCTTCTTCCTCAATGATAACGAGCCGTCGCCCGGAATCATCTTCCGCGACCAGTGCGTGCTGCAACAACGCTTCCTTACCCGGGCTTACATAGACGACCTCATATACCTCGCCATCGGCGAAGAATACCAGCTTTGCCGGCATATTGTCAGGGCTGTGATACTCCACCTTCTCGATGAAGTCCAGCAGCACCCACAGCGCCGCTGTCAGTTCTCTGTCCTCGCGGCAGTTAGGGACGTCTCCATAGCAATCCCGGTCAGTGTTATAGAATATCCGCTGCTGCCTGACCAGATAGCGCAGTAGGTTTTCAATGACGTCCTCCTTGCCCGGATACAGGCGCAGGAGCTGGTCATGGCGTATGCAGTGATAGACGGTTATGTTCCGCAGCAGTCCCGCGGCCTCCTGTCCATAGATCTGTTCTCTGTTTCTCATAGGCGGCATCACCTCCGTAATGCGTATTAACTCCGTATTAAATGCGTATTGATTTTATAATGCGTGTTATCTCCGTATAAACGCCGTATTAGGTTTCCGGACGCTTCATGCGGCGCAGAAGGTCGAGCAGCTCACGGCGGTCTGTGGTGATAAGGTCGCGTTCCAGCGAACTGGCCTTAAACTCCACCGTGATATTGTTGTTATTGCTGCTGATCAGGCCGTTGCCCCGCTCAAAGTGGGTGATCTCCATGACCTCCGCTTCGGAGAGGTGCAATACCTGCTGAACGCGCTGGGCTTCTTCATCCTCCAGATTCAATATGACTTTCGTGCGGCAGTTGTTGATGATGCCCTTGCCGTACTTGCCGTTGTCCAGAGAGAAGAAGTCATTCAGATCCTGCGTCGCGCAAATGCCGCTGCCGGAATAGGCACGGATGGTCTTGAAGATCTCCAGCACCATTTCAGCCGCCAGACGGTTGCCGACGCCGAAGGTGCCGGAGCCGCCGCCAATGAGCTGCCAGCATTCGTCGATAAAGATGGCCTTTTCCTCTGTGCGGTTGGCCTTGGCCTTATCCCACACGAAATCCAGCGCCACGAACATACCGATAGGCAGCAGGTCACCGCTGAGTTCCGAGATGTCCAGCACCGTGAACTTGTTGTCCAGATTTACATTGGTCTGCTGGTTGAAGGTGCTGGCCGACCCGTGTACGAAGCGGTTGATGATGTTGGAAAGGCGCTTGGTGTCGCTTTCCTCCTTCAGAACATCGTAGAGGTCGCCCAGCACAGGCATCTCGCGGTAAACATTGGGGTTATCCGGATCATTGAGAGAGACGTTGTCGTGGGTAATGCCTTTCCGGGCGTAGGTGCGGATCAGGGCATCATCCAAAAGCTGCTTTTCCTCATAGGACATATCGGGTATCAAAAGGGCGAAGAAGATATGGAGTCTCTGGATTTTGGCTGCCAGCTCAGAGCGTTCGATACCGGGGCCATCCAGCATTTCTTCCACGGACTTATCTACCTTGCGGATCTCCAGCACATTGATGCAGCTTTTGGAGGCGGGGGAGATACTGATGAACTCGCCGCCTGTGTTGACGCAGGCGCGGTGGAACTCGTGGCCTTTCAGGGGTGCCAGCATAAAAACTTGTATGCCTTTGCGTCGCATACGGAGCGCCATCAGCAGGATCAGGAAGGTCTTGCCTGCGCCGCTGGTGCCGCATACGGCAATGTTGGCGTTCTTATAGACCTTGGAATCGAAGATGTCGATAATGACCGGGGAGTTGTTGTATTTGTTCAGGCCGAACAGGATACCGTTTTCTTCACTCAGCTCATAGGACGTGAAGGGATAGCAGCTTGCCACACCAGTGGTCAGCGCATTGCGCTTGGAGCGTTCATAGAGGTGCTTTTCCATGCTGACCAGCGGCAGCGAGGAGAGAAACGCTTGCTCCTCATGAAAGGCGCAGCTGCACACGTCCATATCGCGGGACATGAGCAGCTTTTTCATCTCACTGACCTTCCATTCCAGTTCATCCACTGTGGGAGCTGTTACCGTGATCAGCAGGTTCAGGTAATAGAAGTCCTCGTTGTTTCCCAGTCCTTCCTTCAGAAAGTATCCGCTCCGGATGGCACCGTCCAGATCATCAAAGTCCGTGTTGGTATCACTGGCGTCCTTGATCTTACTGCGGTTGATACGGAGCTGCTGGCCCAGCCGCTGCACCATGCGGGCTTTCGGCTGGCGGCTGATGAACATATCCAGATCGATGCCATCCCCGGCGTTGACGATAAGGGACAGCCAGCCGGCCGGCACTTGTGCTTTGTAGCCGGTAGATGGCACCAGCAGATAGGAGTAATAAAGCCCATCAATGCAGATATGCCGCCCGTTGGTGAAGTCAATGCTGTCAGGGGCAAAAAACTCCGTGCAGGGAATGGCGTCGATCTCGGACTCCAGCCCCTTTTCCTTGTACTGCGCGATGATCTGGCGAACCCGATCCGGCAGCGACATGGTGCCGTTGCGGCACAGCAGGTGATAAAGCGTATCGACTGTGAATTCATCATCATTTTCTGGGATCAGTACCTCGTTGCCGCATTGCTTCAGGTAATTGACCGCAGTGCGGGCCGCCGTTTGCAGGGAGGCGATGGCCTCCTCTTCCTCGTTGCCGCGTTTCCGGCCTGCCCACGCCTCATATTCAAATACCATGAAGAAGCGGCGTGTAGTGGCTTCCCGTGCGCCAATCCGGTCAATGAGCGTCAGATAGTCCTGCTGTAGCAGGCGGCAGTTTTCATCGGTCTCCTGCGCCATCTCCTGCTGCACGATCTCCCTATGCCGGTTCAGGTCGGCACGCTTGGCAATGACCTTGATCTGCATTTTGACCGTGCTGATCTTCAGGAACGAGATGAATGAATAGATGATGTTCCGCTGCTCTCTGGCGCTGCGCAGCAGGAAGTTGACGGGAACCACCTCTACAACCTTGACATAGCGGTGATCTCTTGTATAAATGACGCCGTGCTCAATCTTCTCGATAGGGATATAGTCCGCCAAGGCATTGAGTGGCTGAACAGTTTCTTCCTCCTGCAAAAAGGTCTTGAACTGTGTCACGCTGCGCTGCTTCAGATCAAAGGAAAATCGGCTGCGGCTTTTGGGGAGCGGAGGATCTTCTGCTTCGCAGTCGCTTTTCCGCTGCTGCGCCCAGCTGGGCAGCAGCGTTTTTCCATTTTTGCCGCCCTGCGTCCCATCGCGTGAAAGGATTCTGCGGTTGTGCAGAAAGCAAAAGAACAGGCGGATAAAAGCGGACAGGCTCATGCCGGATACGCCGATCAAAGCGAGAAGCACCAGCGGAAGAGCTGTCAGGCATAAAATCACAACGCGGACGGTGAGGGAAAACGGAAGGTGCAAAACCGGCACACCAACCGCGAGGCCAAGGATGACCGCCTCAATCGTATTGCGGGTTTTCAAAAGACCGCCGAAGAGTGTGCCGCCCTCCATAAAGTTGGGAGGAATCACATAAACCTCAAATTCTTCCGGTTTCATAGACAGCCTCCCTTACATCCGGTCTTTCCGCTTCGGCGGATCGGGCATCTTCTTGACGATCTCCTTATGATAGTCGATTTCACCGTCCGGTGCGGTAAAGGGCTTCTTGATTACGGTATCAACAGCATACTGCTTGTACCATTGGACGCCATCGGCAGAGAAGACCTTCTGGTGTTCACCGTCCGGCGCGGCATATTGCCCGGTATGGTACATTCCAAAGGAAATGCCCTCCGGATGCTCCGGAGAATACTCTGTGCCGGTGATGCGCCCGCCGCCGATCTCAATGTTGGAATAGGATATTTGCGGCGCGGCGTCTCCCTGAGCGGTAATGCCCATGTAGGAGGACAACGCCTGTGACGCAAACTCTCCGGTGATGGAGCCGGTGGAGTGCAGGTCTCCGGCTGCGACCATACCGATCACATCGTTGGCAAAACGTCCGCCCTCCAGCATGGAATTGGTAAAAATACGCCCGCCGAGGCCAACGGAATGCTGCGACTCCCTGCGGAGTGAGGAAAACGAGGCGGTTCGGGTACTGGAAGCGACTTGCTGATGGGTCACGCCCATCTGCGACTTTTGAGAAGCGCTTTCGCTGCGCGTCTGCTTTGCCTGATGAACAACGCTTGCTGCCTGCCGCTCGGCATTTACAGTACGCTCCGTGGCCTGATGCGCGGCGGACATGGTGGAGGAAGACGCTTTCTGTGTCGTTTGCGTCGCAGTTCTTACGGCATCATTGGTGATTTTCCGACTGACAACGCCGGCCAGACCACCTTGCAGAAAGCCGGAAGATCCGGATGCGGTGGCGCCTGCGCGGCTGGAGGCTCTGTCGGCAAAGTTCCCGACAACTTTTCCAGCCATGCCGGCAGCGAGGGAGACACCCTTGAATGCCACCATCGCCTCACCCAGCATGGAACCGCCGGTATGCCCCACGTTGACGCCGATGCTTGCCATGAAGCTGTCGATTTTCTGCGAGACTTTGAGAAAGCCAACCGCGCAGAGAAACCAGACCAGGACATTCCCTGTCACGGCCTCACGGCTGGAACTGCTGACTGCGGCTTCAACATCGCTTTCCTCCAGAGCAAACGCAGGTACCGCCAAGGTGAGCGCAAGCAAAAGAACGGTGCCCAGCAGCGGAATGATTCTATGATATTTCTTCGTGGTAATGACCTCCTACATGGAAAGCGGATTTGAGATGAATGTGCCGACCATCGTGATAAACAGCCGAAGACACCATGCGTTCATCAGCAGCAGGAATATCTGCCCGCCGAACATCCGGCACCAGCTCTTAAAAATATTTGCGGTGGATTGCGATGCGCCCATGGCAAAGGCTACCGGTGCGGTATAGACCAGAACGCCCAGCAGTACATATCGTTCTGCCGCTTCAAACAGCAGCTTAATGTAGTTCCACGCAAGAATCAGTGTCAGAATCAGAACGATCAGCGCAACGCCGCCGTTGGCACAGACGCCGATGATGGTCAGCAGAACAGAATTGAAGCTGGCAAAGTCCAAAGAAGGAAGCTCTGAGGACAGTATCCACGCATAAGGCGTTCCGCCTATCGTCAGCGCAATGTTTACGATTTCATCTGCATAGTACGCAAGCACAATGAACAGAATCGCCTTGGCGGTCAGCTTGACCGGATCCTCTGCGTCCACGCCCAGGCCCAGTCCGTAGTTCTTGAACAGATTCCAGACCCAGCCCAACAGGATCAGTCCGATGGCAAGTGCCACCAGAAGGCTATACATGGTTTCCGCTGCGGGAAAATATCGCAGAAATGTGTTCATGTCACAGCCCAATGCCCCCAAAACAGAGGTGTTGATCATATCCAGACCGTACATGATCTGCTCCGCGATCCACTCTACAATACCGTCTAAAATTCCCATAGCTTTTACGGGGCGGTCCACTGCCCGCCGCTGAAGAAGGGCGTAACATAACTCATAATGAAGCCAAGGCCATTCAGCACGGCCCAAGTGATAATGATTCGCTTGAGCCATGCCCGGCTTTCATCGACGGTTCGGCCGCTGCGGGAGAAATTCATCATCAGCAGTGCGACTGCGGCCGTAACGATGGCTGCAATCGTGGAGATGCCGAGGATCTGCGTATAGACATCCCGCATGATCTCGTTGGCTTTTTCCCACACGGTTGCGGCAGATGCCGACAAACAGAGTGAAGCTGTCAGGGTGGTGGTCAAAAATGCTGTATACAGCCCTCGACCGATGTTGGTGTGCGAGTTTTTTTCGCTGCGGGGAAACGGACGCTTGTGATTCAAATACAATTACCTCCTCGTTGCGTGCTGAAAGCAGGAAGCAGCACCCGACAAAGTCGGATGCTGCTTCATTGGCCGCAGAAACGCAGAAAAAAAGACGCACATCAAACATGGCGTCCTTCTGTGGCTGCTTTCGGTTTGCGTATAGTTTTGAGCATATTTAGTTTAACATATGGGAATTTTGCATTCAATAGCAAAACCCTTCCAATTTTCTCCCAATTTCTACCCAAAATACTCTCATGTATCCGGCGGGAAAAACAAATCCAGTATTTTCAAGGTATCCTGCTCGGAAAACCCCCAGAGAACAGAACTCAATGCTGTTACAGCCTCTTTCCGCAGGCGGTAATAGGTGCTGGAACTGATGTCCCGAATGTGAGGCCTGAGTGATTCGATAATTTCCTCAACATTTTTCAGCTTCTGCGGAGATAAAAACGAGTAGTACAAGATCCAGTAGTACACCTCGCCGCTCTGGTGACGTGTGCGGAGAAGATTGACGGAATTTTCAAGCAGGGTCAGCATTTTGTAACTTCGCTCAATGCACCTGGCATGATTTTCGATGTCCGTGCCACCGAGATCTGCCCCCGCCATATAGACGGACTCCAAAAAGTCTTCAATGCTGCAATCGTAATCAATGCGAAATTGATTCTTCACTTGCTGGACCGAAACCTCCAGGCTCCATATCACATCCCGATATTTTTTGAGCAGTTTCCAGGTGTCGTGATAGCGGGTATCCTCCTCCGGCCGCTTTTCAAACTTCCTTTTTGCCATGATCGCACACTCCTTCCACTTCGGCGCTTGGGGTAATCGACAGTTCAAACCGATACAATGGGTTGCTGGCACCGCAGCAGATCGTCAGGCCCGCGAAGACAGTGTCTTCTTCTATTCCTACCGTGCAGTCGTCGGATAATGGATATAACATATATTTGGATTTGGGGCATGAAAGGCAGGGAATCCCCTGTGTCTCAAGGGCTTGTAGCACTTTTCGGATGAAGAAGAGTATGTGCGGTTTTGAAACGCTGGAGAGTCCCGTTGAAACGCTGATTTGCTCATCGGAAATTGTGCTGGCCTCTGGCGGAGTGGTATCCGGCACGGATACGCGAAGATTCAGACACATAGCGACCTCCTCCTTGTCTATCATGACATCTGAAATTTGGAACATGGTGGAAAGATAGTTTTTCAGATAGATCACGGTTCCGCTGCGACCGGGGAAGGTCAGCAGTGAGAGGTGATCGAGTTCGGACAGCTTTTTGAGGATCCGGCCTACACTGGAACGGGAGATCCCCCAACGCGCGGACAATTCGGTATAATTGACAAGTGGATTTCCTGTGCCGTTTCTGAAGTACACAACTGGTCCGATTTCAGAGCCGCGCACCTGCTGATCCTTGTAAATTGCGGAGATCCAGAGATCCAGAAGGGCATCCATCTCAGACGCGCATCCTGCGGAAATCAATTCTGTGGCTGTTGAAACAGGGATGAAGAAAAAGCCTGAATCTTTTTGGCAGGGGCAGTTATAATCGAGTGCGGTGTTGTTGCGCCGCCAGTCTGTAATGGAGAACTTTACAATATGCCCGCGACCAAGGCGGGTAAATGTAATGAGCTGCCGATCCTGCAAGGATTTTAGGATCGCAAATGCCTGATAATGGAAACGCACGCGAAACCATTCTGCAATATCGGTGATAGAGCAAACCCATTCACCAGGATAGACCGTATATGAAATTCCGTCTATGCGTCGGTAAGAGGTCCTGAAGTTGACATAGGAGCAAAGAACGGTATAATAAAAAAGACCGGAGCATCCGCCTGTGCGAATACCCCGGTCTGCAATCAGAGTTTGTATAAATTCTCGATAGATTCGGCATCGTGGATAATCCACGATCTGCCTGAGTTCAAGTTGATAATTTTTCATGTAGGAAATCTCCTTGAGCCGGATACATCAGATAGATTGTATCCCGTGCTAAATGGTAAGTTAGAAGCGTTTAGATGCTAAAAACCCTGCTAAACGAATCAAGGAATATGATGGTATTGAAGAAATCGTTCCGTGCGCTTGGTGCAATAAAGAGCATTGAAAAAGGGGCGTGATAGTGCATGGAACTTATTTCAATGCAACTATAGCGGTTTATGTGACATTAAATTTGAGGCTTGGTAAGGATGAGGTCACCAGTTCAAATCTGGTCAGCAGCTCCAGAACAACACCTGAAATCTTCGGATTTCGGGTGTTTTCTTTTGATTTCGGCAACTTTTTGAACGAATACGGTTTTGCGGATTTTCATTGACCACATAAAATACCACAGACAGAACGAAGCGGAGTTCCCGACATGGCATCGGGAACTCCGC
>ENA-OQRA01002069-OQRA01002069.1-human-gut-metagenome-genome-assembly--contig:-NODE-2069-length-9945-cov-7.860566_pt1 | contig 9945 bp, 9 predicted proteins | sample MGYA00243238_ERZ505106 | MGnify/ENA primary metagenome ERZ505106 (study PRJEB26097, sample SAMN02711298) | human gut metagenome | biome: Gut microbiome | host: Homo sapiens | place: Denmark: Copenhagen...
GCATGGGCGGAAATCTGCCCGTCAAAACCGATATGCGTTCGACTCTCGTCAGCTTGAGTTAAGTGACAAGAATAAACCCTTGACAGCGAGCGGAGATGATGCTATACTCTGTAAAGCAAAAAACGTTTACAGGGGGGATCGCCGTGGAGAACAGTGCAGTGATGCGTTCAATGCTGTTTGATTTTTACGGCGAGCTGCTCACGGATAAGCAGTGTGAGTATTTCGACCTCCGCTATAACGAAGATCTTTCGCTTGGCGAGATCGCCGAGCAGTGCGGCATATCGCGCCAAGGCGTGTGGGACATAATCCGCCGAGCCGAGGCCGCGATGACCGAGATCGAAGAAAAAACCGGGCTTATAAAGCGCTTTCTCGAGCGCAACGCCCAGATAGACGAAATAATCCGGGAGCTTAGGGATAAGGGCACGGAGCCGGGTATCCTCAAGCAGCTTGAAGAGCTTAAGATTTAGGAGGCAGAGAACATGGCATTTGAATCATTGTCCGACAAGCTGTCCGCTGCCTTTAAAAAGCTGCGCGGCAAGGGCAGACTGACCGCAGCCGACGTCAAGGAAGCCATGAAGGAAGTGCGCATGGCGCTTCTGGAGGCCGACGTCAGCTATAAGGTCGTAAAGGAATTTACAAAAAGCGTTACCGAGCGCGCCTCGGGCGCGGATGTGCTTGAAGCGCTCTCGCCTGCTCAGCAGGTCATCAAAATAGTCAACGAAGAGCTTGTCAAGCTCATGGGCAGCGAAAATCAGCGCCTGAGCATCGGCTCAAAGTCGCCGAGCGTTGTTATGCTCGTCGGCCTTCAGGGCGCCGGTAAAACGACAAACGGCGCAAAGCTTGCAGCCTATATGCGCAAGCAGGGCAAGCGTCCGCTGCTGGCCGCGTGCGATATCTATCGCCCGGCTGCCATAAAGCAGCTCGAGACCGTCGGCAAGCAGCTCGATATCCCCGTGTTCCAGATGGGAACGACAAATCCCGTCGATATCGCAAAGGCCGCAGTCGAGCATGCAAAAAAGCACGGCAACGACCTTGTGTTCCTCGATACGGCAGGCCGTCTGCACATTGACGAGGAGCTGATGCAGGAGCTTCAGAACATCCGCGATGAGGTCGAGCCGAGCGAGATACTGCTCGTGGTCGATGCGATGACCGGCCAGGATGCCGTGAACGCGGCAAACGCATTCAACGACGCGCTCGGCGTTACCGGCGTCATGCTCACAAAGCTTGACGGCGACGCGCGCGGCGGCGCGGCGCTTTCGATAAAGGCAAGCACCGGCAAGCCCATCAAATTCATCGGCGTCGGCGAAAAGCTCGATCAGATCGAGCCGTTCTACCCCGACCGTATGGCCTCGCGTATCCTCGGCATGGGCGACGTGCTCACGCTTATCGAAAAGGCTGAGCAGAGCTTTGACGAGAAAAAGGCTCTTGAAATGGCCGAGCGAATGAAAGCAAACCGCTTCTCGCTTTCCGATTACCTCGACCAGATGCGCTCACTCAAGGGTATGGGCGATATAAACGACCTTGCCGGCATGATCCCCGGCGTTGACGCAAAAGCGCTCAAGGGCGCAAAGGTCGATGAAAAGGGCATGGCGCGCATCGAGGCTATTATCCTCTCAATGACTCAGGCCGAGCGCGACGATCCGACGATACTCAACGCCTCGCGCAAAAAGCGCATTGCCGCCGGCAGCGGCACGTCGGTCGTCGATGTAAACCGCCTGCTCAAGCAGTTTGACGCAATGCAGGGCATGATGCGCCAGCTTTCCGGCAAGAACATGAAGAAGCTGCAAAAGCGCTTCGGCGGAATGGGCGGAGGCGGCGGCTTCCCCGGCCTCGGCGGATTTAAGCTTTGATTACTCTCGCAAACGCGTTTGTAATATATGAAGAAATAATATGGAGGTGAAAGATAAATGGTAAAGATCAGACTTCGCAGAATGGGCGCAAAGAAGGCACCTTTCTACCGCATCGTCGTTGCTGACTCCCGCTGCCCCCGTGACGGCCGCTTCATCGAGGAGATAGGCACTTACGATCCCATGGCAGAGGGCGAGAACATCAAGGTCGATCTCGAGCGCGCAAAGTACTGGATATCCAACGGTGCTCAGCCTACCGAAACCGTACGCGGCCTGCTTACTAAAGTCGAGGCCTAACAAGGAGAAGCTACCGGCATGAAAGAACTTTTGACCTATATCGTACAGAGCCTCGTTGAAAAACCCGAAGAGGTCTCTGTGACCGAGCGCGTTCACGGCGGCGAGACCGTATATGAAGTACGCGTAGCTGACGGAGACATGGGCAAGGTCATTGGCCGGCAGGGCAGGATCGTAAAAGAGATCCGTATACTCATGCGGGCTGTCGCCCAGAGACAGGGCAAAAAGGTTTCAGTCGATATCATGGACTGATCAAAAAGCAGAACGGAAATTACCGTTCTGCTTTTTTGTTGTTCACAAAGTACACAAAGTGCATTTTTGGTGCCGCCGCGCTTGTTAAATCGTGAGTATTGTGGTAAATTATATACTGACCAACTATGGAGGTTTTCACATGGAAAAGCAGCAGTATATCGAAGCGGGCAAAATCGTGAATACACACGGCGTGCGCGGCGAGGTCAAGATCCAGGTATGGCTTGACAGTCCGGAGTTCATGCGCCGTTTTAAGACTTTATATATCGACTCAAAGCCGGTCAGGCTCCTCTCATCGCGCGAGCATAAGGGCTTTCTTATAGCCATGCTCGAGGGTGTGGAGGACATAAACGCGGCCATGAGCCTGAAGAATAAGACCGTTTACATCGACCGCGCGGATGCAAAGCTCAAAAAGGGCGAATACTTCCTGTGCGATATCATCGGCTCGCGCGTCGAGACCGAAAACGGCGAGCTTGTCGGCACGCTTGAGGATATCCTCGAAACGCCGGCGTCGTCTGTTTACATCGTGCGCGGCGAAGCAGAGCACATGATCCCGGCGGTCCCGGAATTCGTGCTCAAAACCGATGCCGAAAACGGGATAATAACCGTGCATCTGATAGAAGGCATGTAATATGTTATGTTAACTGACGATAAGGAGAGCTTCCCCGGAATGAGAATAGATATAATGACGCTGTTCCCGGATACGATGAATGCGATCATGCATGAAAGCATCCTCGGACGGGCGGCGAAAAAGGGGATAATCGAGATAAATTGCGTGCAGATACGCGATTATACGGAAAATAAGCAGTGCCAGGTAGACGACTATCCGTATGGCGGCGGCTGGGGCTGCGTTATGATGGCGCAGCCGCTCAAGTCCTGCCTTGATGATATTATGTCAACCATGCAGGGCAAGCGCAGCCGCGTTATCTACATGTCGCCGCAGGGCAAGCCCTACGATCAGGCAACGGCAAGGAGGCTTAAAAACGACTATGACCATCTCGTGCTCGTGTGCGGCCATTATGAGGGCATAGACGAGCGCTTTATCGAGCAGTGCGTCGATGAGGAGATATCGCTGGGCGATTTCGTGCTCACCGGCGGCGAGCTTGCCGCGATGGCGGTTGCCGACTCCGTGTGCCGCCTCGTGCCGGGCGTTCTTGCCGATGAGGAGTGCTTCACCGGCGAAAGCCACTGGGACGGAGTGCTCGAATATCCGCAGTATACGCGCCCCGAGGTCTGGGAGGGCAGGGAAGTGCCGAAGGTGCTCCTCGGCGGTGACCACGCCGCCGTTGCGCGCTGGCGGCGCAAGAAAAGCCTTGAGCGCACGATGGACAAGCGCCCGGATATGTTTGCAAAGCTTGAGCTGACGGATAAAACCGACTTGAAGCTTGTTGAGGAGATCAAAAAAGAGCGCAGCCGCATGAAGCTTACAAAGCCCGTGGAGTGCCGCAAGGCCGTGCCGGAGGATATGGATGAGATAATGCTCATCGTGCGCCAGGCGCGCAATTACCTCAAAAAGCACAGGGTCGATCAGTGGCAGGGCGAGTATCCGGCCGAGGCTAACTTCCTGCCGGATATAAACGCCGGAAGGTGCTTTGTTATGACCTACGGCGGATCGATCGCAGGCTTTTTCTGTCTCGGCGAGGAGCCTGAGCCGGATTACGACGGCATAACCGACGGCCGCTGGCACGGCGAGGGCAAATACTGCACACTGCACCGCGCGGCAGTGGCCGCCGAATTCCGCGGAACGGGAATGAGCCAAAAGCTCATGGAAACTCTTGAATGGCATTCAAGAGAGCTTGGAGCAAAGGCCATACGCACCGATACGCACAGAAAAAACAAGGCCATGCAGCAGCTTCTGCGCGCAAGCGGCTTTGTCTATCGCGGCAATATGCTCTGCTCGGCCGAGCCTGGGCACGACCCGGCGCGCCAGTGCTTTGAAAAACTGCTTTGACGGAGAAAATGATGGATCTTACGAACATAAACGATATAAAAGCGCTGCTTGCACGGCACGGCTTCCGGTTTTCAAAATCCATGGGGCAGAATTTTTTAACCGCCGCGTGGGTGCCGGAGGATATCGCCGATTCCGCCGGAATTGACAAAGACACCGGCGTTTTGGAGATCGGCCCAGGCATAGGCTGCCTCACCGAGCAGCTTTCAATGCGCGCAGGCAAGGTCGTTTCCGTCGAGCTTGACAAGGCGCTCAAACCGGTGCTTCGGGAGACTCTCGGAGGCTGTGAAAATGTCGAGATAGTTTTCGATGATGTGCTCAAGGTCGATATTCCTTCGCTTTTGGATGAAAAAATGCCGGGAATGCGACACGTTGTGTGCGCAAATCTGCCGTATAATGTGACGGGACCTGTGATATCAAAGCTTCTGGAGATCGGCTGCTTTGACTCCGTCACCGTTATGATCCAGCGTGAAGTGGCACGCAGAATATGCGCAGAGCCAGGAACGGGCGATTACGGAGCGTTCACGGTGTTCGTAAACTGGTTTGCGCAGCCCGAGCTTCTTTTCGATGTGCAGCCCGGCTGCTTCATTCCGCAGCCCAAGGTGACCTCGAGCGTAATACGTCTTACGCGGAGATCCGAGCCGCCGGCAGAGGTCAAAAGCGAGGCGATGTTTATGCGCGTCGTAAAGGCTGCATTTGCTCAGCGGCGCAAGACTTTGCTGAACGCTTTAAGTGCAGGATTTGGCGAAATGAGTAAGGAAACCGTCGAAAAATGCCTTACAGATAGTGGTTTTGACCCAAAAGTGCGCGGAGAAGTACTTTCAATTGGTGAATTTGCAAAAATCGCGGATGCTTTTTGCGCTGTTTTAGATTAATTTTTGTAAGCAAAATGCATTGATTAAGAACTATCAAAGATGGTAGTCTTAATTAAGGTGTTATTGGTAATAATTTTTATGAAAATATGGAGGAAAAGATCATGAAACTGACCGATAATGTCCACATTCTCAAGTGGGTCGACGAAATGGCCGCACTTACGAAGCCTGAAAAGATCGTTTGGATCGACGGCTCTGAAGAGCAGCTCGAGCAGCTGAGAGCCGAGGCTATGGGCACAGGCGAGCTTATTAAGCTCAACGAAGAGAAGCTCCCCGGATGCTACCTTCACCGTTCGGACGTAAACGATGTTGCGCGCGTCGAAGATCGCACCTTTATCTGCTCCAAGCGTCAGGAGGATGCAGGTCCGACCAACAACTGGATGGATCCTCAGGAGATGTACAAAAAGCTGTACGAGATATTCGACGGTTCGATGAAGGGGCGCACAATGTATGTTATCCCCTATTCGATGGGTGTTATCGGCTCTGATTTTGCCAAGTACGGCATCGAGCTGACCGACAGCATCTATGTTGTCGTTTCAATGGCGATCATGACCCGTATCGGCACCAAGGCGCTCGATGCTATCGGCGACAGTGCCGACTATATCAAGGGCCTGCATTCCAAGGCTCAGCTCGACCCCGAGAAGAGATACATCGTCCACTTCCCGGAGGACAACACCATCATGTCCGTCAACTCCGGCTACGGCGGAAACGTTCTGCTCGGCAAAAAGTGCTTTGCACTGCGCATAGCCTCCACCCTCGGCAGGAAAGAGGAATGGATGGCAGAGCATATGCTCATCCTCGGCGTTGAAAATCCGCAGGGTGAGATTCGTTATGTTTGCGGCGCATTCCCGTCTGCATGCGGCAAAACGAACCTCGCAATGCTCATCCCCCCCGAGGCCTACCGTGAAAAGGGCTGGAAGTGCTGGACGGTCGGCGACGATATCGCATGGCTGCGCATCGGTCCCGACGGCAGACTGTGGGCAGTAAACCCCGAAAACGGCTTCTTCGGCGTTGCACCCGGCACCAGCGCAAAGTCCAATCCCAACGCTCTTGCCGCAACCAAGAAGAACACCATCTTCACCAACGTTGTTCACAATCTTGACGACAACACCGTGTGGTGGGAAGGCATGGACAAGAATCCTCCCAAGAACGCGGAAAACTGGAAGGGCGAAAAGTGGGACTGCACCGACGGCAGCAAGGGCGCACACCCCAACTCCCGTTTTACCGCTCCGGCAGTCAACTGCCCCTGCATCAGTCCCGAGTTTGAAAGCAAGACCGGCGTTCCCATCTCCGCCATCATCTTCGGTGGCCGCCGCGCAAAGACCGCTCCTCTGGTCTATCAGTCCCGCGACTGGGATCACGGCGTGTTCGTCGGCTCCATCATGGCAAGCGAGACCACCGCAGCTGCAACCGGCAAGGTCGGCGTTGTAAGGCGCGATCCCATGGCGATGCGTCCGTTCTGCGGCTACAATATGGGCGACTACTGGCAGCATTGGCTCGACATGGGCGCAAAGCTCACCAATCCCCCGAAGATTTTCAACGTCAACTGGTTCCGTACCGATGACGAGGGCAATTTCGAGTGGCCCGGATTCGGCGACAACCTGCGTGTTGTCGAGTGGATACTCGGCCGCTGCTTCGGCGAAAAGGACGCAGTCGAGACCGAGCTTGGCTATGAGCCCAAGCCTGAAGATATCAACCTCGAAGGCGTTGATGTCACTCTCGACACCGTTAAGGATATCCTCGGAGTCGATAAGGAGCTGTGGCTTGAGGAATGCAAGGGCATCCGCGAGTATTACGCACAGTTCGGCGATAAGCTGCCCAAAAAGCTTGCACAGGAACTCGACGACCTCGAGGCAAGACTTAAAAAGTAAAAAACGCGCGCTTTTGCGCGCGTAAGCATAGAAAGGATGATTACCCAATGAGCAAGAAGTATGTTTATCTGTTCTCCGAAGGCAACGCAAAAATGCGTGAGCTTCTCGGCGGCAAGGGCGCAAACCTGGCGGAAATGACCAACATCGGTCTGCCCGTACCCCAGGGCTTCACCATTACCACCGAGGCATGCACGCAGTACTATGAAGACGGCCAGAAGATCAATGATGAGATCATGGCAGAGATCATGGAGTACGTAGTGAAGATGGAAGGCATCACCGGCAAGAAGTTCGGCGACCTTGAAAATCCTCTCCTCGTATCTGTCCGCTCCGGCGCACGTGCATCCATGCCCGGCATGATGGACACCATTCTCAACCTCGGCCTGAACGAGCAGGTCGTTGAAGTCATGGCTAAGAAGTCCAATAATCCCCGTTGGGCATGGGACTGCTACCGCCGCTTCATCCAGATGTACTCCGACGTTGTTATGGAAGTCGGCAAAAAATACTTCGAACAGCTCATTGATGAAATGAAGGAAGCACGCGGCGTAACTCAGGACGTTGAGCTCACCGCAGATGACCTTAAGGAACTTGCAGGCAAGTTCAAGGCAGAATATAAGGAAAAGATCGGCGAGGACTTCCCGACTGACCCGAAAGAGCAGCTTATGGGCGCTATTAAGGCAGTTTTCCGCAGCTGGGATAACCCCCGCGCAAACGTTTATCGCCGCGATAACGACATCCCCTACAGCTGGGGCACCGCTGTCAACGTTCAGATGATGGCATTCGGCAACATGGGCGACGACTGCGGCACCGGCGTTGCATTTACCCGCGACCCCGCAACCGGAGAGAAGAAGCTCATGGGCGAGTTCCTTACCAATGCACAGGGCGAAGACGTCGTTGCAGGCGTTCGCACCCCGATGCCCATTGCACAGATGGCAGAGAAGTTCCCCGAGGCATTTGCTCAGTTCGAGAACGTCTGCAAGACACTTGAGAATCACTACCGTGATATGCAGGACATGGAGTTCACCGTTGAAAACGGCAAGCTCTACATGCTCCAGACCCGTAACGGCAAGCGCACCGCACAGGCCGCGCTCAAGATCGCATGCGACCTCGTTGACGAGGGCATGATCACCGAAAAAGAAGCCGTTGCAATGATCGATCCCAGAAACCTTGACACTCTGCTGCACCCCCAGTTTGATGCTGCCGCCCTTAAGGCTGCAACTCCGATGGGCAAGGGCCTTGGTGCATCCCCCGGCGCTGCATGCGGCAAGGTCGTTTTCACCGCTGAGGAAGCAAAGGCATGGAACGAGCGCGGCGAAAAGGTCGTTCTCGTCCGTCTCGAGACCTCTCCCGAGGATATCGAGGGCATGAAGGCCGCACAGGGTATTCTGACCGTTCGCGGCGGCATGACCAGCCACGCTGCCGTTGTTGCTCGCGGCATGGGCAAGTGCTGTGTCTCCGGCTGCGGCGACATTAAGATGGACGAGGAGAACAAGCAGTTCACCCTTGCCGGCAAGACCTTCCACGAGGGCGACTTCATCTCTCTCGACGGCTCGACCGGTAAGATCTACGACGGCATCATCCCCACCGTTTACGCTTCCATCGCAGGCGAGTTCGGCCGCATCATGGCATGGGCCGACAAGTATCGCCGCCTCCAGGTTCGCACCAATGCAGATACTCCGTACGATGCACGCAAGGCTCGCGAGCTTGGTGCACAGGGCATCGGCCTTACCCGTACCGAGCACATGTTCTTCGACAGCGACCGTTTCGCCGCGTTCCGCGAGATGATCTGCGCCGACACTCTTGAAGAGCGCGTTGCGGCTCTTGCAAAGCTCGAACCCATGCAGCAGGCCGACTTCGAGGGCATCTATGAAGCAATGGAAGGCTGCCCGGTAACCATCCGTTTCCTCGATCCTCCTCTCCACGAGTTCGTTCCCACTGAGGAAGCCGATATCGAGGCTCTGGCAAAGGCACAGCATAAGTCCGTCGAGACTATCAAGGCTCTCATCGCATCCCTGCATGAGTTCAACCCCATGATGGGCCACCGCGGCTGCCGTCTGGCTGTCACCTATCCCGAAATCGCTGCAATGCAGACCCGTGCTGTCATCAGCGCTGCAATAAATGTTCAGAAGCGCCATCCCGAGTGGAACATGGTTCCCGAGATCATGATCCCGCTGGTCGGCGAGGTCAAGGAGCTCAAGTACGTAAAGGACGTTGTTGTCAAGAATGCCGACGAGCTGATCACAGCAAGCGGCCTTGATATGAAGTACCTTGTCGGTACCATGATCGAGATCCCCAGAGCGGCTCTGACCGCCGACGAGATCGCCAAGGAAGCAGAGTTCTTCTCCTTCGGCACCAACGACCTGACTCAGATGACCTTCGGCTTCAGCCGTGACGACGCAGGCAAGTTCCTCGGCGCTTACTACGATAAGAAGATCTATGAGAACGATCCGTTTGCAAAGCTCGACCAGGTCGGTGTAGGCAAGCTCGTCAAGATGGCATGCCAGCTCGGCCGTGCAACCCGTCCCGATCTGCACCTGGGCATCTGCGGCGAGCACGGCGGCGACCCCTCCTCTGTGGAATTCTGCCACAAGGTCGGCCTCGACTACGTCTCCTGCAGCCCCTTCCGCGTTCCCATCGCTCGCCTCGCTGCCGCGCAGGCTGCTATCAAGGAACAGCGCCAATAAAAAGTTGACGCTGACGGCGCAGGCAAAACAACTGATATAAATACGGTCACACAGTCCGTTTGGATTGTGTGACCGTTATTTTTTTTGCTCATTTTCAGCTGAATACACCTCTGAAATATCCGACAGCTACGGATATGGCAATGAAACGCTACAGGGCTAATGATACTTCTCTACGGAGCCGGC
>ENA-OQRA01002075-OQRA01002075.1-human-gut-metagenome-genome-assembly--contig:-NODE-2075-length-9915-cov-4.146755_pt1 | contig 9915 bp, 8 predicted proteins | sample MGYA00243238_ERZ505106 | MGnify/ENA primary metagenome ERZ505106 (study PRJEB26097, sample SAMN02711298) | human gut metagenome | biome: Gut microbiome | host: Homo sapiens | place: Denmark: Copenhagen...
CAAACGGAAGGTCTCCCTCTTCAATTAAGAATGGAAGCATACCCCAGTTAATCAGGTTGGAACGATAACGTTTTGTTGCATATTCATTGGCAATGTTTGCCCATCCGCCAAGAACTTTCTGGCAGGATGCAGCCTGTTCCCGCGCGGAACCGTCACCCGGTTTTACGGCAAAGATGGTAGAACCGACACCAACATTGGTCTTATCCACCTGTGGGTACTTTGTATGAACAGCTTCGAATACCGGTTTCAGTTCAGGAAGTGCTTCTGCCGGACATTCACCGTTCTGGATGGCTTTTTCTGCTACCTGGACTTCTTTGGCACGTCCCACATAAGCCGGGTCTTTTCTGGACAGGGTAAATTCTGCCAGTCCCAGTGGGTTGGAACGGAAAGAAGAAGTCTCGCCGGACGGAATCAGTTCATCCGTTGTAGTAACCGGATCGTGAATCTCAGATACGACTTTCAGGATCAGGTTCTCAGCCAGTGCAGGCATCTGTGGCCAGTCTTTGATGTTCGGTCCGAACTGAATCTCCACAGACGGATCCGCAACACCCTTACTGTCGAATACTCTGTTTTTATAGATGGTTCCGTCAAAGTAATATTTCGGATTGCTGTATGTTCCCGCATATTCAGTAGCCGGAGTGAGGCGTCCCTTGTTTGCTGCGGTCGCCGCGATAGAACGTGCATCCATCAGAGCTACGGAAGAGATCTGTCCATTCTGGATCTTGGAACCTTCACGGTTCGGGAAGTTTCTTGTAGAATGGCGGATACTGAAAGCATTATTTGCCGGTGTATCACCAGCGCCAAAGCACGGACCGCAGAATGCTGTTTTTACAATGGCACCTGTCTCAATGAGAGTTGCCAGTGTTCCGTTCTTTGCAAGTTCCATATAAATCGGTGTACTTGCCGGATAAACACTCAGTGTGAATGCGTCTGCTCCGATGCTTGCACCTTTCAGAATATCTGCGGCTGCACAGATGTTCTCAAATCCACCACCGGCACATCCTGCGATAATTCCCTGTTCCACATACAGTTTTCCATCGCGTACCTTATCTTTCAGTGTGAAATCAATCTTTCCATCCAGGCTGATCTGTGCTTTTTTCTCCACGTCATCCAGAATATCCATCAAGTTGGCATTTAACTCATCAATGGTGTAAGTATTGCTCGGGTGGAATGGCATGGCAATCATCGGACGGATCTTGTCCAGTTCTACCACCAGCATACCATCATAATATGCAACCGGTCCCGGATTCAGTTCTTTATAATCTTCGCTTCTGCCGTGGATCGCATAGAACTCTTCGATCTTGTCATCGGTTCTCCAGATAGAGGACAGACAGGTAGTCTCTGTAGTCATAACATCCACACCGATTCTAAAATCTGCACTTAAGTTTGACACACCCGGTCCTACGAATTCCATGACTTTATTCTTTACAAAACCATTTTTAAATACAGCTCCGATGATTGCCAGCGCCACATCCTGAGGACCCACACCGGGAATCGGTGCTCCGGTCATATATACGCCAACAACACCAGGCATATTGATATCATACGTTTTGGACAGCAGCTGTTTTACCAGTTCCGGTCCTCCTTCGCCCATAGCCATGGTACCCAGTGCACCATATCTGGTATGGCTGTCAGATCCCAGGATCATCTTGCCACCGCCGGCAAGCATCTCTCTTGCAAACTGATGAATAACTGCCTGATGAGGCGGAACATAGACACCACCATATTTTTTCGCACAGGTAAGGCCAAACATATGGTCATCTTCATTGATGGTTCCTCCAACAGCACACAGAGAGTTGTGGCAGTTGGTCAGTACATACGGTACCGGGAACTTTTCCAGTCCTGAGGCTCTTGCTGTCTGAATAATTCCGACGAAAGTGATATCATGGGATGTCAGCTTGTCAAATTTGATCTGAAGTTTTTCCATGTTTCCAGACGTATTATGGTCTCTTAAAATGTTGTAGGCCATGGTCTGTTTTGCTGCTTCTTCCGGCGCAGGAAGTCCCTGTGCTGCTGCTTTTGCCGGTTCTACCAGTTCGGTACCATTGACCAGGTAGGTACCGCCTTCCAGTAATTGAATCATCATAATCCTCCTATTGATCGGTTAATCCTGAGTTTCCATGTATTTCATGTAGCTTACTACCATCATGGCGATTTTGAAGGTAAGGGCATCGTCAAACACACGAATGTCCAGTCCGGTACTCTTCTGCAGTTTTTCCAGACGATATACCAGCGTGTTACGATGCACATACAGCTGCCTGGATGTTTCAGAGACATTCAGGTTATTTTCAAAGAATTTGTTAATGGTTGTCAGCGTTTCCTCATCAAAGGTATCCGGCAACTGTTCGCCGAATACTTCTTTCATGAACATCTGACACAGCGGAATCGGCAGCTGGTAAATCAGACGACCGATACCCAGGTTATTATATGGAACGATTATCTTATCCGCATAGAAGATCTTTCCTGCTTCCAGTGCCATCTTTGCTTCTTTATAAGAACGAGAAACATCCTTGATCTCATGGATGATATTTCCGTAAGATACGCGAACCTGTGACATGGCTTCTACATTCAGCATATCTACCAGCGTTTTTGCAACGTGATCCAGCTCCTCATAAGTGTCCGCTTCCTTGATCTCTTTTACAATGATAATATTTTTCTCATCGATTGCTGTGATATAATCCTTCGGTTTTGATGCGTACAGACTCTTGATCGTCTCCATCGCACTGTTGTCTTTCTCATATTTTGTCTCTACAATAAATACAACTCTTCTCGCCTCTGTATCGATCCGGAGTTTTTTCGCACGATTGTAGATATCCACCAGAAGAAGGTTATCCAGAAGCAGGTTCTGGATAAAATTATTCTTATCCAGGCGCTCCTTATAGGCAACGATCAGATTCTGAATCTCACATACAGCGATCTTTCCGATCATATATGCATCTTCGCTTCCGCCGCTTGTCACCAGAACATATTCCACATTCTGATCATCGTATATTTTAAAGAAATGATACGCCTGCAATACCTGACTGTCTGCCGGTGATTTCACAAATTCTCTTACATATTCCGGCTCAAATCCCTCTTCGCTGAAGGTTGAAGCCACTTTCTGTCCTTCCAGACTCAGCACACACAGATCGATTCTGGTGATTGCCCGAAGTTCATCAATTGTCTTTTGTAAAACCTGACTTGAAACCAAATGCTCACATCCTCTCATTTTTGCTTATCTGTTATCGTTTTTCTGTTGCCCGAATCTGCCGGTACTGCCAGAAATCTGCAGATATAGATTCTCGAACAGGTAACTGTTCAGTATCTTTGCAGTCACTCGAATAGTTACATAATATCGTATTTTCCATGAAATTGCAACAAATCAATGCAATAGTTTACTAAAGTAAAAAGTGCCGACTCCCGAAGGAATCGGCACCATATATATTTACTTTTGACTAGTTGGTGATTGTCAGTTCTGTTTCTTTGTCGAATACATGAACTTTTGTCATATCCAGACCGAATTTTACGGTATCACCTGTTCTGGATGTTGTATGAGGATCTACACGGGCTGTCATGTTGAAGCCTTCAACATCGAAGTACAGGAATACTTCTGCACCCAGCAGCTCGTATACGTTGATCTTAGCTTCTACTGTGCTTTCCGGGAAAGCTGTAGCATCGTCTGTTACGTCCTCCGGACGGATACCCATAACAACAGTTTTTCCATCATAGCCACCATCGATCAGAGCTTTTGCTTTGTTTTCCGGCAGTTTCAGGCTGTAGTTACCTACCTGCAGAGTAACGTCTTTTCCGTTAACTTTTACAGTTGCATCCAGGAAGTTCATCTGAGGAGATCCGATGAATCCGGCTACAAACAGGTTTCCTGGAGCGTTGTACAGGTTCTGAGGTGTATCTACCTGCTGAACAACACCATCTTTCATAACTACGATTCTGGTACCCAGTGTCATAGCTTCTGTCTGGTCATGTGTTACGTAGATGATAGTAGCACCCAGTCTCTCATGCAGTTTGGAGATCTCTGTTCTCATCTGTACACGCAGTTTAGCATCCAGGTTTGACAGAGGCTCATCCATCAGGAATACTTTAGGATCACGTACGATAGCACGTCCCATAGCTACACGCTGTCTCTGTCCACCGGACAGAGCTTTCGGTTTACGGTCTAACAGTTTTTCCAGATCCAGGATCTTAGCTGCTTCTTTAACCATTTTATCGATCTGATCTTTCGGAACTTTTCTCAGTTTCAGACCAAATGCCATGTTATCATATACTGTCATATGAGGATACAGAGCGTAGTTCTGGAATACCATTGCGATATCTCTGTCTTTTGGTTCTACATCATTTACTACTTTATCACCGATCTTCAGTGTACCACCACTGATTTCTTCCAGACCAGCGATCATACGAAGTGTAGTAGATTTACCACATCCAGATGGTCCTACGAAGATGATGAACTCTTTGTCAGCGATTTCCAGGTTGAAATCTTTAACAGCTTCAAATCCGTTCGGATATGTCTTGTTAATGTGCTGTAATGATAAACTTGCCATAATTAATTCCTCCTACTAGTCAAATTAAGTAATGTTCGTTTTTTCAAGGCACCTTGCCTTGCGACTGTACTTAGTATATCGGATAGACCCCTTTTTGACCATAACCGAATTATACAAAGTTTCTACCATGACCTTGTTACAAATGTGTGTTGATTTTTTGGATTCCGCTTCTTTATGGCATTTTGACCAATTTTTTCATCCTTTCATGGTCACTTTGACGAACCGTTTTTTGATTATACTTTTTTAATACTTTCATCCCCCCTTTTTCCTTGCTTTTTAGCATTGAATTCGCTATACTGATGACAATCATTGCGTATATCGCTATTAAGAAAAACTGTAACTGAGAAAGTACTGAACAGTTACGGAAAACCGAAGAAAAGAGGCAATTTGCTATGAACAACATCTTTAATCCGGACAACAAGTTTTTCTCCTTCATGGGCAGGGTCGCTGATCTCATGATCTTGAATCTCTTATGTATTGTCTGCTGTATCCCGGTGGTTACTGCGGGACCGGCGATCGCGGCCATGTATTACATCACGTTGAAGATGGCACGCAACGAAGAATCTTATGTGGTAAAAGGATTCTTCCATTCCTTTAAGCAGAACCTGAAACAGGGAATTGTCATTCAGATCATTATGCTGCTGCTTGGTATCGTCCTGGCATTCGATCTGTACTTCTGCCGGATGATGTCCGGTCAGGGAGCTGTATATCGGATCTTTTCCTATATATTTGTAGCAGCACTGTTTGTCTACACCATGCTGTTTTTATGGATCTACCCGGTACTTGCAAAGTTCTTCAACACTACCAAAAATCTGTTTCGCAATTCCATTCTGATGTCCATCCGCCATCTTCCGTATACCATACTGATGATGGTGATCACTGCGGCACCTGTATTGCTTGGAATCTTTGTTGCACAAGCCTTTCCATTCATGATCCTGTTCTACATCATGCTAGGATTCGCCACCGTGGCATATATCAACTCCCGCTTCTTTGTAAAACTCTTCGACAACTACATCCCTGAAGATGCCGGAAAAGATACCGAAGAAAACGGCGAAGAAAAAGCCATCGACACCAGCATATTCTCCAACCTGCACCCGACAGAACTGCCGGTGGAGGACGAAAAGGAGAGCGAGGACGAAACTCACTAATCTCAAAACCGCAAAAGAAACGTGTGACCAGTAATTATTTACGATTTACCGATCACACGTTTTTTTATTAGACTATACATTTTAACATTCCACTCATCATTCACCTCTCCAATAAACAAGAGTGAGATGCTCCCACTATCTGGATCCGGTGCATCGTTTCGTAAATAACTGTATCATCCACACAGGATACAGATTCGAGTGTGCAGTTCAAAAAACGTAGACGTAGCGGGCTACGCTGAGGCTTTTTAAGCTGTGCAATCGAATTCGCAGACAAGTGAATGATACAGTTATTTTGAAAACGATGTACTAGAGCGTGTCTGAAAAACATTTTAAGTTGTTCATTTTAACCAAATTAATATTGAGACGATGCATAAGAACCCTAGGTAAGTGAATGCTAATTTGTCATAACGTGTTGCTATCCGGCGAAATGCTTTCAATTTCAGAAAGTAATTTTCGACCAGATGTCTTTCCTTATAAAACCACCAATCGCAGCGACGTTCAAATTTAGCTCCTCGGCGGGATGGAATGATTGGTTCACCGCCATGATCGTAAATGTAATCTATCAATTGATTACTGTCGTATCCACGGTCTGCCAGAACCTTGCTTCCATCTATTTCGATATGATCCAGTAAAGGAATTGCATAATTGATATCATTACGCTGCCCTTCACTGATCATAAAATACACTGGATAGCCATAAGAATCTACTATTGCATGGATTTTGGTACTGGCTCCTCCACGGCTGTGTCCGATTTCATTCGAGGCCCCCCTTTTTTAGCACCTGCGCTATGTTGGTGAGCCTGAACAATGGAAGCGTCTATAGATAATTCTTCCAGTTCAGCCTCTAGGCTTAGAATGCGAAAAATATTATCCAGAATCCCGTCATCAATCCATTTACGAAAACGACTATATACAGTTTGCCAGGAACCATAACGTTCTGGAAGATCTCGCCAGGGTGCACCACTGCGTGCCAACCAGACCATCCCATTAAGAATGATGCGGTTATCTTTTCGTGGACGTCCCTGTTTTCCTGTATTTTCAGGAGGGAGTAATGGTGCAATACGGTTCCATTCTTCATCTGTTAACTCATATCGTCTTAACATACTGAACACCCCTTTTTCTTTATTTTATCATGAAAAAGGGAAATGCAACATTTGGTTTGTGCAATTTTTATTTTTCAAACACGCTCTAGAGCGGTGCCTTCCTGGTTTCCTGCTCAATAGTTCTACGATTGCAATACCTGTTTCACTCATACAGATGGGCATCTTCCAAAGTCAGCGTCAGGCTCCCGGTGGGTGTGTAGGGGCAACACTTTGTGGGCGGTTAGGGCAAGCTTTGAGATCCGACGCTTACGTAGGCTTTCGCGAGGGTCCGCTGACCCTCGTGAATATAGCCGAAGTTAGCGGCTAGCTCAAAGTTGCCCTGCCCACGTTGCCCCTACACACCCACCGGGAGCCTGACGCGTCCTCCTTATATAACTCTTACCTACCCCTTATCTAACTCTCTTTATCCACCGCCTCAAACGTAATCACAACCTTAAACAAATCCCCATCCAGGTAAATATCAAAGGTTCCCCCCTGCAATCCCACAAGGTTCTTGGCGATTGACAAGCCCAGTCCGCTTCCTTCCGTGCTTCTCGACACATCCCCACGGATAAAACGCTCCGTCAGTTCCTCCGCCTTGATATTCAACGGGTTTTCCGAGATATTCTTGATCTCCAGCACGACTCTGCAGCCGACCCTTCTCGCCTCCGCGTACACCCTCGTATTCGGCATGGCATACTTGGCGATATTATTATAAAGATTCTCCACAACACGCCACATCCGGCGGCCATCTGCCATGATCACCAGTGGCTCCTCATCCATCTTGCAGACCATCTGCAGTCCTCTGGCTGCAAACTTCTCCTCAAACTCCCCATTTGTCTGTCGGATCAGTTCTCCGAAGCGGATAGGTTTCATATCCAGCACCACATTACCGGAGCTGACTTTCGACGCCTCCACCAGGTCCTCTGTCAGCTGTTTCAGCCGTTTGGATTTGTTATCCAGCACTTCGATATAGCCCCGGATCTTCGGATCCTGGATATCCTCTCTCTTCAGAAGATCTACATAATTGATAATAGAAGTAAGCGGTGTCTTGATATCATGAGATACATTGGTGATAAGATCCGCTTTCAGTCTTTCACTTTTTAACGTTTCCTTCACAGCGTTTTGCAAGCCTTCGCCTACACGGTTGACAGCCGCAGCCATCTGGCGGTTATCACCCGTCAGATCTTTCTCATCGATCTTATAATCCAGCTGACCGCTTGCCAGCCTTGCAAGGCCATCATAGATCACCTGACGTCCTGCATTTTCCCGGATCATATATAAAAGAACCACACCATCTGCCAAAAACAGCAGGATCAGACCGAATCCGCCGAAAAGAGCTGCCAGCAGATAGTTCATTAACACCAGTCCGACAAATGCCACGATCATCCGACCGGAAGTTGTACGTGCCATATATACTTTCTTACAGCTTTTCACGATGGTATAACAAAAACTGGATCTCCACAGCTTCTTTGCTTTCCAACGGCGGATCACACTGAGATACGCTCCAAGAAATACCGCCGCACCAAGAATTTCCCCGGTAGTTATAACGGTAAGCCAAAAGCCGTCCGTAGGATTGCCGCTTCCTGTCAGCCCTAATCCCGCTATACCGACCATACCGATCAGTGCCATACCACAGATCGCAAGCATCACCTCGGCGGGGATACGATCTGCGGGCATGGTATGCACTTCTCTGTCCCGACATACCAGACCGCTTTGCAGAGTAATGACAAGCAGGAACAGGATACCGGCAACAAAGCTGATAATCATGCCGACTACCAGCCCATTGCCCCAGCCTGCGTAATTTTCATAAGCTGCATACGCAGCGGAGACCTCATCGGAATAAGGAAATGATACATCTACAGAAACTATGATTTTCTCATTTTTTCCGGTTACGGGATCATTTTGAAAATAATTATAGATCCACTTTCCGGCATCTGTGCCATTGTCGGATACATCTTTCAGTTTTCCGTCTTCTCTTTCTGCTACAAATACCGGCACATCTTCCATCAGATCTTCCAGATTTCTCAGATTCACATCCCCATCTGCCCATTCTGTCACATTGGTATACACTACCTGATTGTCCAGATTCTGTATCATGAAGATTACATTGGTCTTATCATCCATCTTGATCCCGTGCTGATAAGAGGTCAGCTGGGCAATGGCATCCGATAACTGCTGATACAGTTCAAACAGAGATACCTTTTTCGGATTGGTCCTGGCATATTCCGCCAGAGTCTCTCCGGATTCCGGAAGTACTGTTTCAAAATCTCTTGCATAGTTATAAAGATAGCGGAAACGCGGTGTGTAATCACTGATATCTACATTCTCATCGTCACTTGCATCAGCCTCAGTGGCTTTTTCATCTTCTCCGTCTACCCCGAACTCTTCGTCGTCTTCATAGTAATCGTCTTCATAGTAATCTTCATAAAAGCCATTGCCTGCATTCCAGATCGCATCCTGAAACTCATCCCAAAGACCATTATCCTTCAGTTCCAGAAGATTTTCTACGGTATAGGTAGTTGCCGGATTCTGCTGGCTGGTTTTTGCATCCAGTCTCGTAATATCTACCAGCTTGGTCTTATCCAGTTTTCCTTTTGTTAAAAACGGTTTTCCGTCACTCAGTGCGTTACGGACTTTATTTACCTGTGAAGCCATCCGTTGTCCACAATCCTGAGTCTCCAGATAATTTTTCCCGTTGTAATAATTGCTTGTCAGCTCTTCCCAGCTGAAGCCCTGGTGCATCAGACCGCCAAAGATCATGGCAAAGACGGAAAAGCAGGCAACCGCTGTCAGAAACAACGCGATCACGATTCCCTTTGCCCAGGCAGAATAAAATTTGTTTCTTTGTTTTTTCTCTTCCATTTTGTAGCCTCCCACGGAGGGTTACATCTTTTCTATCTTATAGCCGATTCCCCAGACTACTTTCAGATAGCGTGGTTCTCTCGGATTGATCTCGATTTTTTCACGGATATGCCGGATATGTACGGCTACTGTGTTGTCCGCTCCAATCGCCTCTTCGTTCCAGATATTTTCATAAATCTGTTCAATAGAAAAAACTTTTCCCTGATTTTTAATTAACAGCACTAAAATATTATACTCGATCGGGGTTAATTTTACCGGCTCCCCGTCCACCGTAACAGTTTTC
>ENA-OQRA01002086-OQRA01002086.1-human-gut-metagenome-genome-assembly--contig:-NODE-2086-length-9879-cov-3.542752_pt1 | contig 9879 bp, 8 predicted proteins | sample MGYA00243238_ERZ505106 | MGnify/ENA primary metagenome ERZ505106 (study PRJEB26097, sample SAMN02711298) | human gut metagenome | biome: Gut microbiome | host: Homo sapiens | place: Denmark: Copenhagen...
GATCAGTTCTACAATGCAGCAGCTGAATTAAAAGCAAAAGGTTATGGTATTGTTTCAGGTGATGGCGATATCTGGCATGCAGTGGAAAACAGCTCAGATAAAGGTTGGATTGTGGACGGAAAATTAAATATCGATCCAAAACGTGAAGAGTTCTTAGATCTTTCCAAAAAACTGAAAGACAATGGTTATCATAATGATACACAGGATTGGCAGGATGCATGGTTTGCAGATATGAAGGGCGAAGGTGCACAGCAGATTTTCGGTTTCTTTGGTCCTGCATGGCTGATCAACTATACACTTGCTCCTAACTGTGGTGGCGAAAAGGTTGGAGAAGGTACTTATGGTGACTGGGCAGTATGTGAGCCTCCAATCGGTTTCTTCTGGGGCGGTACATGGCTTCTTGCAAACAAAGATACACAGAAGAAGGAAGCTGTAAAGGATATCCTTGAGTGGATTACACTTGACAGCAGTGAAGAAGGTCTGCAGTATATGTGGGCAAACGGTACTTATAATGGAGAAGGTGGCACAAAAGACTGTGTAGCCAGTGGAACAGTTATGTCAAAATCTGACGGATCCGTGGATTTCCTTGGCGGACAGAACATGTTTGATGTATTTGTTCCGGCTAACTCTTATGCAAAGGGTACCAACCTGACACAGTATGATGAGACAATCAATACTTACTGGAGAGAACAGGTTCGTGAATACACAGCAGGTAATAAGTCCCGTGAGCAGGCAATTGCAGATTTTAAACAGCAGGTAGCGGATAATCTGGACGTAATCGTAGAATAAAAATGATCTGAAGCCTCATCCCGGTTAAGGGATGAGGCTGTATCATACATCTTTGATGTATGAAAGGAATTGGAGGTGAAAGATGTGAGAAAAAGAAAGCATCACGGATATGCAAAATACGGTTACATATTCAGTATTCCTTTTATGGTTGCATTTATATTGTTTTCTTTATATCCGATCGTATATACAGCTTTGATTGGTTTTACAGATCTGAAGGGTCTCGGAATGACAAATTTTCATTTTCTGACAGAAGATCCCTTTCGTAATTTTAAAATTATATTGACCAATCCGTCTTTTCAACAGGCGTTAAGAAATACAGTTTTCCTGTGGATCTGTAACTTTATTCCACAGATATTATTGGCACTTTTGTTAACTGCATGGTTTACAGATAAACGAAGTAAGGTAAAAGGACAGGGATTATTTAAGGTTCTTTTCTATATGCCGAATATTATTACTGCTGCAACTGTGGCAATCCTGTTTAATGCTTTATTCGGATATCCGATGGGACCGGTAAATGATCTACTTGTAAGACTTGGTATCACTAATGAGCCTGTAAACCTGCTCATTAATAAAGCAGTTGCAAAGGGTGTTGTTATTTTCATCCAGACATGGATGTGGTATGGCTATACAATGGTTGTCCTGATTTCCGGTGTACTTGGTATCAGTCCCGAGATTTTTGAAGCAGCGGAAGTAGATGGCGCGAATCGTGTACAGACATTCTTTTATGTTACGATTCCGAATATTAAAACAATTTTGTTGTTTACACTTGTTACAAGTCTTATCGGTGGTCTGAATATGTTTGATATTCCAAAGCTGTTCCTGCTTGGCGGACCGGATAATGCAACACTTACAACAAGCGTATTTATTTACAATCAGGCATTCAGTGGCAGTTATATGTATAACAGGGCAGCAGCAGCGAGCATGATCATGTTCCTGATCATCTGCGTTATCTCAGCATTTATGTTCTACATTTTAAGAGATAAGGATGAAGAACTCAGACTTCGTGAGATCAGAAGACAGGAAAAGAAGTACAAACAGGAGCTGAAGGCACAGAAAAGAATGGAAAGGGAGGGTGCAAATGTTACACAATAAAGAAAATAGAATTCTGAAGATTGTGATCTACGTTGTATGTATTCTGCTGGCGATCATCAGTATTATGCCCTTCTGGATCATGATCATGAATGCGACGAGATCGACAACGGAAATACAGCAGCATGCAATTTCTCTTCTGCCATCTACACATATGATCAAAAACTTGAAGATTCTGCTTGGAAAAAGCTTTAATCCTGCCAGAGGATTTATAAATTCCCTGATCATTTCCGTAGGTTCCACAGGGCTGGCGGTTTATTTCTCATCATTGACGGCATATGCACTGACAGCATATGACTGGAAACTGAAACGGCCGTTTTTCAGCTTTATCATGGCTGTTATGATGATTCCTGCGCAGGTTACGATGATCGGTTTTTACCAGATGGTTTATAAAATCCATATGACAAATAATCTGCTCATGTTGATTTTACCGGCAATTGCTTCGCCATCTATGGTATTTTTTATGAGGCAGTATTTACAATCCACTTTATCGATGGAAATTGTGCAATCAGCAAGAATTGACGGTGCAGGTGAATATTTTATATTCAATTCCATTGTCCTCCCTATTATGAAACCGGCGATTGCAACACAGGCAATCTTCAGTTTTGTATCCAGTTGGAATAACCTGTTTACACCGCTTGTCCTGCTGACAGACCAGGATAAATATACCATGCCTATCATGGTCAGCCTTCTTCGGGGTGATATTTATAAGACGGAATACGGTTCTGTCTATCTGGGTCTGACATTGACCGTTTTACCACTGATCATTGTGTACCTGTTGCTTTCCAAGTATATTATTGCAGGTGTCGCATTAGGTAGTGTAAAAGGTTAATATAAAGTATCTCTCTCATTCACAAAAAAAGGAAGCTTTTGGCTTCCTTTTTTGTTGAAAAGAGATATTTAATTTACCTGTTCTTCGCGGAATTTATTACGGTATTCCGTTGGAGAACAATTGGTACATTTTTTAAAACACCGGCAGAAGGTAGTCAGATTATTAAAACCCGTCTGGAATGCAATGTCCGTGATCGGAATGTCGGTTGCAAGAAGAGACTGCGCAGCCTGTACTCTTTTGTGAGACAAATAATCATAAAAAGTTGTATTTGTATGGAGCTTAAATAAACGTGAAAAATGGTATTTGGAAAAACCAATGTAATCAGCAGCCTGTTCCAGACTCAAATCTTCCTGATAGTTAGCATCAATAAAGGTCAGAAGGCTTACGAACTTATCATAATGTTCCCTGTGTTTATTAATATTATCTGTATCAGCCTGAGTAACGGACTGATCATATTGTTCTTTTCCAATCAAAATATAGCTTTTCAGTAAAAGAGAAAATATCGTTGTTTCCCAAAAAATATCATTGGAAAAATACGTATCGATCATCTGCATCAGATTAGCATAAAATTCCTGATAAATAGAAGGCTTAGTAATGGCAGAGCAGTAATAAGCATCCATAAAAACAGGATCAAGTGTATGATAATCTTCCAGATGGGAAAAGGAATCGATATTGACCAGAAAAATAAAGCGGGCACCTTCTTCCTGACAGATGATCTTGTGTAACATATTTGGTGGAATCAACAATATATCGCCAACATTTAAATGATAGGTCTTGTTGTTGGCAATAACAGTGTATGTGTTTTCTATGCATAGGATCATCTCCATTGCAGAATGATGATGTGTGGCATATCCTTCTATCTGATTATTGTACCATATGCGGATATGAGATTTGGGACTGTAATCGATCTGCTCCAGAGAACCTGTCAGATTCCGCCCTACAAACTCAGTAACAGGCTGCTTATATTTTGGTGGTGTTTCTCTTTTTTCTGCCATAAAACTCCTCCTTTTACATGCATAAAACGCAAAATTACCTTCTTTTTCCATTATAAAATACAAATTGATAAATGGAAAGTTTTTGCGTGTATGATTCGCAATATTTGTAAACGATATCGCAAGAAATGTGAGGTCGCTGCAAAAGTAATTTTGTAAGATAAAAGCAGAAGTTAACAAAGGACGGAACAACAGTAGAGAGTATGAGGATTTTGCAATGAACAGAAAAGAAGCAGAAGAAAGAGCGGTTCATCTGGTTGATCAGATGACAGTAGAAGAAATGGCATCGCAGCTCAGATATGATGCACCGGCTATTGAAAGACTGCATATTCCGGCATATAACTGGTGGAGTGAAGGACTTCATGGTGTGGCAAGAGCCGGAACTGCAACTGTATTTCCACAGGCAATAGGGCTTGCAGCTACATTTGATCCGGTGCTAATAGAAAAAATAGGAGATACAATCGCGACAGAAGCCCGTGCAAAATACAATGCAGCTTCTGCGCATGGGGACAGAGATATTTATAAAGGTCTGACAATCTGGTCTCCTAATGTGAATATTTTCCGTGATCCGAGATGGGGACGCGGACATGAAACATATGGAGAGGATCCATATCTGACAAGCAGACTTGGAGAATCCTTTGTAAAAGGATTACAGGGTGATGGATCTTATTTAAAAACAGCGGCGTGTGCAAAGCATTTTGCGGTACATTCCGGTCCGGAAAAGGAAAGACATCATTTTGATGCCAAGGCTACCAAAAAAGACATGTGGGAAACTTATCTGCCCGCTTTTCAGGCCTGTGTGGAGGCAGGTGTGGAATCTGTGATGGGTGCATATAACCGCACGAATGGGGAGCCATGCTGTGCCAACACTTATCTGATGGAAGAGGTATTGCGCGGTAAGTGGCATTTTGAGGGACATTATGTATCTGACTGTTGGGCAATCAAGGATTTCCATGAAAACCATAAAGTAACCAGAAATGCGGAAGAAAGTGCGTATCTGGCACTGGAAAAAGGATGTGATCTGAACTGTGGCTGTACCTACCGGGAGATTATGCCTGCTTATAAAAAGGGAGATCTGCCACTTTCCCTGATCCGCCGTGCGGCGATCCGTCTGTTTACAACAAGATTTCTGCTCGGAATGTTTGACAAAACAGAATATGATGAGATACCATATGAAACCATTGCCTGCAAAGAACATCTTGCGCTGGCAAAAAAAGCAGCAGAAGAAAGTATTGTTCTTTTAAAGAATGATGGTATTTTACCGCTGAAAAAGAAAAAAGGTATGACAATTGGCGTGATCGGACCAAATGCAGACAGCAGAGAGGCACTGATCGGCAATTATCACGGAACACCTCCGAGATATATTACGGTTCTGGAAGGAATCCAGGATTATCTGGGAGAAGACGGACGTGTATTATATGCACAGGGCTGTCATTTATACAAAGACAGAGAAGAGGCACTGGCACAGCCTGATGACAGGATCAGTGAAGCAGTCAGCTGTGCAGAACATGCAGATGTGGTTGTTCTCTGTCTGGGGCTCGATGAGACTCTGGAAGGAGAGGAAGGAGATACCGGAAATTCCTATGCTTCCGGTGACAAGCTGGATCTGCTTCTTCCACCGCCGCAGCAAAGGCTTTTGGAAGCAGTTGCGAAAACAAAGAAACCATTTATCGTCTGCCTGCTTGCAGGTTCTGCAATGGATCTTAATTTTGCGGATCAGGAAGCTGCTGCCATTCTACAGGCGTTTTATCCGGGAGCAGAAGGCGGAAGAGAAGTGGCAAGGCTTTTATTTGGAGAATATTCACCATCCGGAAAGCTTCCTGTCACCATATACCGGGATCTGACAGAAATGCCTGCATTTACAGACTATACGATGCGGGGAAGAACTTACCGCTATCTGACAAAAAAACCACTTTATCCGTTTGGCTATGGTCTGACCTACAGTGATTGTGTGATAGATGAAATACAGCCGGAAAAAGAATATACTTACGAAGATGCTGTAAAAGACGGTATAGAGATAAAAGTACATGTGGAAAACAGGGGCAGTTATGATACAGAGGAAGTACTACAGGGCTATGTGAAAGTACAGAGTCCGAATGAAGTGTTGCATCCGAAGCTCGGTGTTTTTGCAAGGATCCATATAAAAGCCGGGGAAGGACAATGGATCAGCCTGCATATTTCCAAAACTGCATTTTCTACTGTAACAGAGGATGGCGAACGTGTCTATGATGGTAAAAAGGCGCAGATCTTTATTGGATTCGGACAGCCTGATGAGCGGACAGCAGAGCTGCTTGGTGTCAACAGTCTGTCATTTGAAATCTGATAAAATTTTTACTATGGAATAGGCAGAAGGATCATACATAAATAATAAAAACAGGCATACACTGAAATAGAAAAATACATGATGGTGTTTGAAATGGGAGAATTTACATCTCAGAATTATATGTATATTTTTATTGTGTGTGTCTGTCTTTTTGTTTTGTTTTTGAGCAGCTTTCAGAAAAAAAGACGACTGGTGCTTGGTTTGGTGGAACGTGGCATTTTAGGTTTTGTGACGATCATAGGACTGGATCAGCTCTTTTCTTATCTGGCACTGGATCTGTTCGTCGGGGTTAATGTCTGGACGCTTTTGACAAGCACGATCCTAGGAATTCCGGGGGTTTGCATGCTGTTTTGCATGCAGCTTTTCTGAAAATCCGGCAGTTTTCACAAAAATGATCTTTTTTGTAAAGAGGGGTTTACTTTTGTAAATCCCTCTTATATAATGCAGCTTACAGACAGATAGCAGTTCTGCTATCGGTGAAACAGTTCCTGTTTCACAATTTCCACGTTTTTAAAATTATATCATTTTGGAGGATGTATGATCTTTTTGTATGGAATCCTCTGTCTGGCAGTTGTGATGGATCTTTTTACGTTCCGGATCAGTAACCGGATCATACTGGCAGGATATCTGGCAGGCATCTGTTATCGGTGGCTGACTGGTGGCTGGATAGGAACAGGCAGAGGTATTTTGGAAGCAGCGGTTTTCTTTTTGCTTCTCATACCGGTTTACCGCTTTGGTGCATTTGGAGGCGGTGATATCAAGCTTTTCAGCGTGTGTGCCCTGTTTACGGGAATTATGCACAGTATTTCTATTTTTATCTATGCCTGCTTTGCGGGCGCATTCATTTCCATTTTCGTATTGGCATATCGCCTGATTTTCAAGAAAACAAGAAAAAAAGCAGTCATCCATTTCAGTATTCCAATTCTGTTTGGCGTGATTGCACTACAAACAGGAGGAAGTATTTTATGAATCAATTTCTTGCAATCTGTGACAGGGAAACAATCCTTGTGAAAACACTTTCTGCGTATTTAAAAGACCGCTTTCATTTTCCTGTCATGGCATTTGATGATGCGGATCGTTTTCTGGCATTTGAAAAGGAACGGGAGGAAGAGGATATCTGCCTGATCGGAGAAGATTTTCTGGATGCTTTTCAGACGGAGCAGCTTCTAACAAAAGTCAGACGTCCGCTGTATCTGACGGAAGCAAAGAACGGCTCCGGTATTTATAAATACCAGTCAATCCATGAGATGGCAAAGGCCATTTTTAAGCTGTGTGAGGAAGAAGCACTTTTACCGGTAAAGGGAACTGCAGCTACGGAAACAAAGCTGATCGCTTTTTACTCTCCGGCGCATCATATGCTGCAAAGTTCTATCGCACTGACGATGGGACAGATCCTTGCAAAAAATAAGAAAGTGCTTTATCTGAATTTTGAACCTTATTCCGGGTTTGAATATATCATGCAGAAGAAATTTGTATACGATATGATGGATATTCTGTACTTTTTACAGGAAGATGCGGAAAAATTCAGATGCAGATTGGAAAGCATGGTGGAAATGACCGGAAATCTTTACTACTTACCGCCCGTTTTTTCCTATCCCGATATGGAGGAAATCGATGAAAAAACATGGCAGACATTTTTGCGGAAGATCATCCGGGAAACAGACTATGAAGTGATCATTCTGGATCTGACGGAGCAGGTAAGAGGACTTTTCTCTTTGCTGGAGCTGTGTGATGAGATTTATAGCTGTATCCCTAAGGATGGACTGGCAATGGCAAAGATGGAGCAGTATAAAAAGCTGCTCTCCCATATCAAAAAAGAGGATCTGCTTTCCAAAACGAAAGAATGCAAAATACCTGTTTTTAAGGAATTTTCCTATCAGGCGGCACTTTATACACATACGGAACTGGCGGATTATGTACAGAAGCTGATGGAAAAAGAGGAAGAAGATGAATGAGCTGAAACAGGAAATCAAAAGCCGCCTTCTGGAAAAGCTGGATCATTCCATGGAAATGGAAGATGAAGCGGTGCAGGAACTGGTTGAAAACGAAGTCTGGCTTATGGGGAAAGAGATATATATCCCACTGGCAGAGAAAAAGAGACTTTGCCGGGAAATTTATTATGCGATCCGGAAGTATGATGTTTTGCAGGAGCTATTGGAAGATGAAACTGTGACAGAGATCATGGTAAACGGTCCGGATCACATTTTCATCGAAAAGGAAGGCAGACTACAGCAATGGCAGACTGCCTTTGAATCAGAAGATAAGCTTCTGGATGTGATCCAGCAGATCGTTGCAAAAGCAAACAGAGTGGTTAATGAAAGCAGTCCGATCGTAGATGCAAGACTTTTTGGAAGCCGTGTCCATGTCGTACTGCCGCCTGTTGCACTCAATGGGCCGATCCTGACGATCCGCCGCTTTGGAAAAACACCGCTGCTCATACCGGAGCTTTTAAGACTTGGTTCTGTTTCACAGGAGATCTGTACTTTTTTGGAAAAGCTTGTCATTGCGGGCTATAACATTTTTATCAGTGGCGGAACAGGCAGTGGAAAGACGACCTTTTTAAATGCACTTTCTTCTTTTATACCCCGTACAGAGCGGATCATCACGATCGAGGACAGTGCGGAGCTGCAGATTCAGGGAAATGACAATCTGGTGAGGCTGGAAACAAGAAATGCCAACGTGGAAGGCTGTAAGCCTGTAACGATCCGGGATCTGATCCGTGCATCACTTCGTATGCGGCCGGACCGGATCATCGTCGGAGAAGTCAGGGGCGCAGAAGCAATCGATATGCTGCAGGCCTTAAATACCGGTCATGACGGAAGTCTGAGCACGGGACATGCCAACGGTGCAGCAGATATGATAGCCCGTCTGGAAACAATGGTACTCATGGGGATGGAGCTTCCGCTTGCAGCGATCCGCAGGCAGATCGCCGGTGGTGTGGATCTGATCGTTCATCTGGGAAGACTGCGGGACAAGAGCAGAAGGGTATTGTCCGTATCAGAGGTTGTTGGTTATGAGCAGGGGGAAGTTCTGCTTTCTGTTATATATGAGTTTCAGGAAACAGGAGAAAGGAATGGCAAGGTGCAGGGCATATGGAAAAAGACAGGATCGCTTGTTCATACGGAAAAACTGCAGCAGGCGGGTATTACACTATGAATTATGACAAATATACATTCAGACGGCGGGAGATGATTTCGTTTCTGATTGCTGTTACAGTTCTGTTTTTACTGATCGGAAAGCTTTTTTTCGGAACATTTTTGGCAGGCGGTCTCTGTATTGTTTTTTTTCCTTTTTTATGGAAAAAGAAAAAGAAACAGCTTTTGGAAAAGCGGAAAAAGCAGCTTGTAAAAGAGTTTAAGGATCTGATCCTTTCCTTTGGTGCTTCTCTGAAGGCGGGTTATTCCATTGAAAATGCCTTTCTGGAAGCCTGCAGAGATCTGACTTATTTATATGATGCATCTACGGATATTCTGCAGGAATGTCAGAGCATGAAACGACAGATGGAAAACCACATTTCTCTGGAAGCGCTTTTGAATGATCTGGGAGAGCGAAGCCGGATGACGGATATCATGGATTTTGCCAAGGTATTCGCCACAGCCAAAAAGAGCGGCGGAGATCTGAACGCCATGATTGCCAATACAGCAGATGTGATCGGTCAGAAAATAGAACTGCTCGCGGAAATAGATGTCATGCTGACCGGAAAGAAAATGGAACAGCGGATCATGCTTCTGATCCCACTTTTTATTATGGGATATATTTCCCTGACTTCCCCCGGTTATTTTATGCCTCTGTATCAAAATCCAATGGGTATTCTGATCATGTCCGCCAGATCGGAAGAGCGTCGTGTAGGGAAA
>ENA-OQRA01002087-OQRA01002087.1-human-gut-metagenome-genome-assembly--contig:-NODE-2087-length-9878-cov-22.727578_pt1 | contig 9878 bp, 9 predicted proteins | sample MGYA00243238_ERZ505106 | MGnify/ENA primary metagenome ERZ505106 (study PRJEB26097, sample SAMN02711298) | human gut metagenome | biome: Gut microbiome | host: Homo sapiens | place: Denmark: Copenhagen...
CGACCACCGAGATCTACACTCTTTCCCTACACGACGCTCTTCCGATCTCCCGCCGCGGCGGGACGCCCTTTTTTCCGTTGTTCACAAATAATTAAAACCCCGGCTATTGACAACGGTTCCCGCCGGTGGTACACTGCGTTTAGCACTCAAAGATAACGAGTGCTAAACGGAGAATGGACCTATGGAACTGACCCAACGAAAAAAGCAAATACTGAAGATCGTGGTGGACAGCTACATCAACACCGCTGAACCGGTGGGCTCCAAGGCCATCGTGGCGCTGATGCCGGAAAAGGTCAGCTCCGCCACCGTGCGGAACGAGCTGGCCGACCTGACGGACATGGGCTACCTGGAGCAGCCCCATACCTCGGCGGGGCGCATCCCGTCGGCCAGAGGCTACCGGCTGTACGTCAACGAGCTGATGGACCGCAAGACCCTGTCGGCAGAGGAGGAGGCCAGCATCAATACGGCGCTGGCAAAGCCCCTGCAGCAGGTGGAGCAGGTCATCGACCAGGCGGGACAGATGGTGTCCAGCTTTGTGGGCTATCCCACCTACGCTGTAGCGGACCACCGCACGGCGGCCACGGTACAGCGGTTTGAGCTGATCGGCGTGGACGCCTCCGGCTTTATCGCCGTGGTGATGCTGTCGGACAGTCGGGTGAAGAGCCAGCTGATGCGGACGTCGTTGCCCGTTGAGGCGGAGGCGCTGCCGCAGCTGAGTCACCTGCTGAACACCCACTTTACCGGGGTGTCCGCGGAGCAGATGAACGCCACGCTGATGAACCTCAGCGAACAGGTGTCCGGCCAATGGTTCCTGATTTTGAACCAGGTGACGGAGTACGCCGGGTCGCTGCTGGAGGAGTCCAACCACCAGCAGGTGTACACCAGCGGCGCCAGCCAGCTGCTGAAGTTCCCGGAATTTCGGGATATCGACAAGGCCCACGACCTGATGAACTTTATGGTGGACAACAAGCAGGAGCTGCCTGTGCCTGCCGGGGACGCGCCCATGCAGATACTCATCGGGCCGGAAAACGTCAACGACGCGCTGAAGGAGAGCAGCGTGGTGATCGCCAGCTATGATATCGGCGATAATATGCGCGGCTTAGTGGGCGTTGTGGGTCCCACGCGTATGGATTACGCCGCGGTCGCGGCGCGGCTGAGCTACTTTGCGGAGAGCCTGAGCCGTATGTTTGGTAAAAAACAGCTACCGGAGGATACAACGGAATGAGCGAAAAGGATAATAAAAAGAACAAGAAGGCGGCAGAGGCCGCCGAGAGCGCCGCGAAGGAAGCCGCGCCGGAAGCGGCGGAGAGCGCGGCGGAAGCGGCCGAGACGACCGAGGATACCTACACCGTCACCAAGGCACAGATGGAGCAGATGGAGGCGCTGGCGAAAACGCTGGCGGACGCCAATGACAAATACCTGCGGCTGGCGGCGGAGTACGACAACTACCGGAAGCGGACTGCGCGCGAGAAGGAGCACCTGTACAATGACGCGAAGATCGACACCATCAAGCCGTTTCTGGCGGTGCTGGACAACCTGGAACGGGGCGTGAGCCAATTTGAGGAGGGCGACGCACACCGGCAGGGACTGGAGCTGATCTGCAAGCAGTTCGAGGAGGTCTTGACCAAGCTGAACGTTGCGGAGATACCCGCCCTGGGTGAGAAGTTCGATCCGGAAAAGCACAACGCGGTGATGCACACCGAGGACGAGACCGCGGCGGAGAACACCGTGGTAGAGGTATTCCAAAAGGGCTACACACTGGGCGACAAAATACTCCGCTTCGCCATGGTGAAGGTAGCCAACTGAGTGGGAGGTAACGAACATGGAAGGCAAGAAACTGTACAAGAGCAGCACGGACAAGAAGATAGCCGGTGTATGCGGCGGCATCGCGGAGTATTTCAACATCGACTCCACGCTGGTGCGTCTGGCGTGGGTGGTGTTCTGCCTGCTGGGCGGCAGCGGCGTGCTGGCCTATATCATTGCCGCGCTCATCATGCCGGACCGGCCCTATTAAGCGGCCAGATCAAATACAGTAAGCAATAAATATTTATCTATATACAGGAGGCAATCATTATGTCTAAAGTTATCGGTATCGACCTTGGTACGACCAATTCCTGCGTAGCCGTGATGGAAGGCGGCGAGGCAGTCGTTATCCCCAACGCGGAGGGCAACCGCACCACCCCGTCCGTGGTGGCGTTCAGCAAGACCGGTGAGCGTATGGTGGGCCAGGTGGCAAAGCGCCAGGCCATCACTAACCCGGAGCGCACCATCTCCTCCATCAAGCGTGAGATGGGCACCGATCACCGCGTGACCATCGACGGCAAGAGCTACACCCCCCAGGAGATCAGCGCCATGATCCTGCAGAAGCTGAAATCCGACGCTGAGGCGTATCTGGGCACCACCGTCACCGAGGCGGTCATTACCGTGCCCGCCTACTTCACCGACAGCCAGCGTCAGGCCACCAAGGACGCCGGCAAGATCGCCGGCCTGGACGTGAAGCGTATCATCAACGAGCCCACCGCCGCCGCATTGGCCTACGGTGTGGATAAAGAGCAGGCACAGAAGATCATGGTCTACGATCTGGGCGGCGGCACCTTTGATGTGTCCATCCTGGAGATCGATGACGGCGTGATCGAGGTGCTGGCTACCGCCGGCAACAACCGCCTGGGCGGCGATGACTTCGATCAGTGCATCATGAAGTATCTGGTGTCTGAGTTCAAGAAGTCCGACGGCATCGACCTCAGCGGCGACAAGGTCGCCATGCAGCGCCTGAAGGAGGCCGCCGAGAAGGCCAAGATCGAGCTGTCCGGCGTGACCACCAGCAACATCAATCTGCCCTATATCACTGCGGACGCCACCGGCCCGAAGCATCTGGACGTCACCCTGACCCGGGCGAAGTTCAATGAGCTGACCGGCCACCTGGTGGAGGCCACCATGGGCCCCGTGCGTCAGGCTATGTCCGACGCCGGTCTGAAGCCCAGCGACCTGGCCAAGGTGCTGATGGTGGGCGGCTCCAGCCGTATCCCCGCCGTGGTGGAGGCCGTGAAGAGTTTTACCGGCAGCGAGCCGTTCAAGGGCATCAACCCCGATGAGTGCGTGGCCATGGGCGCCGCCCTGCAGGCAGGCGTGCTGACCGGCGATGTGAAGGGCCTGCTGCTGCTGGACGTGACCCCCCTGTCCCTGGGTATTGAGACCATGGGCGGCGTGTGTACCCGTCTGATCGAGCGCAACACCACCATCCCTGTGAAGAAGAGCCAGATCTTCTCCACCGCCGCCGACAACCAGACCTCCGTGGAGGTCAACGTGCTGCAGGGCGAGCGTGAGATGGCCGCCGCCAACAAGAGCCTGGGCCGCTTCCACCTGGACGGCATTGCCCCGGCCCGCCGCGGCGTGCCCCAGATCGAGGTCACGTTCGACATCGATGCCAACGGCATCGTGAACGTCAGCGCCAAGGACCTGGGAACCGGCAACGCCCAGCACATCACCATCACCTCCTCCTCCAACATGAGCAAGGAGGATATTGAGAAGGCCGTCAAGGAGGCCGAGCAGTATGCCGCCGAGGACGCCAAGATCAAGGAGAAGGTGGAGGTCCGCAACCAGGCCGACCAGATGGTCTATCAGGCCGAGAAGACCCTGAACGAGGTGGGCGACAAGGTGCCCGAGAGCGAGAAGGAGCCTATCCGCGCCGGTGTCGAGAAGCTGAAGGAGACGCTGAAGGGCGAGGACACCGACGCCATCAAGGCGGCCACCGAGGAGCTGACCCAGCTGTTCTACAAGATGAGTGAGAAGCTGTACCAGCAGCAGGCGCCTCAGGGTGACCCCAACATGGGCGGTCAGCAGCCCGGCGGCGACCCCAACGGCGGTCAGCAGTACTACGACGCCGACTATAAGGTAGTCGACGATGATGACCAGAACAACAAGTAAGGCAAATATATCCCGCAATAAGGGGCAGGAAGTACCTGTCCCTTGTTGTGGCGTTTAGGAAAAGCGCGCCTTTTGCGCCCTGCCATCGTCAGACCTCCTCGACGTACACGCGGTACGCCGTCGTCGGTCTGCCATCGGCAGGACGCAAAATCCATCGCTTTGCCGATGGAGTCGGCTCCGCAGGCAACAAGACTGGCAATAGGAGATTTATCCCATGGCACAGGAAAAACGAGATTATTATGAGGTCCTCGGCGTCAGCAAGGGCGCATCGGAGGACGAGATCAAAAAAGCATATAAAAAGCTGGCCCGAAAGTACCACCCGGACATGAACCCCGGTGACAAGGAGGCCGAGGAGAAGTTCAAGGAGGTCAACGAGGCCAACGAGGTGCTGTCCGACCCGGAGAAAAAGGCCCGGTACGACCAGTTCGGCTTCGCGGGCGTGGATCCCAGCTACGGCGCGGGTGCAGGCGGCGGCGCGTATGGCGGTGCGGGCGGCTTCGACTTCGGCGATCTGGGCGATATCTTCGGCAGCTTTTTCGGCGGCGGCTTTGGCGGCCAACAGCGCCGTAACCCCAACGCGCCCCAGCGGGGCGAGAGCATCCGCGCCAGCGTGTCCGTGACGTTCAAGGAGGCGGCCTTCGGCTGCGAGAAGGACGTGACCGTGGAGCGCAGCGAGCAGTGCGCTACCTGCAAGGGCAGCGGCTGCCAGCCGGGGACCACGCCGGAGATCTGCCCCGACTGCCGCGGCAGCGGCCAGGTGCAGGTGCAGCAGCGGACGCCTATGGGCGTGTTTGCCACCAGCCGTCCCTGCCAGAAGTGTCACGGCACCGGCCGCATTATCCATCAGCCCTGTACCGACTGCGGCGGACAGGGTCGGGTGCGGAAACGCAAGACCATCAAGGTCAACATCCCCGCCGGCATCGACCACGGCCAGACCATCTCTCTGCGGGGCCAGGGCAACGCCGGCAAAAACGGCGGCAGCGCCGGCGACCTGCTGATCACCGTCATGGTGCAGCCGGACGAGACATTCCGCCGGGAGGGCGTGGACGTGTTCTGCGACGCGCCCATCACCTTCGCCCAGGCGGTGCTGGGCGCCACGCTGGAGATCCCCACCATTGACGGCAAGGTGAAATACGACCTGCCGGAGGGCACCCAGACGGGCACGGTGTTCCGGCTGCGGGGCAAGGGTATCCCGGTGCTGAACGGCAGAGGCCGCGGCGACCAGTATGTCACCGTGAACGTAGAGACGCCGCGAAATCTGACGAAGGAGCAGAAGGAGGCCCTGCGGAGCTTCAGCGATATGCTGGGCGAGAGCAACTACGAAAAGCGCAAGAGCTTCTTTAAGAAGAAATGAGCAGGTGAAGGATGTATCTGGCGGACTATCATACCCACTCGGCCACGTCGCCGGACGGACAGCTGACGGTCAGTGAGCTGGCGGAAGCGGCGGTGCGCGCCGGACTGGACGAGATCTGCGTGACGGACCACGTGGACACGGTGCTGTGGGGCGACCACCGGCCCCGGGAGCATTTCGACTGGTCGCGGCTGCTGCGGGAGCTGCCGGAGGCGCGGGAGACATATGCCGGGCGGCTGGTCATCCGGCTGGGGGCGGAGCTGGGCGAGGCGCCCATGGGCTTTGACCGGGCGGAGAAACTGCTGGGCGAGGCGCCAAAGCTGGACTTTGTTATAGGCTCCGTGCATATGGCAGGCGAAAAATTCAAACATTTTGACCTGTATTACATTGAAAAAAACAGCGAAACGTATTATCATAGGGTCATAGACAGCTACTTGGAGGACGTACTGCGTCTGGCGCGGTGGGGGAGGTTCAGTGTGCTGGGCCACCTGACGCTGCCGCTGCGGTACATGAATGAAAATCTGGGCGAGCAGATGACCTTCGACGGGCATTACGACCAGTGCCGGGAGATCTTCCGGGCACTGATCGAAAGCGGGTGCGGCATCGAGTGCAACACCAACCGGGGCAACGTGCCCCTGCCGGACGCGCCGCTGTTGAAGCTGTACCGGGAGACGGGCGGCGAGATCATCACCATCGGCTCGGACGCGCACTCCGCCGAATATGTAGGCTGCTGCGTCCGGGAAACGCAGGCGCTGCTGCGGACGTGCGGGTTCCGGTATTTCTGCACGTTTGAGGGCGGAAAGCCCACGTTCCGGAAGCTGTAAAAACACAAAGGAGACGACCACTATGAAAATTGCCATCGCCTGTGACCACGGCGGCTACCTGCTGAAGCAGGACATCCTCATCTGGCTGGAGGAGAATGACATCGACTACGAGGATTTCGGGTGCTACTCCACCGAGAGCGTGGACTATCCCGTATTCGCTGAAAGGGCCGCCCGGGCGGTGGCTGCCGGGGAATGCGACAAGGGCATCGTGATCTGCACCACGGGTATCGGCGTTTCCATCGCCGCCAACAAGGTGAAGGGTATACGCTGTGCGCTGTGCACCGACTCTCTCCAGGCGGAGATGACGCGGCGGCACAACGACGCCAACATGATGGCGCTGGGTGCCGGCATCACCGGCGGCAATCTGGCCAAGCGGATGGTGGAGATCTTCCTGCACACGGAGTTTGAAGGTGGACGTCACGCCCGGCGTGTGGCGCTGCTGGACGCGATACAGTAAACAGGAAAACGTATTTGTGAGGTAAACGCCTATGGTAACAAAGGGATACAACAGCTACCATGGCCGAATGTCCGGCGGAAAGATCGTGCTGATCGTGGTGCTGGCGCTGGTGCTGGTGGGCGCGGTGGCCTATCTGGTATTGCAGAACTATGTGGTGTACGATGAGGCGGGCAACGCCACCATCGACCTTCCTTTTTTCCACAGGAAGGACGACCGTGATGACAAAACGGATGACAGCACCGTCGACGGCACCGGAGACCGGGATGACATCGTGGACACGGTGGTGCCGGAGCATCCCCATGTGAAGGTGGCGGCGCTGCACGGCACGCGGCTGCCGGACGACTGCCTGTGGTGGGGCGCGGACTACATCATGAACACGCTGGCGCCGGAGGACCTGGTGCTGGCGGTAAAGCGTACCACCGGCGGCATCACCTACGCCACTGGCGTGGAGACGCCGCAAGGCGTGGTGGTGGAGACGGGACGGCCCATCGAATGTCTGCGTACACTACTAAGCAGCGGACGGTACACCGTGGGGCACATCGTGTGCTTCCGGGACAGCGCCTACGCCCGGAGCGTGCCGGAAACGGCGCTGGTCCGGGAGGACGGGCAGCTGTGGTACGACGCGGAGGGGCAGGCCTGGCTGGACCCCACCGACCCGCAGGTGCTGCAATACATCACCGCGCTGGTGAAGGAGTGCGGCGAGCTGGGCTTTAAGGAGGTCCTGCTGGATCAGTTCTGCTACCCGGCGGATACGACGGGCGTCGCCAACACGGCGGCGGACCCGGCGCAGGTGCTGGCCGACTTTGCCGAAAATCTGCGGTCGGCACTGCCGGAGGGCACAGCCCTGTCGGTGGTAGTGCGAAGCACGGACAGTCTGTCCGTGGAGCAGATGGCTGAGCTGTTCGACCGGCTGTATGTGCCGTCGGCGGACACACTGGCCGCGGTGAAGGCCGCACTGCCGGAGGGCTATGACCCGGAGACGCGGGTGGTGGCCATGACGGCGGAGGCGCCGCAAAGCGGAAGCTATGTGATCGTAAGCTGAACAAAAAAAGAAGCACCCGGGCGGGTGCTTCTTTTTTTTGCCTGATTTATTCCTGAGGCGGTGTGCTGTCGGCCGGGGCACTGTCCTTGGGGGCGGAGCAGTGGGGGCAGACACCGTTCTCCAGCTTGGCGCCGCACTGGCTGCAGAAATTGGCGGGCTGGCTCTGTGCCGCCTGTGCCGCCTGTGCCGCAGCTTGTGCCGCCTGTGCCGCTTCACGGCGCTGGCGGAGAGCCTCCTTCATCTCCTGCATATTCGGGGCGGCAAACACGTCCCCGCTGCCGTTGCCGGTCTGATCGGCCAGCTTGTGGTTGATGGAGATGACGTTCTTCAGCAGCAGGATGGCCATCATCATCAATTCATAGCTGAGGCGGATCGCAATGGGCCCCAGGATGATGATCAGCAGACCATAGCCGCCCATCCAGATGCGGTCGCCGGTCCAGTAGTTGTACTCGGTGCGGAAGAGCATGAGCACGCCGAAGATGATAACGGCGGCGGTGGTGAAGATGTACAGGGCCTGAAGGATCTTTTCCACCATCAGGTACTTGAAGTTGCAGGTATCGTGGAGGAACTTGCCGAAGGCGCCCAGCTTCTCCCGCTTCTTCTCCGGGACCACATAGATGAAGGCCAGGACAGTGGCGACGAGGGCCAGGACACCGGCGATAATGAGCATGGTGGTAGGCATCATGATTTCTCTCTCCTTTTTATATGTGATATTCTCAATATATCGGGAAACCGGGCTATTGTCAAGGCAAAAACGTCCCGCGGCGAGAGCCGCGGGACGTTTCGGTTTCTCTGTTGATCAGTTGTTGTCCTCGGGACGGGGCCGGCGGTACTCCTGGGCCTTTTCCTCGCCCTTCAGGACGCGCAGGGCACCCTGGGCCAGGGCCAGCAGCTCGTCTTCACCGGGATAGACGGTGATGGGAGCGATCCAGCCGACCATCTCGGAGATGGCGTCCACGGTCTCCTTGCCGTAGGCGATGCCGCCGGTGAGGATGATCTGGTCCACCTTGCCGTGCATGACGGCGGCCATGGCGCCGATCTCCTTGCCGATCTGGTAGTGGAAGGCATCCACCACGCCGGCGATCTTCTTATCGTGCTCGGCCTGCGCCAGCAGATAGCGCATATCGTTGGAGCCGGTGTAGGCCACCAGACCGCCGCGGCCGGAGAGCATGCGGTGCATCTCCCCCTCGGTGTACTTGCCGGAGAAGCACTGCTTCACCAGCTGACCGGTGGGCAGGCTGCCGGAGCGCTCGGGAGAGAAGGGACCCTCGCCGTCCAGCGCGTTCTGGGTGTCCACCACGCTGCCCTTCATGTGAGCGCCGATGGAAACGCCGCCGCCCATGTGGCAGACGATGAGGTTCAGATCCTCATACTTCTTGCCCTGCTCCTTGGCGAAGCGCTTGGCCACGGCCTTCTGGTTCAGAGCGTGGAAAATGCTGACGCGCTGGAACAGGGGGTGGCCGGCATAGCGGGCCACGTCTGTCATTTCATCGATGACCACAGGGTCGACGATGTAGGAGGGGATGCCCAGCTCGTCGCCGATCTCGCGGGCGATCAGGCCGCCCAGATTGGAGGCGTGCTGTCCCTGCACGCCGATGGTGCAGTCCTTGACCATGTTGTCGTTGACAGCGTATGTACCGCCGCGAATGGGGCGCAGCAGACCGCCGCGGCCGGAGACGGCGGAGAGGGTGCGGGCGTCGAAGCCCTGCTCGCGCAGCGCCTTCATTACCAGGTCGCGGCGCCAGTCCTTCTGGGCGGGGATAGTGTTGAACTGGGCGATCTCCTCCGCACTGTGGCGCAGGGTCTTGTCGAAGAGAAGCTGCTCATCCTCATAGACACCGATCTTGGTGGAGGTGGAGCCGGGATTGACTACAAGAATTCTGTAAGACACGTTTGTTTTCCTCCTATGCTCTTTTGTTCCGCGGCACAGCGGGTAAAATCAACATCCCTTATTATACAGAATATGATGCCGCCTGTAAATGGGTTTTTACGCAAAAATACGGTATTTTACATACGGGGCTGATTGACAAAGCGCATAGTGTGGGCTAAAATGATATATGTGAGTTTATACCGTTCTTCCATTCGGAACGGGGAAAAGGAGAACTATCCTATGGAGAAGAAGACGTTTTATATCACCACGCCCATCTACTACCCCTCGGACAAGCTGCACATCGGCCACAGCTACTGCACCGTGGCTACCGACGCTATCGCGCGGTACAAGCGTTTGCAGGGCTATGACGTCATGTTCCTGACCGGCACCGACGAGCACGGCCAGAAGAT
>ENA-OQRA01002101-OQRA01002101.1-human-gut-metagenome-genome-assembly--contig:-NODE-2101-length-9807-cov-2.810705_pt1 | contig 9807 bp, 8 predicted proteins | sample MGYA00243238_ERZ505106 | MGnify/ENA primary metagenome ERZ505106 (study PRJEB26097, sample SAMN02711298) | human gut metagenome | biome: Gut microbiome | host: Homo sapiens | place: Denmark: Copenhagen...
CTTTCCCTACACGACGCTCTTCCGATCTAGCAATATATCAGACAGGGACTGGTACAAGGAATTTTACCAATCGGAACTGCCTTTAAAAGAGAAGGCAGTAAGCATTATGACTATTATATCAGTCCTAAATTGTTTTATGAATTTACGGGATATAAAGTTGATAATTGTTAATAGCATATCGAAAATGACAAAAGGCGTTTCCATCTAATGTGGGAATGCCTTTTGTTGCGTAAAGCATATAGTTGTTTACCGGATGAAATGAATATGACTATTACTATTACATAGGTAAAATAGAACTCTATCAGATTAAGCAAAGATTATATAGCTTACAAATAAGATAAAATTTGATATACTTATTAAAGTAGTATTCAATAAACGACAGAATACATATTTACAGGAGGCACAGATGTTTAATTCAGATAAACCGATTACTAAAATAGAAGATGATGTTTTAAATAGAGGTAATTTTTCGAAACAGCTAGCACATGCAATCCTAGCCTATACCAAAACGGATAATTTTGTTATAAGTTTGTGCGGGCGATGGGGAAGCGGTGATTATGTTAAAATAAGACTAAGTTAGCAGATTCCTTATAAAATAAGGGCTCACGCCAATTTAGTCTTTTTCTATTATACCATAAAAGGTAGAAAATTCATAGACCGGGAATGAATTTTTCATAGTAAAAATCAAATGGCAGGGGCTCTTAAAGATAGAAACCTATTGCTACTGGTCCTGTCAAAATTATATCCATTCTCACAGGCGGTCAAGTTTGTGAAAAACCATTCGGTTACAATATATTGAAAAAAATATGTTAAGGACTAGGTTAGTTAAAAGATTCTGTTAGCTGGCTTAGTCCTTTTTTTCTTGGGAGGACAGAGCAATGATAAAGGTGATTATGATTGTTGGAATAATTTTTTTCCTCGTTTCGTTGTATGCGTGTCTGGTGGCAGGCAAAAGAGCAGATGAAGAAATAAGTGCTTTATTTGAAAAAGAAAAGAAGCAGGGGAGTGAGGAATAAACGTATGAATGGAGGTATTTATAGCACTGGAAATGAAATTGTAGATGAAAATGCAAAACTGAATATATCTGGAAATATCATTCCGCAGGTGTGGTATCGGACAATCATCAGAGAAAGTGGAAAGCCAAATCTAACAGCTATTATTATACTGGCAGATATTGTGTACTGGTATAAGCCTACAGAAATCAGAGATGAAGGAACCGGACAGGTCATTGGGGTAAGAAAGAAATTTAAGTCAGACCTTCTTCAGAGAAGTTACCAGCAGATCAGCGAACAGTTTGGGATTTCCAAAAAAGAAGCGACAAATGCAGTGGTATTTTTAGAGAAGCTGGGTGTGGTAAAACGGGTATTTAGAACCATTTCCATGAATGGGATTGTTGTAAATAATGTTCTGTATCTGGAATTGATCGTAGACCGGTTAAAAGAATTGACTTATCCAGAAGAAACAGGAGCAGATCCGGTTTCCTTTGAAAAAAGAAGAGAGAAATCCAAAGCAGAGAAAATCAGTTCCCATACAGCCATAGAGGAAGAGATACATTTTGTAGAAGAGAGGGCTGTCCCTTTCCAAAGGAAGAGGGTGTCACCATTCAAAGAGGGAGCATACCCCGACAGGGAAACAGAGCCCTGGATACCCAAAGAGGTACCTCAGACTGATAGCGGGCAGACAAATACAGAGATTACTACAAAGACTACAGCAGAAAGTACCCAAAAGAATACAACAGAAATAGGGAATGGGTATAGAGATAATCCTATCTTATCCTATCAGGCAGCAGAAGAACAGTTCAAAGATCAGATTGATTATGATGCGATATGGATAGACAGACCTTTTGACAGAAAACTGCTCAATGAGATTGTAGGGCTTGCAGTAGATGTTTTGACGTCCAATGCAAAGACCATAAGGGTAAATCAGGAAGAACGACCTCTTGGCATTGTACAGGGAATGTATAAAAAGCTGGATAAGTTTACCGTAGAGTATGTGATAGACTCAATTAAGCAGTGTACAAGGAAAGCCAATAATATCCGGGCAGTGCTGCTTACCGCTTTATACAATGCCACATTGACAGCAAACAGCTATATATCCAATCTGTTTGCTTATCAGGAAGCTATCCCTCAGACGTAAGGAGCGTGATAGAAAGTAACAAAATTAAGAAAATTCAGGACAGCTCATGGATATACACAGATAGAACTTGCGGCTGTCTTGGGTATCAGTCTTCGGACGTATCAGAGGATTGAATACGGACAGCAAAAGCCCAATGTCTATGTAGTTGTCCGACTTCAGCGGTTATTTCAAAAAGATATTAGTGAGATTATGGAGGAATATACAGAATGAGGGAAGAAAGGTTTCGTATTCAGTGCCCCAAACATTTTCTGGTTGGAGATTCAGGGCGTTTTGAAAAATCTCCACAGGGTAAGGATTCGGATTTTGTAGTAGATTATGCTCCACCGGAAATGTTTGAAGCCGGGATTGTCTTACAGGAGATGGGGACGGAGGGAGATACCTATTGCACAATGTATGTCTATTTTGCACCAGAGGAACACCTTCCGGTTTATATGGACAGCATGAAATACGACCTACAAAAAGTATCCATTCGGAAAATTTTTGTTGATACCGAGGAATACCTCATAAAAGTAAATGAGAAGACAAAAAAGTTTTATGCGGGTGAGGACGGTTGTTGGGGTTCCTATACGGAACTTTACCGGAAAGAGAATGGGGAACGTCTGACTGATGCAGTGATTGTTTTTCTGTGTATGCCAGATGAAATGAAGTTTCAGGAAATGGAAGCTGTGATCGGGGAACTGTTTGAAAAACTTCCTGTGATAGACAAAGAAAAGAAAGAAACAGGTCAAGAACCAAAGAGAACAAGATAAAATACAAACTATAACTTTCAGGAGGATAAGAACGTGGAAACTAAAATGATTATTGGAATTGATCATGGAAACCGTAACATGAAAACTGCAAATACGGTATTCTCAGCAGCAATCCAGCCTTTGCAGGCAAGGCCGGACAGCCTGGAGCACATTTTGGAATACCAGAACCAGTTTTATTATGTGGGAGGGAAAGTGCCGGAAAAGGAGTGTGTGGATAAGACAGAGAATGAAAATTATTATCTTCTTACCCTTGCAGCACTGGCGCAGGAAATGCGTTTCCGGGGATTGACAGACGCTTCCGTAAAAATGGGAGCTGCCCTGCCGCCCAGAAGATTTCAGCAGCAGAAAGAAAGTTTCAAGAAATATCTGTTAAAGACAAAGGAACTGCATTTCCGTTATGAAGGGGTACATTATCATGTGTCGTTGGAAAATGTGTTTGTTTTTATGCAGGGGCATGTGGTGATCCATACGCTTTTAGAAGCGGTTCCCGGTTACTGCCTTTTAGTAGATATTGGTGGAGGAACTACCGACCTGGTAGAGTTTGTTGACGGAATGCCGGACGGGAAGTATTCGATTTCAGATAAGGCAGCTTTGTACTGTATCGGAAAAGTCAATGAGGAAGCCATTGCCAAAACAGGGGCAGGGGTACCGGCATATATTACAGAAGCATTTATGAGGACAGGAAGCTATGACTGCCCGAAGCAGTATCAGGACGTCATAAAAAACTGTTTGAAGTCCTACGCAGAGGAAATTTATGGTATCATACAGGCAAACCATTATAATCTGGATCTGACCAAAATGGTGTTTATGGGCGGCGGTTCTTCCATTGTGGAGCATTTTGGAGCCAATGAGGGAAAAGATGTACAGTTTGTAACAGATATACATGCCAATGCAAGGGGCTGTGAAGAAGCAGTGAAAAGTATTATCCGGGCAAAACAGAGGAAAATGCGGACAGCATGATAGGAAGTGAAAACTTATGGATACGGAAAAAGTATATACAACTTCACTGCGGCTGTATAAAAGCAGACCGGTACATCATCAGGCTTATCGGTATCTGAAGGAGTATAACAAAGATATTTTCAAGACAAAAGACGACTTTATAGCAGAAGCAATCGTTTATTTTGCCAAGTATCTACAGCAGGAAGAAGAAGTACAGCAGATGAAACTATTAAATACCCTTCTGGAGAACCAGAAAGAACAATTTTGTAAAATCGTAAAAGAAGCGGTTTCAATGGCACAGGAAGAAGCCTTTGAGAAGCTAGGTGTGCTGGAAAAGGCAGTTCAGGGAGAACTTTCTGACGGTGGAGCGATAGCAGAGGACAGGGAAAAGGAAGAAGCCTGTATGGAAAAAGATTTACGGTTTGCGGAATTTTATGGGGCATTTGAAGAATAAGGAGGAAAAAGATATGGCAGTAGGAAGAAGTGTATGGGAAGTTGTAAAAGGGATTTTCATTGCAGTGGGGAAACTGCTGTATCTGACAGGGAAACTGGTAATATGTTTGTTTCTGCTGGTTCTGCAGCTTGTTTTGGCAGTGTTCCATGCAGGGAGCAGGGAATAGAAAGGGGATTGACAGGTGCATTGGATACGGGACAGACCGTATACAAATGATAGAAAAAAGAAGATAGAAAATGGAAAGCAGGCTTGTGTGGCCTGCTTTTTTTGACGAAAAAATGAAAAGGAGCAAAGCTATGATGAAAGGAAAAAAGAAAAGGCTGCTGGCTGGGACGCTGGCACTTCTTCTTAGTTGTTCTACGTTACTCAATACAGGGATCACCGCACTGGCTTCTGAACAGTCTGAGGAACATGCACAGATACAGGAAGTAAAACAGGAGGAGGCTGCTTCGGAAACATTACCGGAGTTGGAAGAGGTAAAGGAGCAACTGACAGAAGAAGAACTGGTGTATGCAGAGGACCTTACCATAAAAGCAGGAGAGCCCTTTGACCTGGAAACAGATTACAGGGGTTTTCAGAAAAATGATGAAAAAGTAAAGGTAACGTTTCTGAAAGCAGAAGGGGACTCCGGCAATTCTTTTGATTTCAATACCCCAGGTTCTTACCAGGCATTTTATTGTGTTGATCCGTTAAGCGGAAGCCCTTCCTATCAGATTATGAGAAGAATTGTGGTAGAAGCAAGGGAAAACAGCACACAGGAACCCCAGGGAGAAGTAAGCCAGCATACCGAAGATGACTCCGGTGAGGACGGTGAGGCGGACCCTGACCCGGAGATACCGGAGGTACTGACGGAAGAACCGGAAATGCCAGATGCAGGGGCAGAGTTGATTGATCTGACACCAAAAGAGGATAAGGGAATGTTCTTATCGGTTGTTCCGGCAGCAATGGAGCAGCAAAAAGGAAGCAATGTACATCTGGTACAGGGAGAAAAAATCCCATACCCTTCTAACGTGGGGAACTATTCTACTTCCTATTTCACTGTAAATGGCCATGTAGCATATTGTCTGGAGTCTATGAAGGCTTCCCCGCCGACCTCGGATTATGTAGCAAATGAATTTGAAAGCAACCCGGAATTGCAGAAAGTCCTTTATTATGGATATGGCGGTCCTGGGGACATTACCGGGGAGTATATGCCCTCTTTTGACTGGAAGACAAAGTATATTTTTACGCATTTAGCTGCCGCTTATTCTTATTGTGGCATGGACGGTTTTTATGGCTGTACCTTTGAAGATATTAAGGCAAGCGGTGTGTGGGGATATATCCAGCATATTTACAGCCTGGAAGCACCTCCGACAGCAGCAATCACGTTGTCCCCAAAGGAAGCAAAGGCTTATGAAAGTGGAAAGGAACAGCGTACCGGGGAGTTTACTTTAAAAGGTGACCATAGAAACTATATTACTTTAAAAATGCCAGAGAATGTGACTTATCACAGTGGAAGTACAAAACAGACAGGAACCGTAAAGATCAATGGGAATACCACATTCTATTTCAGCGCTCCCAAAACTGTAACGGGTACATGGAACAGCGGTAAGCTGAAAGGACAAATGGGAACCCAGTGGAAGACCTTAGTATTGTCTACGGGTTCTGGTTCCCAGGACATTGGGTATGGGGCATTTTTTGAAGAAGAAAGTGCTTCTGTGGAATTTACGGTGAAGTGGCTGGACCTGGCAAGGGTAAAGGTAACAAAAAAAGATAAGAACAGTAAAGTAAATCTGTCCGGCGCTGTTTTTGGTATTTATTCAGACAGTGCATGTAAAAATCTTCTTGTGCAGATGCCGGCCACAGACAGCAACGGTACTTCTGAGGTGGAGCTTCCGAAAACCCAGGATACGGTATATTTAAAAGAAATTTCTGTTCCAGAAGGATATAAGCTGAATACAGAGTCTTTTAATGTGAAGCTGGAAACAGGAAAAACAACTTCTGTTGCAGTGACGAATGAGGAACAGAAAGGAAAAATCACAATCCGTAAAAAAGGTGAGGTTCTGACTGGAGTAACCGGAGAAGAGGGGAACCTGACTTTTGTATATGGAAATGCGGACTTTGCAGGGGCAGAATATAACATTTATGCGGCAGAGGATATTTACAGCCAGGATAAAGTGACGAAGGTGCATAAAGCAGGGGATCTGGTAGAAAGTCTGACAACCGGGGAAGATGGAAGTGCTGTTTCCAAAGAATTGTATCTTGGAAAATATAAGGTTGTAGAACAGAAAGCACCGGAAAATCTGGTGATTGGAAAAACAGAACAGGAACGTACCCAGTTTGTAACCTTGTCCTATGCAGGACAGAATGTAGAGTTATCCCAGGGGGAAACCACTTTTACCAATGCAAGACCGGAGATTTCCGTAAATGTAGTGAAAAAATCGAAACATGATGACGTTACCCTGGAGGGTGCGACGTTTGGATTGTATGCAGAAGAAGACCTGACAGCGGCAGACGGAAAGGTTCTTGTAGAAAAGGGAAGCCTGGTGGAACGTGCTGTTTCCGACAGGGAAGGAATGGCTGTGTTCCATGCGGATATTCCTTTGAATTTCCATTACAGCGTAAAAGAAATCCAGGCACCGGATAAGTATTATATGACAGATGAGGTGTATCGTTTCTTCTATGAATATAAAGACGACAGCACCTACACATATACTTTTTCTCATGATTTTAAAAATGAGGAAGTACGGGGAGAAGTTCATGTAAGTAAGATTGATCAGGATTCCCAGGGATTTATTTCCCAGGGTGACGCAACCTTAGTAGGGGCAAAATACGGATTATATGCTGCAGAAGATATTGAACACCCCAATAAGAAAGATGGGATTGTCCATAAAAAAGGGGAACTTGTAGCGCAGGGTACGATTTCCAGTGAAGGAACTGTAGATTTCAAAAACCTGTATCTTGGAAATTATTTCGTGAAAGAAATAGAGCCGGCAGAAGGGTATCTGTTAGATGAAACAGAGTATCCCGTAGAGGTTTCGTATGAAGGACAGGAGGTACAGATTGTACACCGGGAAGTAACTGTAAAGGAAACTGTAAAGAAACAGGCCTTTCAGCTTATCAAGATCTCAGAAGACGGGGAGCAGACAGAAACAGAACTGGTAGAAGGAGCTGGATTTAAGGTATTCCTCATCAGTGAGCTGTCTGGTGTAAAAGATGGAAGTTTGAAGCCGGGAAATGGTTCTTATTATACCCCGGAAGATTTTATCACCTATGATTACAGCAAAGACGAAACCGCTTCTTATTGGGAGAATGGTAAAAAGATTACGGTACCAGAGCTGTTTACAGATAAGAAAGGATATTTAAAGAGTCCAGAACTTCCTTATGGAACCTATGTGGTGTTTGAGTCTACAGTTCCGGAAAATTTAAAAGGGATTCGTCCATTTATCGTACAGATTTCAGAAGACAGCCGGGAACCCCAGGTATGGCGTGTGTTTGATGACCGTCCTTTGCAGTATTACTTCAAGATTGTGAAAAAAGATGCCCAGACGCAGAAGCCGGTGCTGGATAACAGTGCAGCTTATAAGATTTATGATGTGGAAGCAGAAAAATATGTGGAAATGATCGTAAGATATCCGAAAAAAGAAGTGGTATCTGTGTTCAGGACCAACGAAGAGGGATACCTGATTACACCGGAGCAGTTAAAATGTGGCACTTACCGGATTGAAGAAGTGGAAGCGCCGGAAAATTATGTACAGGTAGGATTTGAAAATGCCCTCTTAAAAGACGGAAAGGAAGTTCCACTGAATGAAGTTGCAGACGGAGGCACATACCAGGGGGCAAAGAAAGCGCCGATCACTATTACCGTAAATTCTGATACTGTACACCAGGTAGAAGAGGAAACCGGTAAATTTATTGTTGTCATTGAACAGTATAATGATGAAGCAGTAGGAAGCCTTACAATCCATAAAAAGGGAGAAAAACTTTCTGGTGCTTCTAAAGTAGAAGAAAAGATCCTGACGAAGATGAAAAACGGTGTAGTAGGTTTCGTAAATCAGGTAAGCAGTTTCTTCACCGGGGAAGAAGTCATGGAAAAAGAGAAAGGTTATAAATTTGACTATGAAGAAGGGAATATGGAAGGTGCAGAATTTGCCATTCATGCAAAGAAAACCATTTATACCCCGGACGGACAGAAAGACGAAGCAGGAAACCGCATTGTAAAATATGAAAAAGATGCCCTGGTAGCCCGTATGGTAACAGATAAAGAAGGAAAGGCAGTCCTGAATAATCTTCCTATCGGAAAATACTATGTAGTGGAAGAAAAGGCAGGTCAGAACTGTGTGCTTGACCCGGAAGCAAAAGAATTTGAAATTGCATATAAGGGACAGGAAGTAGCAGTGGATTATGTAACAATGGAACTTACCAATCAGCGACAGAAAGTTTCCCTGAGTCTTCTGAAGAAAGACGCAGAAACCAGAAAACCGCTGGAAGGAGTGGTATTCGGGCTGTATGCGCAGGAGGATATCAAAAATGCTGCCGGGGAAGTAGTTGTAGAAAAAGATGCCTTGATTGAACTGGGAACAACAGATGAAGAGGGCAAGCTGGTATTTCAGGCAGATCTTCCTCATGGAAAATACTATATTCAGGAAGTAGAGCATAAGCCGGGATACCTGCCAAATGATGAGGTGTGTTCCTTTGATGCGTCTTATACAGACCAGACCCTTGAACTGCTCGCTTTTTCAGAAGAAATTTCTAATCAGCCTACTATTACGGAGTTTACGAAAGTAGATTTAACCGGTGGACAGGAAATTGAAGGGGCCAAAATGCAGATCCTGGATCAGGAAGGAAAAGTGGTAGAAGAGTGGGTGTCAAAAAAAGAAGCTCATGTAGTCTACGCACTGGCACCAGGGGAATATATACTGCATGAAGAGCAGGCGCCTACGGAACAGGGATATGTCCGGGCAGAAGATGTGAAATTTGTTGTGGAAGAAACAGGGGACGTACAAAAAGTGAAAATGGAGGACGACCATACAAAGGTTTCTATCTCTAAAACAGATATTACAGATGGTAAGGAGATTGAAGGGGCGAAGCTGCAGATCCTGGATCAGGACGGGGAAGTGGTAGAGTCCTGGACCACAGGAGAAGAACACCTGATTGAGTATCTTCCGGTAGGCACTTATACCCTGCACGAAGAGGCGGCAGTTGACGGATATATTGTGGCCAATGACGTGGAGTTTACAGTAGAAGAAACGGGAGAAATTCAGAAAGTGAAGATGGAAGATGAGCGTGCTATGGGACAACTGGTTATCGTAAAAACGGATACAGACAGTAAAGCAGCTTTAGAGGGAGTAGAATTTGTTCTGCTGGAAAAGGAAACCGGAAAAGAAGTAGGACGTTTGAAGACTGGAAAAGATGGAAAAGCAGTTTCAGAACTACTTCCAATTGGAACTTATGAAAATGGTGTTTTCAAAGAACCGATCACCTATGTGCTGAAAGAAACTGCCACCTTAAAGGGATATGAGAAGACAGATCGGAAGAGCGTCGTGTAGG
>ENA-OQRA01002132-OQRA01002132.1-human-gut-metagenome-genome-assembly--contig:-NODE-2132-length-9724-cov-5.508946_pt1 | contig 9724 bp, 8 predicted proteins | sample MGYA00243238_ERZ505106 | MGnify/ENA primary metagenome ERZ505106 (study PRJEB26097, sample SAMN02711298) | human gut metagenome | biome: Gut microbiome | host: Homo sapiens | place: Denmark: Copenhagen...
CACCGCAGGCGATGCACTTGGAGGACTTGCCGGTCTCGGGGTTGACGGTGGGCATGTGCCAGGGGCAGGCCTCCACGCAGGCACCGCAGCCGATGCACTTGTCGGTATCGACCACGCGGATACCCTGCTCATTGGTGATAATGGCCTTCTGGGGGCATGCATTGCCGCAGGCGGGATCCTCACACTGGCGGCAGGTATCCGGGAAGTAGACAAAGCAGTTATCGGTGCCGGACAGCAGACCGTTGCCGTCGCCGTCCAGATTCAGGCGGCGCTGGATCTTGACGCGGCTGATGTAGGAAGAGCACACGCCGTCGTTGGTCAGGGTGCAGTTGATCTCGCACCGCTGGCAGCCGGTGCACAGGTCAGCATTGACCACCAGCAGACCCTGGGGCAGTGCCCAGGTCGCCACAGCACCGGCGTCCACCTGCTTCTGAGAGCAGCCAAAGAGGGACAGCATAGATGCGGAAAGGGTGAGTCCTGCAAGGCTCTTGCCCGAGATCTTCATAAATTGACGGCGGGTCATGTCAGCCGTCAGAAAATCAGTTTTTGCCATAGGTTTCCATTCCTCCGTGAGGTCACTCTGCGCAGAGCACCTCGGTTACATAGAAATAAGAATTGTTGACGATGTCCGTGACCGCCGTGGACGTAATGGTTGCACCGGAAAGCGCATCCACCTGGGTCATGTCAGCACTGACCGTGTCGGCCGCACTGCCCTGGGTGGTCAGATCAGCGGCCTGCAGCTTGTACTCGGCCTGCTTTTCAGCGGACCAGTCTGCATAAGGCACTGCCTGTTTCTCGCCGTCCTGCGCGCTCTTGCTCAGACACGCCGCGTACAGCTTGCGCCGTGCCACAGCCTCAGCACTGTTGTCCATCGGGGGGATGAGCGCGTCGTCCATCGGCTGGCCGTTCAGGGCCGAGAGGGTCAGCCCGGCTTCATACATTTTCCGGGTAGCCTCGGCCTCCGGGGAGGTATCGCCCGCACGCCATGCGGCGGGGTCGAAGGCCTCAGCGGGGGCAGCATCGGTCTCGGCGCTGCCTGCGGCAGCAAAAGCCGTGCCGGTGGCCGGGTCGGTCACAGTGTAACGCTTGCCTGCCAGCGTGAAGGGAGCTGCGCCCTGGTACTGGGCCGTGAACTCCGGGTTCTCACACTGAGCACCCAGGCTGTCGGTCTCGGCCTGTGCCAGGATCTTCACATCCAGCACATTGCCGTCGCGGTCCAGCGTCACACCGGCCTGCACCTCGCTCTGGAAGCCCTGCTTGCTGCCCACCACATAATACGTGGTGTCATCCAGCTGGTACACCGCGCTCACACCATAGGTGGCAGCGTCGGCATCTGCCAGCGGCAGAGCCGTTCCGGCCACCGTGGTGCGGCTGTGCATCAGCCCGCCAAGGCCAAGCGCCATGGCAAGCGTTGCCGCGCCCATGGCCGCATAGCCGGGCAGCCGCCTGCGCCACAAGGACTGCGGCGCATGATTTGCCTGCTTCAATTGTATCACCTGCCTGTTTGATTCAGCTGTGCCCGGAACTCCCGGGCACGAAAACAGCCGTTCCACCTGCTGCAACAGTGCGGAACGGTTTCTTCGTTATAAGAATAACATCTTTTCCACCGGTTAGTCAACGTATACGCACAAACAAAGCCCCGCAATTTCTCTCAAAAGCTCTTGGTGAAATCATTTCTTTTGCCGGATGAACAGTTTCAATCCATATTCCTCTGCCAGCTCCAGCGACTGTACCGTGGGCATACTCTTGCTCACCAGCGCGGGCACACCGGCCCGGATGGCCTTGCGCACCATATCCACCGGCACCCGGCCGCTGGTAAAAAGCACACACTCCGCCAGCGGCACACCCTCTGTCAGGGCGCAGCCCACGGCCTTGTCCAGCGCGTTGTGGCGGCCCAGATCCTCGCACCGGTACAAGATCTTGCCCGCACGCAGCAGCAGGCAGCTGTGCACGGCATGGGTGGCACGGTAGAGCGGCAGGCCCTGCCCCATGGCATCGGCCAGCGCATCCACCCATGCGGCGGGGATCTCCCGCTGGGGCACCGGGGCCAGCGGCGGCAGCCGCACCGGGCTGGCCAGCGTCAGGTTATCGGTGCAGCAGCTGGGCACCTCCTGCCCGGCCTGTTCCGCTGCCGCCAGCGGATGGCGCAGCTGAATGCTTATTTTGAGGCCCTGTGCGCAGACGGCCACCCGCTCCACCTCGTCAGCGGAGGTGATCCAGCCCTCGGTCAGCAGGCGGCCCAGCGCCAGCTGCGGCAGCAGCTCCGGCGTGCAGACCACCCGGAAGGCTGGCTGTTCGTTGACCAGAATGGCCGCGGCGTGCTCTGCCGCCAGTGTCCGCTCGGTGCCATCGGGCATCCGGACGCTCTCTGCCCCCGGTGCTGCACCGAATTGATCCATGATCTGCATTGGGTGTTCCTCCCCTGTCTGTTTTACTCTGCCCCTATTGTAACACGCTTTTGCTCCGCTGAAAAGCGCCTGTGTCCTCTGGAACAAACTGCCGATCCGTGTCGTTTCCATTTTTCCCGGCTTTGTGATATACTACTGTAAAATGACAGAACCATATCCCAGTACCGAGGTGGAATCCAAATTGAAGCATCTCTTCCGCTCCCTCACGCGGGCACGCCGGACCTACAAGGATACCCGGAACCATGCCCTGACCCTGCTGCACCGGGCCTCCGCTGCCGTTCTGGCAGCCGTGCTGGTGTACAAAGCCCTGACCTATCTTTTGTTTCTGCCCGCCATGAATGGCATCTGGTCGCTGACACTGCGCTGCTCGCCGGTGAACTACCTGACCAACAACAACGCGCATCAGATCTTTACTTCACCGACCATTTTAGGCGGGATCGTGCTCATCGTCCTTCTGGCGGCGTGCTGGAACCTGTACGGCTTTTCCATCCTTCTTCATGGGTTTGAACTGGCCCGCCGGGGTGAAACACTGCGTCCTGTTTCCCTGTTCGTTCGGTCACTGGGGGATATCCGCCACGTCCTTCTCCCCAAAAACTGGCCAATCCTGCTTTACTGCACCCTGCTCATCCCCTTTACAGATGTATCCGTGACCTACAACTATATCTCTCAGCTGGCTGTGCCGGAGTACATCCTTGGGCTTGTCCGGGCAAAGCCGCTCTATCTGGCGCTTTTTCTTCTCATTCTGGGTGCGGCGTTCCTGTTTACCCTGTTCTGGGTCCTGGTGCTCCCCCTCTTTACGCTGGAACGCAAAAGCCTGTGGGAAGCCGTTCAGGAGAGCGCTGCCCATGTCAAAACACAGCTGCCCCGGCTGGCCGGTGTGCTGCTGCGGTGGAACCTCAGTGCGCTGGTCCGGTCTGTTCTGGTCTTTTTCGGAGCTTCCCTGCTGGTTTACAGCGTGGCAGCGCTGATCGGCCTGCGGAGCACCCGCGCCATGCTGCTGCTCGCCCGTGCGCTGTATCTGTTGGAGATCCCCTTCTTCGGCTTTTTGCTGGACTGCAAGGTCACCACGGCCCAGTGCACCATCATCGCATTCCTCTACGATCGCTGCCGTGACTGCCCGCCGGAAGAGTTACCGGAAGGCAAACCGCACCGCTTTGGCGGCTGGCCCCTGCTCACCGCTGCGGTGGCCGGGGTCACGCTGGCCACCGGGCTGATGGCAGTCTACCTCTATGCCCTGCCCCAGGACGATGCCCTGCTCACCGCCGTGGGCGGCGTGACCCCACTGGTCACCTTCCACCGGGGCGACTGCACCGTGGCCCCGGAAAACACCCTTCCCGCCTTCCGGTCGGCCATCCTCAAGGGCGGTGATCGCATCGAGCTGGATGTGCAGATGACCAGCGACGGCGTGGTCGTGGTGACCCACGATTCAAACCTGAAACGCTGTACCGGCAAAAACGCAAAAGTCTATGATCTGACCTATGCCGAGGTGGCACAGCTGGACGCGGGCCGCTGGTTCAGCAGCCGCTTTGCCGACACCCGGATCCCCACCCTGGAACAGGTGCTGCAGCTCTGCCGGGGCCGCATCGGCCTGAACGTGGAGATCAAGCCCAGCGCCGCCACCCCTGCTCTGGAGGCTGAGACCGTACGCCTGCTGCGGGAATACGGCTTCGACAGCTCCAACTGCGTCATCACCTCCCAGAGCTACGAGACCCTGCACAAGGTCAAGGCGCTGGCCCCCGAGTACCCCACCGGCTACATTCTGGCTCTGGGCGTAGGCAACTACTACGACCTGCCCGATGCCGACTTTTTCAGCGTGGAGACCACCTTTATCACCTCCGGCATGGTCAACGCCGTCCATCTGCGGGGCAAGACTGTGTCTGCCTGGACCATCGACCGCGAAAAGGTCGCCACCCACATGCTGGAGCTGGGCGTGGACGACCTCATCACCGACAAGCCCGACATGGTGCAGGACCTGCTGGCCCGGAACCAGCAGGTGGATGACAGCCTGATCGACTTCCGTGACCTGCTCAACGCCCTGCTCCACCCGGAGCAGCCTGCCGACTCCTCCGATGACGCGGAGGAGACCATCACCGATGCCGTGGAAGACCCGGAGAAGTTCGTGGACGCGGCGTAACACAGCCCCTTCTTTTTCTTGCGGCATCATTGAACCAACGGTCTGTAAAAGCAAAACATCCCCGCACGGCCTGCCGAAACAGGAAGTGCGGGGATGCCTTTTTGTTCAGAGGAATGGGTTATAGAACCTTCCAAAGCGGATGGTCACGGTCAGGCTGATGAGCAGCAGAACCACGCCCACGCCCAGGGCAATGAAGTCCCGCCGGGCAAAGGGGCGCTGGGTATACCAGGTGCGCTTGCTGTTCTTGCCGAAGCCGCGCAGCTCCATCGCATTGGAAATGGTGTCGATGCGGTTCAGGCTGGTCAGGATGAGCGGCAGCAGGATGTTGACAGAGTTCTTCATCCGCTTGAAGAAAGGCTCCTTTTTGCCCAGCTCCACGCCGCGGGCCTGCTGGGCCTGGCTGATGCTGTGGTAGTCGCGCTGGATATCGGGGATGTAGCGCAGGGCAATGGCCACCGAATAGCCGACTTTATACGAGATGCCGATGCTGTTCAGGCTGGCAGCAAACTCGCTGGGGTCGGTGGCAGAGATAAAGAGGATGGCCACCGGCAGGGCCACAAAATATTTTAGGCTGATGTTGACCATGTAGAACAGCTGTTCCGCTGTCAGGTCATACCGCCAGAACAGATGGCAGAGCACCGTGCGGGTGCCGTACAGGGTGGTACCCTGATTGGGATCGAACAGGAAGATGAACAAGTTGTTCAGCAGCAGGAACACCAGCATGAAGGTCATCATAAACCGGACTTCCCGGAATTTGATCCGGCTCAGCCTGAAGGCCAGCAGGCTGACCACCAGCAGGCCCAGCAGCACCCAGGTGTTGTAGGTGATCATGCTGGCAAAGGTGAACAGCAGGAAGAACGCCAGCTTGGTGGTGCCGGTCATCTTGTGGATGACGCTCTCCCGGGGGAGATAATTCAAAACAGTCTTAGCGGCCACCCTCTCTCACCTCCCGGTCCTGCTCAATAAATCTCTCTACAAATTCCTGTGCGGGCGCAATGCCGCAGCGGTTGGCCAGCGTGTACAGGCTGGTCTCCTTCAGGGCCGCCTGTTCCACCAGCGCGGGGTCACACAGAACGGCGGCCGCGGTGCGGTCGGCAATGAGCCGTCCGTCGCAGAACACCAGCGCGCGGCGGGTGTATTCCAGCATCAGGTGCATGTCGTGGGTGATCATCACCACCGTCACACCCCGGGCATTCAGGCCCCGCAGGAACTCCATGATGTCGGTATAGTGCCGGAAATCCTGCCCGGCGGTGGGCTCATCCAGAAGGATGAGCTCCGGGTCGAGCACCAGCACGCTGGCAATGGTCACCCGCTTTTTCTGGCCGAAGCTCAGTGCCGAGATGGGCCAGTTCCGGAAGGGATACAGACCGCAGACCTTGAGGGTCGCCTCCACCTTTTCCCGGATCTGCTCCTCGGTCAGGCCGGAGCGCTGCAGACCCAGAGCCACCTCCTCGTAGATCATGGTCTTGGAGATCATCTGGTTGGGGTTCTGCATCACATAGCCGATGTGCTGGGCGCGGCGGCGGATGTTCTCCTCAGCCAGCGGCTTGCCGTTCAGGAAGATCTCGCCCGCATCCGGGGTCTCGAAGCCGCAGATGAGCTTGGAGAGGGTGGATTTGCCCGCGCCGTTCCGGCCCACGATGCTCACCATCTCCCCCTTGCCGATCGAGAAGCTGACATCCCGCAGGGTCTGCTGGCCCTTCTGATAACCAAAGCTCAGGCCCTTTACCTCCAGCAGCGGCTCCCGTTCCGGCGGCGCGGCGGGCCGGGGCCGGGCCGTGAACCAGTCCCGGAGTTTTTGGGTGTCGGTATCGTCCAGCACAAGACTGTCCACATGGGCGGGGTGCTTGTCCGGAGTGATATCCACCCCGGCATAGCGCAGAGCCGTGACATACAGCGGCTCCCGGATGCCGTTTTCCGCCAGCAGGCTGCCCGAGAGCAGCTCGTCCGGGCGCAGGTCTGCCAGAATGGTGCCGCCGTTCACCAGCACGATGCGGTCCACGTTCCGCCAGAGCACATCCTCCAGCCGGTGCTCGATGATGAGCACTGTGGTGTCAGTCTTTTTCTGGATCTCGTCGATCAGCTCAATGGCCTGCTTGCCGGTGGCGGGGTCGAGGTTGGCCAGCGGCTCATCGAAGAGCAGGATCTTGACCTGATCCACCATCACGCCCGCCAGGCTCACCCGCTGCTTCTGCCCGCCCGAAAGCTCGTGCGGTGCATAGCCGAGATGGTTCTCGATGCCCACCAGCTCGGCAGCATGGCGGGTGATGGCGTGCATCTCATCCTGCGGGGTGCAGCTGTTTTCCAGTGCAAAGGCAATGTCCTCGCCCACGGTCAGCCCGATGAACTGGCCGTCCGGGTCCTGCAGCACCGTGCCCACATGGGCCGAAAGCTCAAAGAGGCTGCTGTGGGGCGCATCCACACCGTCTACGGTCAGGGTGCCGGTGCACGCGCCGGGGTTGGAAAACGGGTTCAGCCCGTTGATGCACCCCGCCAGCGTACTCTTGCCGCTGCCGGAGGGGCCTGCAATGAGCACCCGTTCACCCGGGTAGATTTCCAGATCGATATCGGTCAGGGTGGGGCGCTTCTGGGCCCGGTACTGGAAGGAAAAGTTGCGGAATGAGATGATGGGTTTACGTTCTGCCATGGGTATGGTACCTCAGCTGTTCATCAAAAAAGCCTTTCCAACGGGCCGGACGGCGCAGATGGAAAGGCCGGGTTTCATGCGGGGATCACTCCTGATCCAGAGAGCCCTTCTTGGCGATGGTTCTGGTGTAAGCCAGCACCAGCAGGCCGCCCACCACCACAGCGGTGATACTGTTGGACACGGCGGCAAATGCACCCTGTGCAAACACCTTCTTGACTGGCTCGGCGTAGATGGCAATATCCAGCACGGGGGCCACCAGGATCCAGGCCAGCAGATGGGCCACGATATTGGCCAGCGCAAAGAAAGCCACCTGCTTCTTGCTGAACTCGCCTTCCTGCAGGTTCAGCTTCTTGGAGAACAGGCCCACCACAACGCCCACAAAGGCGGAGGCGATGACCCAGCTCCACCAGGGGCTGCCGCCCCAGGACAGGTCGATGAGGGTGTGGCCGATGAAGCCGATCAGGCCGCCGACCACGGGGCCGTACATGGCAGCCAGCAGGGCCAGAACGGCGTACTGCAGGCTGATGTTGGTGTTGGGCACCGGGCTGGGAATGGCCACAAAACGTCCCAGAACAAAGAACAATGCCGCGCCGATACCGACAGCGACAACGGGCTTGATGCTGCTGTTGTTATTTTTCATATTCTCTCTCCTCTTTTATTCCGCGGATGCGGGGTTTCTTGCAAGGCATCGTTAGTATACGACACCCTCTTGAGCCTTGTCAATGGACAATCCGCCCGCTTTGCAGAAAAAAGGCTGCTTTCCTGCATTTGGGGGCGAATGCCTTCCCGCCCTGTGCAGCAAAAAAGAGCACCCGCGCCTGCCGGAGCGGATGCCCTGTGAATGCTGATTCGGTTTTGGCCCAAACCTTAGTTCTTAGCGGTCAGGCTGAAGGTGCTCAGGGTCTGGAAGGTGGTCACGATAACATTGATGTTGTTAACGATGGAGCTGCCTGCGGAGAACACGCGGGCGATGTAGTTGAACAGCTTGCCAACGTTCAGGAACACGTCCCAAGCGGTAGCCTCGGTGGTTGCGCCACCCTGCAGGTACACCATTTCGTTCTCATCGATCGCAGCAAAGTTAGCGGGCATTTTGATCTCATTGTTCATCATATCGGGGATTCCTCTCTTTCAAATCAATCTATACTTACCGTCTGCACCAAACCAAGTACACCGGCACCAGAACCAGACCGTGGTTCCTCCGACAGGAACGGGCAGGGGCACGAGTTCCGCATTCCCTCCGGAATTGTTCCCATATATAGGTTATACGATAAATATTCGGATTTGTCAATCGAATTTCCGGAATTTTTACCATTCTGAGCCAAAAGTGGATACCCACAACGCGGAACACCTGCCATTTCGACAGCTTTCCACAAAATATCCGCTGCCGCACGATCCCCGGGCACGAAAAACGCCTTCGTCTGCACGGCAGCACACAGATCCGTTCCGCCCTGCGGCATTTCCCGGGCAAAAATCCGGCAAAAAATGCCCCCGCGCCCCCTACACAAACCGGAGCGGTTGTGCTATGATAAGGCTGAAAAATCGGTTTGGCAAAGCCAACCGCAAGGAGATGTCTTGGATGTCTGATCTGATGGAAACATTACGGCAGGAGGGCATCAGCCCCGACCTGCTGCGCGCTGTGGAAGAATACCGCGCCGCCCACGCTCTGCCCGAGGCCCTGCGCCCCCGCATCCCCGTTTCCGGCTTTACCTATTATGGCCGGGAGGTCTGGGAGCAGGCACTGGCGGCCCTGCTCTGCGGCGAGAACCTGCTGCTGGCCGGCGGCAAGGCCACCGGCAAAAATGTGCTGGCCGAGAATCTGGCCGCCGCTTTTGGCCGCCCCGCATGGGACATCTCGTTCCATGTGAACATGGATGCAGCCTCCCTCATCGGCATGGACACCTTTGTGGATGGGGCGGTCACCTTCCGGCCCGGGCCGGTCTACCGCTGTGCCCAGTGCGGCGGCTTCGGCGTGCTGGACGAGATCAACATGGCCAAAAACGAGGCCCTGGCCGTCCTCCACGCCGTGCTGGACTTCCGCCGCGCCATTGATGTGCCCGGCTACGAGCGCATCCCGCTGGCCGAAGAGACCCGCTTCATCGCCACCATGAACTATGGCTATGCGGGCACCCGTGAGCTGAACGAGGCCCTGACCTCCCGCTTTGCAGTCATCCAGATGCCCACCATCACGGAGGAAAACCTTGAAAAGCTGCTGCGGGCCCAGTTTGCCGACCTGACGGACAAATATGTGCACCAGTTTGCTCTGCTCTTCCTCGACCTGCAAAAGAAATGCGACAGCGCCGAAATTTCCACCAAAGCGCTGGATCTGCGCGGAATGCTGGATGCTCTGCGCCTGATGCGCCGGGGCGTGGCTGCGGGGCCTGCGTTGGACATGGGCATCACCAACAAGGCCTTTGATTCCTACGAGCAGGGGCTGATCCGGGACGTGATCGCCGCCCGCATCCCGGCCAGCCTGACGGCTGAAAAGCTGTTCCGCTGATGGATGCCCGGAGTTATACCGCCGAAGATCGGAAGAGC
>ENA-OQRA01002133-OQRA01002133.1-human-gut-metagenome-genome-assembly--contig:-NODE-2133-length-9723-cov-4.086885_pt1 | contig 9723 bp, 6 predicted proteins | sample MGYA00243238_ERZ505106 | MGnify/ENA primary metagenome ERZ505106 (study PRJEB26097, sample SAMN02711298) | human gut metagenome | biome: Gut microbiome | host: Homo sapiens | place: Denmark: Copenhagen...
CTTTCCCTACACGACGCTCTTCCGATCTCGTGTAAGTACCGTAATCCAGCGCCAGATTCTGCACCACCGGCGTCTGATACAGCGTCGTGCCGTGTGCGATCGTGCCGTCGCCCTTGAAATAGGTGTCGACCATGTAGACCTTAATGGTCTCACCGGCGCTGTTTTTCACAGCAGCAGCAAGAATACCGGTCCTGTTGCCGCAGTCGGAAATGATGTCAAAGCCGGTTCCGGTGAAGGTAAAGCTCAGGCTCTGGCTGAACTTGTTGTCTTTGTTTACGGTCGCCGCATAGGCCGTACCGTTGCTGTAGGTGCCGAGTTTGTTCTCGTACACGGTGTCATAACCATAGCGCAGGCCGTTATTCACCGTCTGCCGCAGGTTCTCGGACGTGCCCGCAGTGGTCCAGGCCACTTTGCCGCTCTCATTGCCGCGGGTCAGTTTGTCCTCTTCATAAAGGATATTGCTGGCCGGAACAATGGTGAGCTTGACCCATTCGAGGGTACCATCCGCAGTTTGCGCGAGCACATAATTGCGCTGCGTACTACTCCAGTTGGTGTCGGGCGACACAACGGCGTTCGTACCGTCGGCACTGACTTTCACGCCGCCGTCCTGGCTGCTGTATGTTGTGACGTAATTGTTCGGATCCTGCTTCGCCGGCGCCGCCGAAACTGCAACAACCGTATTACCGATGTTTGCCACGGCGTCCAGACCGAAGTCGAGCGTGCAGCTCACAGAGGGTACATCGACCGTCGGGACCTCAAACTCGTTGGTCGCCTCCGTATCCGCCGCCGTTTTGTAAATACCCGAATTCTTTGCGTTGGTCGGAAGCTGCTCGCCGCTCACACCATCGTTGAGCAGGACGCCGTTGATGCTGACGAGCATCTTGTAGCCGGGATGGCTGTAAGCAATGTAGTACTTCGAATAGTCAAAGCCCGTGACCGTGACCGTTTTTCCGTCTGCGGACAGCTCCGCCGAGATGTTGCTCCCGGTTTTTGCCTCGAACTCCGCTTCGGTCAGTGCTTTGTTGAACACAAAGTTGCTGCCGTCAGACGTCGTGCCGGGCAGGAAGGAAACCTCCACCGCCGCACTGCGCGCGTCGAAAGAATCCGTAATTTTGTCCCGGAGGACCGAATCGGCATTGAGCGTAACATTCGTCGTCGCACTGTCTGTCTTACCGGCGACCGTCGTCGTGCAGATCTTCTGGAAAATACCCGTCAGCTGCGACTGATTGTCAGCCGAATAGAAGTAGCGATTGCTGGTCTGCGCGCCCGTTATCGTCAGATCCGTCGCTTTCGGATAGTTGGAGGACAGAACGCTCATGAATTTGTTGGTCGTGAAATAGTAAGGGTTTTTGTACTCTGTTTCGAACGCGACCTTCAGACCAACGGTGTAGACATCCGCGCCAAGCGTCTTGCAGTCTTTCGCCTTCGAGATCGCGTTGTTGGCGATGTTTACAGTCTGCTGATCGAGCCAAACATGATAAGGGATGCCGTCTGTGAACATGACCACCGCAGCATTGCGATAGTTTGCGCTCGACGGGTCCTTATAATTCGCGCCCGAATTCTGGAGGATACCATAAGCCAGCTCCATACCCAGCTCCGTATGCGTGGCCCCACTCGATTGATGGCTAAGGTTTGCGATCACGTCCGTTTTCAGGGCGTTGTCCACGTTCATAAACGCCTCGCCATAAGACTTATCGCGGTTCTTATAGCCGATAAACTTACTATTCACATAGTAGCCTGTTTTGCCATAGCTGCCCCAAGAACCATTATTACTGAACGTCACAACAGCCACACGATATGACTTTCCACTCGCTTTTTGAGCTGCGAGCAAATCGTCGACAAATTTATTGAGTGCAGCCTTGAGCATGTCCATTTTTCCGTCGTCGTTCATAGAACCCGACATATCCAGCACAAACACATAGTCCGTGTCGGCATAGGTCATCTCGCTGGCTGTGCTGTCCGACGTGGTCGTCGTACCGGTCGTGAACACCGACATGTCAATGTTGTAAGTGCCGTTGTCCTGCAGCTTGGCCGTCTTATCCAGGTTCGTGCCGCTCTTGCCGGTCTGCGTCGTGTGCTTTTCATGGCGCTTATAGATCGTGAAATAGCTGTACTGATCCTCCACGGCAGCACCGGCATTGGGGCTGCTCAGGGACGCTGTGCTCTTGTTGCCGCTTTCCGAGACATCCGCGTCGTGCTTGGCGTCGCAGTGGAACGTACCGTTCTCTTCCTTATCGCCCACATGCTGCGATTTCTGATTACCGTATGCATAGAACGCGTCATACTGCGTATTGTACTGGCCGTCATTGCACCAGAGATAGTAAGAACTGCCGTTGTTCAAATTCTGATAATAGAACTGGAACAGGCCGCTGTCGGTGACCGAAATACGCTGATAGTTCTGACGCTCGTACTTGCCGAACTGCTGCATATACATCAGTCGGGATCCGAAATAGAAGCACGGATTCCCGGAATACGTCAGGTCATTGGACACGACCGTGACAACATGGTTGCTGTCCTCGGGGTCCAGCTCAAAATGCCAGAGCGCAGAATCCGGGACATTCTCAAAGTAGTACCGTTCTGTGCCATCCACAGTCTTGATCACATAATTGCTCTGCTCGGCCGACTTCATATACATGCTGTCGCCGTCTTTCTGCGAGGGATTGTCCTTCGTAGTCGAACCTCTCTGGCCGGCAGCGTTCAGGCCGGCAGCCTGCATGGCATACTGCGTGGGGACAGCGCCATCCTTCGTGTTGTAGGTGATCAGGTACTGGCCGGTGACATCGGTCAGGTCTGCCAGCGTCGTCACGCGCTCATACCACACCTCATCCGTCGTCACGACCGGGTCGACCGCGCGCTCATTGAGGAGCTTTCTAACGTCAACTTTCCAAACCTGATCGGTCGGATTGGAACCTTTTCCGTTTCCGTCTTTGCCTTCACGGTAATACGCCGCGCCGGATTCAAACAGATTGTAGAGCATATTGGTGCCGGCCAGGGTGATCCCCTCGCTCATCGGCAGGCTCTTCACTTCTTTGATCTTATCACTCAGGACCGTGGGGTTGTCCACCGTGGAGTTCTTGTCCAGCGTGCAACTATAGATCGTAAGGGCACTGGCATTCTTGCGCCCATAGGAACGACTGAGAATGATCTGACCGTTTCTATAGGCCACACCCTGGATCTGATCCACGGAATCCGGCGCCGCCACGACATAGGTCGGATCCGCAGCGATCGCCTTCAGGCTCGCGAACTCGGACGCCGAATCCGTGCCGCTGATCTCATAGCCGTACATCATGCTATGATATTTACCCGGTTTCTTCGAATATTGTTTATTATTATTATAAAAATTGCCCGTCCACAGCAGACCGTTGCTCATGCTGAGATACGAGGTCTCCGCGCCGTTATTGATGCTGGCAATGCTGACGCTTTCTCCCACCGAAATGGAGATCGTCTTCGTTTCGGCGGTCAGCTCCGTCAGCGGGATGTAACCAATGCCGTGGTGGCCGTCCGTATAATACAGGTTGTATGTACCGACCGCAATGCCGCCCATATGTGCCGTAAACGCGCTACCGTCCGCTTTCGTGAACTTGTAGACGCCCACGGTCTGATTCGTGTTCAGATCGAGCGCTGCGATCACGGCCGCGCCAGCGTTGGCCGAATCATATTTATCCACATAATAGCTGACCAGCAGCCAGTTCTTCTCCGCCCAGTAGGCGATACCCTGCGGGACCAGGTTCTCACCATCGGTCAAGCCGGGAAGCACCACATCCGGTGCGGCGTTTGCCATATAATCCGGATATGCCTTCTTATAGGCATCGGATGCAGCACTGCCGTCGGCATTGGTATCGTCCGTAACGACCGGTACCTGCGTATAGTTGCTGCCTGCCGCGGCGGCGCTTGTGGGAACGACACCGGCAAACAGACTGACGACCATCACCAATGCCAGAAGCATCGTGATGCACTTTCTCCTCATGTCAACTCCTCCATTCGTTTTGTGGGATATGCAGAATTAAGGGATTTACAGACCGGGGCGGCGCCAATGCAAAAGCAAACGGTCACGCACTGGGCAGACTACCCCCATCTTTTCAGAATGATTATAATCTTTCACGACAAACAAGTCAAGAAATGGTTCCATTTTTCCCGGAATTGTCCGATTCTACAGCCGGATCGGCAAGGGCTTTTTGGCAGATAGCCAGATATTCCGCCGTGCGCGCGCAGAGATACTCCGGCACGGCGGTGAAATCCGCGTGTTCGGCATAGGCCACCGCCGGGCAGAGGTCGCACGCCGCCCGGTCCGGACAGGCTGTGCATTTGGCCGGCAGCAGGATCCGCTCGCGCGCGGCGCGGATCGCCGACCACGCAGCCGCGAAATCGTCCCCGACCGGTACGCTCGGCGTGCACATCATGCCGCAGGGGCGCAGCTGCCCGTCCCACGTGACCCAGAACGTGGACAGCCCGGCGCGGCAGCGGATCTTCTCCGTAGGCAGCTCCTGACAGGCGTCGGCCGGGGGCGGCGTCTGCCCGTCGAGCAGCGCGCGCGCACGCGCGCGGAAGCCCTCCTCCCCGAAACGGAAACGGTCGTAGCGTACCTGCTCGCGCGCCGATACCTCCGGCGAAAAGCGCGCGGACGTGCAGGCACCATTTTCCCGCGCGCGCACCGGCGGAAAGCAATAGGTCACCGCGTCGACGCGCAGGCCGCGCGCACGCGCGAACGCATACACCGCCGGGGCGTCCGCCTGATTATACGGCGTCTCGGTAAAGTTCAGCTTGAGCGGCACGCCCGCCGCCTGCAGGGCGTCGATCGCCCAGAGGACGCGGTCATACGCCTCAGGCCGGCCGCAGAGCGCGGCGTACGTCTCTCGCGAGGCCCCGTAGAGTGTCAGATTTATGCGCTGCGGCGGGGTCTGCGCCAGCAGCTGCACCAGCTCCGGCGTCAGGAGCGTGCCGTTGGTGTTCACGGACACGAGCAGCCCGAGGTTCCGGCAGGCCGTATAGATCTCCGGAAAATCCGGGCGCAGCAGCGGTTCGCCCCCCGTGAGCAGAAGTGTGAGCATGCCGGCGTCGCGCGCGGAGCGCGCCAGCGCCAGCCACCAGGCGGCATCCCGCTCCGCGGCACGGGCAGACGCATCGAACTGACTGCGGTGGATATAGCACATGCGGCAGTCAAAATTGCAGCGGCAGGTCAGCTCAAACGTTCCGGCCAGCGGCACGCCGGCCGCGCCCGCGCGGGAAAACAGATAGGGCATGTATTGATCATAGGATGCCTGCACAGGCGTCTCTCCTTTCACTCTGGCTCCGGCCGGGCGGAACCGCAAAAACTATAAAACCCCGTATTGCCGCAGCAACTCCACGCGCTGCGCGCCGATGCGCAGGCTGCCCTGCGCGCTGGTATCTTTGCCGCGCGTGCGCAGGTAGCGCCAGATGCGCTGTGCCCACGCGGCCGGCAGCAGTGCCGGACAGCGGGCAACATACGGATACCAGTTTGCCATGACGTCGCGCCCCGGGAACAGCGCCGCGCGAAGCGACGCCCGGCCCGCGCCGCCGCGATGCGCCTGATCGGCCGCCCGAATGGTGATCGTGCAGCTGTGCTTGCGCGTCATATCCGCGCTGCCGTACACACCGCCGGAGAGCGCGTCATCAAGCAGCGGCGCACTGTCGAGCACCGGCCAATCGGCCGGGATATGCGCCGCTGCGCGGTCAAGCCCAAACCAGCGCATGCCCGCATCCATGACCGCGGCGGCAAAGCCCTCGCTGCGTGTCGCACACAAGGCTGTGCGCACACGCGGCCAGTCGATCTGCACGCCGTAGTAATTCATCCAAAGCGCAATATCGCACAGCTGCCGAACACCGACGCCGCTGCTGACAAAATGCTTGAAAGCGTGCAGGAGCAGGAAGATCAGATGGTCGCTGGGATCGGGGATACGCAGCGTCACGCCGCCGGTCTCCCAGTCCTGCGCCCGCTCCTCCAGACCGGTCAGCTGTGCGTTGAGCGCAGTATAGACCTCGTACTCCGTCGGAAACAGCGCCCAGTGGCCTTCAACGACCAACCCCGTGTGCGGCTGCACATAGCGCGCCTCGTGCGCAGTGCGGTAATCACGTTCCGGCTCCGTGAGCACAAAACCGGCGCGCAACAGCACGGCGTGAAAGCGCGGCATCTCTTCCGGTGCGAGGTACAGGTCCTCATCGCCCGAGGGACGCAGATCCGGCTGCGGATACCGTGCACGGCAGACAATGCCCTTGACGACGACCGGCGCAAGCCCCTCGGCACGCAGTGCCCGATAGAGCTGCAAAAACGCCTCGGTGTGCACGGCCTGCGCCGCTGCTTCCTGCATGGTCTGCAGACGCGCGGCCGTGCGCACCTCCTCGGGCGCAGCGGCAAAGGCCGGCGTACCGCGCACAGCCTCATACACCATGGGCAGGAGCTTCTGCTCCCCCGCCAGCTGCAGGAGCGGCCGCCAGTCGTCCGGTGCGAGCGTCAGGTTGCAGGATCCCCCGCGCAGGGAAGCGGATATGCAGTTGAGAAATGCTTCGTTGGCCGTCATGTCAGTCTCCTTCTCCGGGCTGCAAATCCACCACGCAGACCTCCGGCCGGTTGAAAATGCGCGGCACCCAATCATACCCCGCGAGTCCGGATGTAATGATGAGCGTCATGCGTCCGTCGATCGTGAATTCTCCCTGATCGTACTTTGGAAAAAAGCCTTGCGTCGGCGCGACGAGGCCGCCGATCAGCGGAATGCGGATGACTCCGCCGTGCGTGTGCCCGCTGAGAAACACCTGCCCCGTCCAGCGCTCACGTGCATCATCGAGCAGGAGGCTCTCCGGCATGTGCAGCAGCACGATGCCGGGCACACCCGACGCGCCGATGGACTCCTCCATTGCATAGTCGAGTTTGACATACTGATTGATGTCCCGGCAGTGACCGCAGCTGCCACCGATACGCACAGCCGCACCGCCGAGCGTCGTCTGCACCCAGGTATCGTAGAGCACGGTCGCTCCGGCCGCGGCCACGGTGTCAAGCAGGCCGAATCCATGGTCGTTCATATATGCGACCTCATGGTTGCCGGGCGACCAGAACACCGGTGCGATCTCGCCGAGGCGGCGCAAAAGTGCATCCAACTGCTGCAGCTCGGCCTCTGTCGCGTCGCGGCTGATGAAATCGCCAATGCAAAAGATCGCATCCGGCTGCTGCTCCGCCACGCGCGCGAGCAGCGCCGCATTCTCTTTGCCATACTCCCGGCTGTGCAGGTCGCTGAGCACGACGGCGCGGCACGGTGCCGTAAGTCCCCGGACGGCGACAGTATATGCCGTCACTTTCAGCGAAAACCTGCACACGACCGCCGAAATACCCGCCGTGAGTACAAGCGCCAGCAGCAGCGCGAGCAGAGCACGACGGATGCGCCTTCCCACGCGCCTCACGGCTGCTCCGGCGTCTGCCGGGCGCCGTACATGCGCGCGTAATAGGTCCGGTATTCGCCGCTGAGGATCTCCTCCCACCAGTCCCGGTGCGCAAGGTACCAGTCGATCGTCTGCCCGATGCCGTCGGCAAACTTCGTCTCCGGCAGCCAGCCGAGCTCCGCGTGGATCTTTGTCGGGTCGATGGCATAGCGCAGGTCGTGCCCCTTGCGGTCGGGCACGTAGGTGATGAGGCTCTCGGGTTTGCCGAGCTTGCGGCAGATCAGACGCACGATGTCGATGTTGCGCATCTCGTTGTGGCCGCCGATGTTGTACACCTCGCCGACGCGGCCGCGGCGGATCACCAGGTCGATGGCCCGGCAGTGGTCGCCGACATACAGCCAGTCGCGCACGTTCAGCCCCCGGCCGTACACCGGCAGCGGCCGGTCAGCGAGGGCGCTCACGATCATGAGCGGGATGAGCTTTTCCGGGAACTGAAACGGCCCGTAGTTATTGGAGCAGCGCGAGATCGTGACCGGCAGGCCATACGTGCGCCAGTACGCCCCCACCAGCAGATCGGCCGCTGCCTTGGAGCTGCTGTAGGGCGAACTGGTGTGCAGCGGCGTCTGCTCGGTGAACAGCAGGTCCGGCCGGTCGAGCGGCAGGTCGCCGTACACCTCATCGGTCGAGACCTGGTGAAAGCGCACGTTGCCGTATTCGCGGCAGGCGTCCATGAGCACGGACGTACCGATGATGTTCGTCTGCAGGAAGATCGACGGATCGGCGATCGAGCGGTCGACATGGCTCTCGGCCGCAAAATTCACGACCACGTCGGGATGTTCTTCTTCAAACAGGCCGTAGACCGCCTCGCGGTCGCAGATGTCCACTTTGGCAAAGCGGAAGTTCGGCTGCCCGAGCAGCGGCGCGAGCGTGGAGAGATTGCCGGCATAGGTGAGCTTGTCGATGCACACGAGCCGGTCGTCCGGATAGCGCTCGCGCAGGTAAAACAGGAAATTCGCGCCGATGAAGCCGGCGCCGCCGGTTACGAATCTAATCATGCAGTTCCCTCTCAAACACCAGCTTGTCCTCCGCGACCGCGCGCAGATGCGTGCCATAGGGCGAGTGGTCATACCGCGCGGCGGCGGCCAGCAGCTGCGCCTTCGTGAGCCAGCCCATGTGATAGGCCACCTCTTCCGGCGCGGAAATAATCACGTCCTGGCGGTTCTGCACCGTCTGGACAAAGACCGCCGCGTCCATGAGACTCTCGACCGTGCCGGTGTCAAGCCAGGCAAAGCCGCGGCCGAGCAGCTGCACCTTCAGCCGGTCAGCGTCGAGATAGAGCCGGTTGAGGTCTGTGATCTCCAGCTCGCCGCGCGCGGACGGCCGCACCTGCCGCGCCATATCCACGACGCGATGATCGTAAAAATACAGGCCCGTGACGCAGTAGTTCGAGCGCGGGTGCTCGGGCTTTTCCTCGACGGAGAGCACGCGCTTGTCCCGGTCAAACTCCACGACGCCGAAGCGCTCCGGGTCCTTGACGTGGTAGCCGAAGATGGTGGCATAGCCCGCCTCGGCGTTCGCGACCGCCTCGCGCAGGTTGCTGCGGAAGCGGTTGCCGTAGAAAATATTGTCGCCAAGGATCATGGCGCAGGTATCGCCGCCAATAAAGTCCGCCCCAATCAGGAACGCCTGCGCGAGCCCGTCCGGGTGCGGCTGCACCGCGTAGGACAGGCGGATGCCGAACTGGCTCCCGTCGCCAAGCAGGCGCTCGAAGCGCGGCGTATCGTCCGGCGTGGAGATGATGAGGATGTCGCGGATGCCCGCGAGCATGAGCGTCGAGAGCGGGTAGTAGATCATGGGCTTGTCATACACGGGCAGCAGCTGCTTGGACGTGACCCGCGTGAGCGGGTACAGCCGCGTCCCGGAGCCCCCGGCGAGGATGATGCCTTTCATTGTCTGTACCTCCTTGTGGTTTGCGCAGCAAAAGTGTGGTGAAAGCACACGGATCTGCAGCAGTAGCGTTGACTTATGGGTACGAGAATGGTAGATTAGGAGAGATTTCTGTAACAGAGCAGGACGGTGAATGTATGTCCAGAACGGATAACTCGCTCAAAAATCTGAAAACAGCCGTGTTGTTCAAGCTGGCTGCGATCGTGGTGAATTTCATCGCCCGTAAAATCTTCGTGGTCGTGCTGACCAAGGAGTATCTGGGGCTGGATGGCACATTTGCAAACATTCTCACCATGCTCTCGCTGGCAGAGCTCGGCGTCGGCACTGCCATTACCTACAGCATGTACAAGCCGCTGGCTGAGGGTGATCGAAAATATTAAAAATGCT